>Ga0209265_1000093_pt1 | contig 20850 bp, 20 predicted proteins | sample GraSoiAngelo_103_FD_185872 | JGI IMG/M metagenome (GOLD analysis project Ga0209265, IMG submission 185872) | Grasslands soil microbial communities from the Angelo Coastal Reserve, California, USA - 14_0903_05_20cm (SPAdes) (version 2) | ecosystem: Environmental > Terrestrial > Soil > Grasslands ...
GTGCTCACATTCCTACATATTATTGGCATCTTTACCAATGATTATATTCCCGTATAATTGAAACATTGGAACCACACACTATCTGTATGGTCAGATACGTTTAATCCAAGATTCAGTGTGATCATATAAGAATTTTCTTAACTTTTTTGTTATAGGGGCAACCATATTTTCTTTTTGATAAATACAACTGTCCCTCTTTTTCACCATTATAACCAATATTTTCACATTTATAGTAGTACATTTATGCATAACGCCATAAAAATAGTCTAAAGGCATATCGTTATACCTTGATTGCGAAAACAACCCGTCCGTTCTGGATCGAAACAAATTGTTTGGAATTGCTCCTTCAATGACCCAGAATCGTGATGATGTATGTCGCAAACATCGCTGAATAGAAATTGGATTGGACGTATTACAAATATCGATGAGAAATCAGCGATTTTATTCTCATTATACTGCGCTGTTTTTGACCTATGAGACCCGCGAAGGTCTGGATTGAAGAAATATTTGGAATCGCAACTACAACAACCCAGATTTGTGAAGACATATGTCACAAACGTCATGAAATAAAAATGGGTCAAATTCATTATGAAAATCGAAGAATTTTATTATCATAACTAGATTTCCCTTTTAGTGTTTAAACCAGAAAAGGTAATAGAAAATTATGCTATCGTTAGTTTTTTTGAATACTTGATTACAAATGCTTGGTTCATATAAAATCTATAATTTTAGGCTATTTTGCTTTGGTGTATTAGGAGTTTCAATAATTATTCTCTTCAAGAAATCATCAACTTCAATTAATTCATTATTGTTGTTATTCTCATTTTCGTTTATGTTCTTTAATTCAACTTCAATTTCATCAATTAATGAGTAACTCTCAATCAATAATTCCTAAGTATTGATTATAAATATTAATTAATTCGTCTCATTAAAATAATAGCTTTTATTACCTTGATTTGCCAAAAAACCTCAATACAATAAGGAGCTTCGTTTTTTTCTGATTTAAGTGGAATTTGGACTTCATTAGCCAGCCTAATCCTTCCTACACCTTCACAAAGTTGATCGTAAATTAGCAATTTACAATTTCCTCCTTTATAAAATAAACAATGAAGTAAATGAAGTAGAATAATAATATAGATGATAATGCAAAATATTACAAACTTACCATAAATATGCAAGCCAAAAATTTTAATTTTTTTTAATTGCTCGATTAATTTCTTTGATAACTGTTCTGCCTTTTTGCAATAATAAATAATCCAGCTATTGCAGCAATCATTCATACATCTGATTAATTTATCGTAACCATCATTTCCAAAGTAGTCAGATTTTTTTCCTTCACAGGTAAGTAAATAAAGTAACAAATTCCCATCACAATTTGGCGAATAAGAAATTGCCCCATCAACCTTTTTCGCCAACTTCTTATTTAAAGTTACAGAAAAACCAACATCCTCATTATTAACAACGCAATTATTATGAATACCATTTTTTCGTTCTATACTGCAATAAGTTGGATGTTCTGGCCTGTACAAAAGTAATAGTTAAGAAAATATGATTATCGTTATTATTAATTAATATAATAAGAAATAATGAAAATATACTTTTCAAAAATGAATGAAAATTTTAAGCTTCCAAGAAATAAATCAAGAGGCGATAAAAAATATATAAATAAAAAATTTGATTCGTCATAAGATCTTGATTTATTTGCCCAATCAATCATCCTATAAAATATTATAGCAGTAAGTATAAAATTAAATTTTCTGAATGAAAAAATAATCTATACCAACCAATTTATTAGAATGTTTCTTGTCTGTAATAATTCATATTCACTAAAATCCTTACATTCGACTTCATTAGTTAAAGTAAGAATAGAATTTTCAATACTATGAAAATTCACAGCGCCTTTATCTTCAATAGTATCAGAAAATTTATTAACAATTCTTTGAACCGAATTAAAAAATTTCTGATCTGATATATAAGAAATGTCCGATTCCCCTATCTTTGACAATTTGTTTAAAGTCCCATTTCCAAAAACTTTCTTCCAAATCATTTTATTTTTGAATGTATCAATTACCAAACAAAATATACTATTAGATATTTGAAGGTCAAGAAGCTCAGACCGCATACTTGATAAATTATTTTTGTATAAATTTAATTCAAATACACCACTTCTATCCTAAATAAATAAAGCAATAAATAATTTTAACAATAAAAGACAAATAAAAAATAATAAAATTACTTATGAAAGATTCAGTTAGCTTTGTAATTGATTTCAGTTTAAAATTATTAATCGATTTAATTATTATCTCCTGCTTTTGAACTTCTGTAATCGAATTGACATACTGTAATTGAGAATTTTATTCAATTCAAGAATAGAAGTCATTGAATGTAACAATTTACTAATAATCGTAATAGGATCAGAATCTATTATATTTTCATTAGTTATCGTTATAGTCTTATAGAACGTTTGTATTAAAAACAATTTAATAAAATACCTGTGATTGGACTTAAGATACCCTCGTTAATGTATGCAATCTCTGTTAAAAATTTGTAGTATTTATAGCAATTAATTTCGATCTAAAAAAATTGTAAGCGTTAATTAAGTTTCATCAGAAATAATAGTCCGTTTGTTATATTCATTATATTTTCATAAAATATTTCTCAGTACATCAAGCAACACAACAGGAACCATTCCAATTGCGTAATAAAACGAACCATTCAATTCTATAAAATGCTTTGTACAACACATATATATCATCAAACAATGAAATCCATCATTTGAAACATAATACAATACGCTTACTTTAAATTTCTCCAGTATTATTTCTATTTCCTTTTCGTTCTTTTTCTTTTTCGCTTTGGCTAAACCCTCTTTGTATGCTTGTACATAATGTCGCTTTTCATCAATAATAAAGATTTTATTTTTATCTCTACAGAAATATAAAAAATCAACAAAAAAAATCTCAGAAATAGGTTTTGCTTTAAAATATTCAGAAAATAATATTTTTTTATCTTCCATAGTTCCATGTCGTAAAAGAAAGAAGTTTTCGTTCAGCGTAAACAAACAACAAATTTTATACGTTAGTTCACGTGTTTTTCTAAAAAAGGTAATATTAAAGACTTATGCAGATATAATTTACCAAAATTTTACAAAAAATTTATTTTTATTAGAATGGCATCGTTAGTTGGGATGTCAACAATTAGTCTAATCACAAATATACTACAAGCTCTATAGTAAAATTAATTAGTACAGATTTTTTTGATAAAATTTCCAATTTTCAATTTATTAGTAAATTACTAATTAAAATTGCCATCACAAAAAATGCTTCCCTTCACAAAATATCAAACCTTTTTCACTTTTAACAATTGGAAATGATTATTTGGACTATTCTTTATTGAATTACAACCGCAAATTTGATTTATTTTACAATTTAATGAAAAAATATATAATCTATTTTAAAGAAATTATTAGTATTTACTATTTTGACGTATAGTCAGAAAAGTATTTAAGATTGCTTGTGCGCATCTTTTAATTGTTTATTTCATTTACTAATGTAAGTCATTTTTAGGAAGAAATATAAGACGATCTTTAATCTATGCCATTTTATATATATATGAGTTTTCAAAAAGCTTAAAAAAGCTTATTTTATTTATATTTTGGTATAGCATATATCTATTAAAAATGACAAGAAAGTACAACAATAAATTAAGTCAGAAAATTAAAATAAATCAAATTTGCGGTTGTAACTTGTAATTCGATAAAGAATAGTCCAAATAATCATTTCCAATTGTTAAAAGTGAAAAAGGTTTGATATTTCGTGAAGGGAAGCATTTTTTGTGATGGCAATTTTAATTAGTAATTTACTAATAAATTGAAAATTAGAAATTTTATCAAAAAAATCTGTACTAATTAATTTTACTAGAGCTTGTAGTATATTTGTGATTAGACTAATTGTTGACACCCCAATAAGGAATAGGTCTTTGAGCTTAAAAATAAGAAAAATTCCAAAGGAATTTTTCTTAAAATCGTTACTAATTGAATTGTTAGTTTAAAAATTTCTGTTTATTAAATAATAATTCTAAAATAATTGTTAATTCCGAATTCCTTCATCACGCAAGATCAGAATCCTGATCCTGATGAAAGTAACATTTATTTTGACTTTTCACTCACCTTTTTGGCACAAAAGCATTGTATATCGACTCACTATTTCCCATTGAAGTGAATTGAACGGGTAAATTCAAACTATTTGGTCAGAATCCAGATCCCGTTATCACGTAAGGTTTGGAATCCTGATCTCAGCGAATATAACGATCATTTTAACTTTTCATAAAGCCAAAGTTCAAGTACAATTTTTGCACACAGGTGCTGTTACATTATAAACTTAGTCAGCTGACTAACATATGCGAAATTATACATAATAAAAATTTCCAAGTGAATATAGATGTTTATGGTGTAAGTAAAAAATTTATTTTAGCTACATTTTTGCAAATTTGAATTGCCATAAATATCATTGAGTTTGACAAATGTCTTTGTTTATTATGTTGTACTACCAATAAGATCCCCTCCTAATTTCATGCATATATTTGTTTACATATAAGAAAGTATGTCGTTATCTGTCGTACGCCTACAATTAAACCTATTTATTCCTCATCAAACCTCACATTACTGATCATGCCTAATAAGGAAAATACATGTTCTGCAAGGATCATGAAGATCCTAGGGGGTAAGTCCCAGCGCCAGCATAAACTGGCTCTTTATTTGTAATGGTAAGATAGCGAAGTAGTATATTGCGAGCACTGTTGATATCCCGATTAAGCTCAGCTGTACAACTAGGACAACGGAATACTTTGGATCCACTCAATTTTTGATGGACATGGCCACAGCACCCACATGTCTTGCTGGTATATTCTTCAGTACATATAATCAGTGTTGGTATTTGGACAGAACATATCCTTGGACGGGACAGTCTGGAACAGTCCCAGACCTTGGACAAGAAGGTGTAATGTCCTTGGACATCTGGGACATATATATAATATTTATATATATAGCAAACTTAATTTAAAAATTAAAAATTAACAAAAATTAGAAATGTGAATATCTTATTATTTAATGATCCATTTTTGATAAACTTTTTTTATTTTGTAGCCCTTAATATACTCTATAAAATAAAAAAAAGATCACTTAAATTGGATTAATATATAGCGAAATAATTGCAAATAACCACTTTAGTAAATTTGATTAGATGTTATTTTATATTAGTAAATTAGTTGGGACAATTATCTAAAGATATTGGGACAATGTCCTTGGACATCCAAGTCTGAACCATTTTGCTAGGACATTGTCTCACACCATCACTGCCTTAATGTAAGGATTTTAATAAGATGCATTTCATTAAAATTAAATTACTGGTTAAAATATTTATTTTATTTTTTTTTATTGAATCAATTAATTATATTTATAATAAATAAACAATAATATTTATTTAAAAAGGAAATTCTAAATCTTTAAAAAGTGATTCTAATTTCCATTTAGCATCAGAATCAATTGCAGGATGAATAATCTCTGTAGTATTTGTATCTAAATCTAATTCATCTATTTCATAATCATCATTTTGAAATCTTACATTTTCTTCTTCTAACATTTCTGACCATCCTTGTAAATAATCACCTAATTCTTCTTCTAAATCAGCTAAATTTTCATCTTCCTCCTCCTCTTCTAAATTTTTTTCAATATTTTCTTCAATTTCTATATTATCATCATTTTCATTATCTTCTTCTTCAATATCATTTATAATTTTAATTGGAGTTGGAACAGGTAAATTAGAATTAATATGATGTTTTCATGTGATATCTGCTCTTAATTTACTCATGTTAAGAGCTTTTGATGACTAAAAAAAATATTAATAATTAATATTAAAAAATATATAATACTTATAAATAAAATAAATACCTTTAAACGATTTCGTCAATTTGTTTGTAAAAAACCCATGCAGCTCCAAAGACATTTCACGGCAGCTGCATTTATACAAATTCCAAACAGCCTACAAGCTACTAAACCCAATTCACTTGTCGAAGATTTAGCATAATACCAATATCGATAAATATCACCATCAAATTGCTTATATGCCCTATAAAAAGTAGTTATACGGGTTTTATACAAGTTTTGTACAATATCGTACAGAATTTGTACAGAATTTGTAGTGATTCACAAATTGAGTTAAAATTTTTTTTACATTATATAAAAGAAATGCACGGAAATTATCTGAATTTGTACAGTATTTTTAAATTAGTAATTTTTGTTTGGAAATTATACGGGTATTGTACAGAATATATAAAAATTATGAAAATAAAATAAATTTGGAAATTATACAGGTTTTGTACGGAATGTATATTATGAAAATAACCATCAACCAAAACCCTTTTTATAAAGTAGATAGATAACAGAATAATGTAGATCAAGTAACGATATTGGTTACAATAAAATCATTAATTTTTTTGTTGATAATAACATTAATCAAAATATACAAAATATGCCAATTAATATATTAACAAACATAAATAAAAAAACAGAAGTTGTAATTTTATCGTTATTATTTAGAATTAGAAATAAAATAAATCAATAATTATACATATAACGGATTTAATGCCTAATCATATCGATAACAATACAAAAATCATCACGTTTAAATTATGGTTAAACTGTTAAATATTATAGACAATTATTGTTTATATACATAATAAATTAGACGATTTTTTTTATTCTTTTTTTTTGTCAAGTAGTTATAAATGTATACTTTAATGCATCATGTATAAATGAATAGATTGATGGCACTTACCTGCAATAGCATCAATTTCATTTACAAAAATAAGACAATTACCTTTTTATCAGCATACTGCTGTCTAGTAAAACTTTTTCGTTTCCGGCAAGTGGTTCTATCAAAATGCTTGTCCAACATATTTATACCAGATGTAACATCACAGTACTTTCTATTTACGGAAATAAATGTACAAATCACACTCTTCCCCCTATAACATTTAGCTGTATATGTATAATTGGGGTTGCATAATCAACAAATTAGGCTAATCTAAATGCAAACATCCAAAATTTTTTAATTACGTTACTAGATACTAAATTTAGCCATTCAGATTTCAATTATTCCTAAAAAGTTAATTATATGCATTTTAATTTTATATTTATTTCCCAGTTTTGATAATTTTTTTCTCTTTCACAAAATTATTTGATTGTTTGCAAATACTTAGCCAAAATACGAACATGTCTTGAGTATATCTTCCTCCCTAACCCTAATACCCTCGTGGATACTTCGTTAGCTTTAAGGTAGGTTGAAGAGCTAACAAAGATGTGGTTTAAGTCCTCGTTTGCCATCTTTTAAAAAACAAACAGGTTGCTATTCTCAAAGTAACATATAGTATCTAAGTTGGTTAAATTGGAAAAAACTAAGGTTGTTATTAGGAGCGAGCTCCACCAACTTCTGAAGTGGCTTTCATAATAGGTTAAATGGCAAACAATAATAAAAAATTCAATTAAAATTCATTTATCAGGCAAATAGATTAAGTATTTATTGATGACGTGATGGGATATTCATGAGCACTATCTGTTTGAAGCGTCATTGATAGATACCTATTTCAGTAATCAATTTTCGTGCGTGATAGGATATTCGTGAGTACTATCTGTTCGAAACGTCATAGATTACCAGTATTGGTAGTATTGGTTATTGAAGATAAATTGAATAAATTGAAACAAACATTTTGATTGTATATTTATTGATCATTGATACTTATACGATCTATTTTTTTTTTTGGATTGCAATGGTACTGACGTCCTCGTTCGTGCAATCTGGGTATCAATATGATTGTTGATAGCAAACAAGTACCACTTTTTCTTTTTTTTTTTTAATGACACTTGACGCTTTGATCCAAGATTTTCTTTTTTTTAACTGTTTCTTTTTTATTCACCTCATTTTGGATTTTTTTTTTCGGTTTGAACACGAAATTAGTTGTGGTTTGTTTCTTCTTTTTTTTAGATTCGAGTTTGTAAGTTTTTGTTTTTTTTGGGAATGATTTTAGTGCTCTTGTTTTATAAAATTTCTAATAAAATCAATATTGGGCATTTATAATGAAATTTATAATAAACTATTCATAAAAACTACAATTTTTTAATCCTTAATATTATATACACTATATAAAACACCAATTATTTAATTATCTCTCTTGGTAAGGCAGAATTATGAAATGAGTAAAATTATTGATGGAAGCGAAATATTGATGGAGTGGAGGCGAAATTGTTGACAAAGCGGAGGTGGAATTGCCAACAAAATGAATTTTACTGTTATGTTCAAACCCTACTATAAATCACGACATTATATAACATTTTATTTGTTAACTCTTTTTTTTAAAAAATGAAAAAATCGTGACCTTCTGCCTCGCAAAAGAGAAGCAATTTAAAGTAATCGTAGTTGACAGAAATTTATAACAAACTTATAATATTAAGTGATTTGTGACAAAAAGAATTATGATAGAATATATGACAAAAGAGTAAATTCACAATTTATTATACTCTAATGAATTATAATATTGCTACATCCTAAAGCTAAAGAAATCATTTTTTTGACGATTTGACTTTCTTTTTTGTTGGTAACTCGATAACTTCTTGTCTACGTTTTGTACATGTAGCTTGAGGAGCCTTCTGTTTACCTTTTGAACGTGTGACTGAATGTTCCATTTCTGACATTTTATTAATGTCATCATCGCTTTTATCCTAATAAAAAAAATAGTAACATTATTGTTAAATCAAAAATACAAAATTATTGTAGTTATTTATATAGTTATCATTAATATAATAAAAAATCCCCCAAGTCAATATTTATTACCATTTCACTCGGGTATTCACGCTGTTCTATATCGATATCACTTTCATTGTTTTCTTTATCATCAGCAGATGATACATCCTTATCATTGCTTTCTTCAGAAGATACTTTATTTTTTGTCTATATATAAAAAAGTTTAACATTAGATAACACTATAAATTTATAATTATAAGAATATACGATAAAACTTACTTTATTGGGCGTCTTTTGTAATTTTTTATTCTTATGGTCTTTTTTTGGCCTTTTACTATAATCACCTAACATAATTAATTGTGCATTATTGTAATTAATATATATTTAAATAAAACAAACCAAACAAGCGTCAAGAGTATAACTTACGTAAGTTGTTAATGACGCGTTTTATCATTAATTTTATCGGCCAATCATTTATGGCGGCTGGAAATTCTTGGTTACATTTTTTAAACTGAAAAATAAAAAATTTTATGATAAATTACAGTTTGTATTTTTTTTTTAAAAAAGAAACAAATTTCATCTAAACTTACTTTTAAAGCGATTAATTCAATCATTTTTGGGTCCTGTCTTTTATATTCCTTATTAAGATCAGCGTGAAGCTTAACTAAATCACGAACGTGACTCTAAATTCATATATAAATATTATTAATATAATACAGTTAATAATTAACAAAGATCACAAAAATTTACCTGATACTCCTTATGCTTAGATTTGGAAATATTGCAATCTTCCGGAATATTTACATAATTACCTCTTGGTTTTGGAATTGGTTCTCGTTGCTAATATATAATTAAAAATTAATTAATGCTTTATAAACTTCATACAAATTAATAGAAAAAGTTAGTAATTACAGCAGAAACCGTTGTCGTGGGATTAGATATGGAGACTTGAGTTGTCGTAGGATTAGGTATGGAGTCTTGAGTTGCCATAGGATTAGATATGGAGTCTTGAACAGGTTGTGGTGTAGATCGAGCAGATTGTGGTGTTGTAGAACCATCTTGAAAAATTGATGATTGATGATGACGACTCTAAATTATCAATTATCAGTTATTAAAGTATAAAATAAGATAAAATTGAATCTTGCAAATAACATTTTTCATATTTTAAATTACTGACTGTAGACGTTGAAGCAGAAATATCAGATGTGTTAGCCTTAAAAAAAAGAGAATATTATAATGGTAATGATGAGAAATTTTGTTTTCGAAATAATTAAAAATGGAATACAAAAATTTTACACTATACCAAATCGCCTTGCTGTTGTTCTTGCAATAGATTCAATTCATTTTGCATGTTTTTCATTTGGTTTATTAAGAAATCAACTTTATCCTGTCGAGAATTTTCTTGATGCATTTTATTAAAAAAGATCTTTTACGAAAGAAAAACCAGAAAGCGGTGAAAATTTTTAAAAAGCTGACATGACGGTATTTAAATACCGTCATGCAGCTAACGCGAACGCATTGCAACTCGCGACTCGTGACGTAATTGTATTGTATTGATAAATTTGACGAGTAAATTATATTAAATTGGATATGTTGACGATAGATTTGGATAAATTAACATTAAAGTGGAAATAAATTTGAGTGTTCGATAATTATGGAAAATCTGTTGCACTTTTATGTAACTTAATCTTACTTAATCTTGTACTACATAGTAATTTTTATTTGTAACACCAGATTTAAAATAAAATATTAATTGATTAATTGAACATTTTGTTTATTATCGTTTGTAGAAAAAATTTATAAAAATATTTTAAAGTTAAGAGTTAAGAGTTAAGAAAAAAAAAAAAGTCATAAAGCTTAATGGTAGTGATGTTGTGAGAAGTGAGGATTAAAAAAAAAAATTCATAAAGGCTTAATGGTGGATGTGATTTAAAAAAAAAAAATTCATAGCTTAATTGGCGATGTATTTAAAAAAAAAAAAAAAATTACAAGTATGGTGGTGGTGGTGATTGTGGTGGTTGTGGTGGCGGTGGTGATGGTGATGGTGATGGTGATGGTAGTGGTGGCGATGGTGATAGCGGTGGATTTAATGCATCAGAATGAATTTGATCAAATTCTGTAACTAAAAAAATAAAAAATAAAATACAAATTATTAAATAATTCCTTAAAAAAGAATTAAAAAAGAAACATTTTTACTTTACTTACGAGGTTTTTTCCAAAATTCCTTTTGGAATTCAAAGTAGAACTTTTCGGCATTTTTTGTCTTTTTTGCTTTAGCTGCACCATTTAAAAACCGACACATTTCCTAAATTGTAAAAATTGTGTTGATAGTTGATATCTACTCTTAAAAAATCAGACTTTAAATTAATTTCTGTAATTTTCTCTTACCTTGTATTCACGAACCAGATTTTGGAATTTTTCCTTGCACTGCTTGGAGGTGTAATTTGATTGAAATTCCATATTAATTTTAGACGCAACGCTCGTCCAAAATGAAGTCTTGTCATTTCCTGATAGGGCCCAATATTCTTCGTTTCTAGTTTTTCGTTCACGGATAAGCAAAATTGTTTCAAGGTCGTTCCAGGTCATTTTGATATGTTGAAAGTGGTGTGAATGAAGAGTTGTGTTGGTGCCTTTTTATATTTAAAAAATATTTGAAAAAAACAATTACATCATTAAATGTTAATTAAAATCATTAAAAAAATCATTAAAAAAATCATTAAAATAAATCATTAAAATAAATCATTAAATAAATCATTAAAATAATTAAATCTAATTACACAAGTACACGATTAAAACACGATTAAAATGCAGTTGAAACGCGGTTGAAACGCAGTTGAAACGCGATAAAATTGTATTGAATTAATATATACAAACGCGATTGATTCACAATTATTACATCGTTAAAAAGGAGTTTATATCAATAGTCAATCTATAAAAAAATTCATTTAAAATTATTTTCTGCGATTAAAAATATACAAAGAATTTTTATTCAATTGGATTATCACTCACATGCATATTAAATTTTTTCCTGTGGTGAGATCAAGTTAACGTAATTTATCAAGTTGGATTCCAAGATACTATTATGACAAACTTATAAATATATTTTTCTAAAAATACCCAAACACTTTAATTAATTATCACTCGATAAATTTCTCAACTCACCTTCTGATGAAAAAAATCTGATGATAAAATTCATCATTATAATGATGAAGAAACATCGCACATCCTTTTACACACATCTAATTCTTTAATCAGCTATCACAATCACAATTGCTGTTCTATATTCTTCTCTTTTGTTCCTATGAATAAATACTCTTAAGGTTATTGAGTGCATATTTTAAAATATTTTATGCTTTTACAAACAATATACAATAACTAAAATTATACCATTGTGTAGTTGAATACAAATTCTTATTGTTTGATTCCATCTCAGTGATCTCGTAAAATTTATTCTACTCGAAAAGTAAAATCATTTTTATAAAAAAAAGAAAAAATTTTTTTGTTAAAGATAGGGAGACAGCTTTCAAATTTAGGGATGTACGCATCACATTTACAATAAAAATAGCTTCCAAATTTAGAAATGAGGGGTTTTTTGTGCGCATCAAATTTTTATAAGTAGATTATCTGATCGGTTTTTTTTATATCTGCACTTGGAAATTTACTACATCCAAATTCTGATCATATTTTAATAAAAATGGTATTTTGTACGTGTGAAACTTGTAAAGCATTAAATATTGAAGCTGGTGGTCGAGAAGTTGCTCCTGTAACAAAATGGAGACATAATAAAAAAGAAAATGATTGGTATAACTATTTAGATAATTTTAATTTGACTATCCAAGAAACTGAATTGTAAGTATTAATGTTATTAAATCGATGCTAGTTTAATAAAATCAAGTTTTTATATTAAAATTCTCTCAAATTTAGTGACTTCGTACAAAACCAATATCAGCAACAAGATCAAAATGAAAATGAGGATTTAGGTAGTAATTCTAGTTATGAAGATAATGATGACGAGTCTAACAATTTGGATAATAGTTCTATTTATTCTGTTAATATTTCTTTGGAAGGTGACGAGTCTAACATTTCTTTGGATAATGATGACGAGTCCAACAATTCGGATATTAGTTCTATTTACTCCGCTGATATTTCTTTGGAGGATTATGAGTCCAACAATTCAGATATTAGTTCTATTTATTCTGCTGATATTTCTTTGGAGGATTGCGATTTAAATGAAGATATAATTAATGATACTAATAGATCGATGGATTTCAGTAAAAAATTTTAATTATTTATATATATTTTTTTATATATTATACAACTTTTACAAAACTAATATATTTTTTGAATTATTCTAGAATATTGTCCAGAACTTTCTAAGTCAATGATTCTTGCCCTGCGCTTATTAGAATTAAAATGCAGGCACAACTTTACTAACAATGCTTATACTGATATCCTTGATCTTATTGGAGGCGAAGGCGATTCAGAAAAAACAGAAAAAACTACACTTTATTTAGCAAAGGGAAAATTGAATGAATTAGTTGATATAAAATTAAATTATGTTGATATGTGCAAAGATTCCTGTTGTGCTTTTACAGGAATTTATATTGATGATATAACATGTCGAAAGTGTGGTCTAGGAAGGTATACCACTAGCAATAATTCTAACAAGGCGCCAAAACCACAGAAATCTGCAATCTATATCCCATTGTTGGATAGATTTCGTATTCAGTATGCAAATTCAGAAAGAGCAGTTAAATTACGATATAGGAGCCAAAGAGAAGAATGCGATGATGGATATAGTGATATTTTTGATGGAAATTTATATAAAGAATTAGTCGAAGAAGGTTTTTTTGCGGATGAACGAGATATAGCATTAATTGGATCTACAGATGGTTATCAAATATTTAGACAAAAGACTGATGATTGCTGGATCGTGATGTTCATTAATGCTAATCTTTCACCAGATATTCGGGTAAAGAAAGAAAATTTGTTGGTTTCAGCAGTCATACCTGGTCCTAATCAACCCCAAGATTTCAATTCATTTTTACGACCTATAATAGATGAATTGAAACTTCTTCAAGGTAAATTAATAAACTCTATTATATATATTATATATTTAATTAAATTTAATAAATTAACATACAATATTTATTTTAGAAGGTGTACGTGTCTATGATGCATTATTAAAAGAAAATTTTATATTACGATGTCATGTTGTAATGTGGACTGGAGACATGCCAGCTATATCAAAATTAATGTGTATGTCAGGTCATAATGCGTATCGCGGCTGTAGATTTTGCTACTTAAAGGGGGTATATTCTGAAAAATATAGACATGTATATTTTCCATGCTCTATGCCAAGTAGTAGTGATATTTTGGATGACTTTAATCCTGAAGATCTTCCAATTCGTAACGAGCACAATTTTTTAAGCGATGTTGATAAAATTATGAATGAAACCAATAAAACAAGAAGAAAATCATGTGTAAAAGAAACAGGTATAATCAATTTTATTTGATTTAAATTTATTAAATTTATTTTAATTGCATTTTTTATATATTTTTTTATTATTAGGAATCAATGGCCGTAGTATACTCTTTGAGCTTAATTCTACAAAATTTCCACGCTCATTTCCCGTAGACATAATGCACTTATTCTTCGAAAATATATCTATAAACATGTTCGAACATTGGTCAGGAACTTTTTTTACTGACCGATCATTAAATAATGAACAATATATTATTAGTAATCAGATATGGAAACAAATAGGTCAAATTATGCACGATTGTCGTAAACAAATTCCTTTAGAATTTGGCCGTACGCCAAGAAATATTTATAAACACAGTAATGGTTTTAAAGCGGTGGAGTGGTCGGATTGGATAACAATATATTCTATTCCATTTTTATTAGATAAACTACCAGCCAGGTAAGTTCTATTTTATATTATTAATAATTTTCAAAATTATAAAAATATTAAAATAATCAAAATATATTTAGATATTTAAAAGGATGGGCAAAATTCGTTCATGCTGTGCAAAAATGTCTACAGTTTACTCTTACGAGTAACGATCTAGATGAAGTCCAGCAATCACTATTAAAATTTTATGAACACTATGAGAGGTAATAAACATTATACACTGTATACATGGTACATTAATTATGTAATAAATTAATTTTATTTTGAAATTCTAATATTATAGGAATTATTATCAAAAAAAAGAAGAAAAAATAAATGCAATGCTAATGTCCTTTCATTACCTTTTGCATGTCGCTGACAGTATTGAAAATTGTGGTCCTTGCTGGTCGTCATGGCAATATCCTATGGAGCGAATGTGTGGAATGTTATTGCCTCTAGTACATTCCAAATTGCATCCATATGTTAATTTGGCAAACAATATAATACTTATCGAGAAGTTTAATCATCTGTCATATATTGCTTCAGCTTATAATCAGATATTTGTAAACAATAATTCAGAAAAGACTTGGTCACCGCATAAAGTATTTGGTTTGGAAAATTATGATGAGGAATTATACTTTCCAAGTGTAATTTATAATCTTGACAAAAATACGGAACTAAAAAGGCTTATATTTTTTTATTCTGCTATCTTAGAAATTTCTAAAGAAAATATAGCTTCTGTAAGTAAAAATTATAATTTATTATATATTTTTTCATTTAATTTAAATATATAACATTAATTTTATTTATAATTAAAGTCAATAGATAACAAATGTATAAAATTTGGTCGTATGCGAACAAAAGATGGCCATTACGTTGGTTCATCTTGGATAAAGCGTGATAATAAAGAGTCTAGAAACAATTATTGTGTAGCGGTAAATTTTTTAAATATTATTTATATTTGCATTCATATTAATCATTAACTTTAATATGAAAAAATCTTATTTTAGGTTATAATAAGCGATGATAAAGAATTATTTGGCGAAATTGTTTTTTATTTGGTTCATAAATTTTCGGATGAAAATAGGATGCTGGCCTATATACATTGGACTAACAAAATTGTAAATGATCAATTAGGAGTAAAGTATTTTCAAGGTAAATCTTCAAAATACGGATTTATTGATATATCAGATATAGACAGATGTGTTGGATTTATAAAAATTAATAATAGAATTTATATATTTGATAAAGAAAATCAAGTAGCTTGTAATTAGTATAACATTCGTTCAAATTTTCATGGAATAAAAAAAAATTGTACTATAGTACCATTTAAAATAATATTTTTTTAAAAAAATTAAAGCTGGAATAGCTAGTTATTATTGTAAAACTTTATATGATCATATCACGATCATCGCTTCATTTGTTACGCATATCACACATAAAGAGAAGTGTATGTATGCACGTGATCTGATTATATCTAAAAATAGCTAAACGCGAATTTATTATAAATAATACAAAAATAAACTTGTTCCTTATTTTTTTCTTTCTTTATTCTTTTTCTCTCTTTATCTTTTTATTCTTTATAATTTTATATTTTATTCTTTGATTTTCTTTTTTTTCTCACACCGCAGCCCATGCAGACATTGTTACTATTGCTAAGAGAAAATTCTTGCTTTTTGTGTTTAGATGCTGCACCCGCCCCCAGCTAACGAGCTTGTAATGATGTGACTATTCTTTGATTTTTCATAAAATTTTGGAATACTTATGCATGAAATAGGTATTTCATATATTTCTTTGTATTTTAATAATACTAACTACGTTATATGTTTTTTAAAATTTTTTCATTTTAATGTTAACTATATCTCTTATGAATTACTAACTGTTTTTTTATATTTTATTTATTTTTTATGCATTACTAACTTTAACTTTTTACGTGTTACTAACTCTTTTCCTTTTTATACGTTACTAACTTAACATTTTACGAATTATTAACCCTTTCCTATACTTTATTTATTTATTTTTTATGCGTTATTAACTATTCTTTTGTCTTTTTTATTACTAACTATTTTTTAATTAATTTTTTAATATTACTATATAATCTTTTTAACATATTAGCTTTTTTATTTTATCTTGTATAACATATAGTTTTTATAATTTTAATAATAAAGATTTATAAATTTAACCAATAAACTATAAATTCAGTTGACATTATATTAATCATAAATTTAGAATTTTGCCTAGAATTTCATCATAAATTCAGCTGGAATTATATAAACAAATGTTGTACAAAATCTGTACAAAAATAGTATAATCCGGAAATTGTCCATGTACGGAATATTTCATAATCCGGTACATTTTCTGTCACTAAATTGTACGGAATTTATACAAGAATGTTTTCCGAACAAATTCTGGACTTTCAATTTTTCATAGAGATCATGTGAGAGAGAGAGAGAGATTTAGATAGTAGATTTAAAATTAATAAATTTTTATTTAATAAATATGAAAAAAATGAGAAATTAATATTTAATTAAAATAATAATAAAACAAAATTTATTGGTATTTTAAACAGTTTTAAACAGTAATTAATTTTTAATAAAAACAACATATTCAAGAAGCAGGAAAAAAAAGCAGCTGCTCGTTTTAGGGATTGTTGAAAGCAACGCGAGACGTCAAGACGATGATGCAAGAGAAATGTCAATTCCTTGAAAGAAGGGTTCAAGAAGTTGGAAGGAATGAATGGCGCTAAACGCATTGCTGAATTAGAAAAAAATTAACGGAAGCTAACGTAAGAGAAAAAAAATTAGTTAAATGAGAAGATAAAAATAATTTCTAATCAATCCTAATGCTAAGGAAAAGTCGTATTTTTGGTTGGGAATTTTTATTGACATAAGTATTACTTTATTAATTAAATGCATTTTACTAATGCTAATGTTATGTAAGTAAATAAATAATAATATGTCTATTATTTAAATAATATAGTCATAAATTTATTTTATTGATTTTATTGAGAATTTCATTTGATCTCATGAGAAACAGAAAAATGATTAATTAAATAATTTGGAAAGTTGATACCTTATTAAGCAAGTCTATTTATTGATATTATAAAATAAACAATACATTAGAAACAATAAAACTACGTGTAAAATAAAATCAGAAAAATTGATCACGTATGTATCAATAACGAAAATTATAATTTAAATAATAGTTAGAACAATTAATGAATTATTTTATTGAGAATATGTTTATTAGTATTGAAATAATCTGAACAAATAAAATATATGAATTTGATTTCGAGAAAACAATTTAAAATATTATGACAAAAATTCTTTTTATTGTATGTCGCCACAAAAAAACAGTATACCAAGTCCATTTAAATACTTACAAATGATTAGTATGAGGGTAAAGGATTTAAGTTAAACACATTTATTTAAGATTGTTTTAATTCCCTTTGAATTCCCTTTAAAGTTCAACGTTAACTTGTTAGTAATAATGATAATTCTTTAGATATCATGAGTTCGAATTAGTTCTGTATTATATCGATTTGTATTAAATAATGAGTTCGATATCGATCTGTATTAAAAATGGGTTTGACATCGATCTTTATTAAAAATGGGTTCAATATCGATCTGTAGTAAATTGAGTTCGATACCGATCCATATTAAAAATGGGTTTGACATCGATCTGTAGTAAACTGAGTTCAAAATCGATCTGTATTAAATTGAGTTCGATATCAATCTGCATCATTACAGTTCGATATCGATCTTTATAAAAATGAGTTCGACATCAATCTGTATTAAAATGGGTTCGATATCGATCTGTATTAAATTGGGTTCGATATCAATCTGCATCATTACAGTTTGATATCGATCTTTATAAAATGGGTTCGATATTTTGACAAGGAAAGTCAGGCTCCAATCTTTTGACAAGAAAGGTCAGGCTCCAATCTTCACGTAACAAAAGTCAGGTTCCAATCTTTTGACAAGAAAAGTCAGGATTCAATCTTCACGTAACGAAAGCTGAAATGCTAAATCAAAAGACTTCGAATTGATTTATTGTATTGTGGTAATGAGAAAGCAGATAACTGATAAAGATAATAGTCTTCCTCTAAAATATAATAAATAATGTAATAAAAATTACAAAACATATTAGCGACTCTGATGGTTATTCTAAATACGAGTTGTATGCAAATGAATTTGCTATCTTCGAAACGGAAAAAATTCATAATGGTTCACTGAAATTAACTATTGGTATTGTAATAAAATAAAAATAATTAATTTGTATAGATAGTTAATTAATGATATATTTAAAATATAAATAATAATGATCAGCAAAGTCGTATTGTGTATTTAATTGCTTAAAAAAAAAAATTACATTTTTTTTTCATTGAATTCATTGAAAATATTTACATATAAAATAATTACGTATTGTAATAATAATTAATTAAGTATTGTGTAATTACTTTTCATTAGTCCCAATACAATAGTCAAAATTCTTCAAAAAATTAATTATACAAATGATCCTTCGCGATCGATATTAGCTATAAATCAGTTTTTTTTATTTTAATAGAATTTATTTTTTTCAATAGAACAAAAATTTTTATTATGACATGGGTCATAATTTCTTATAAAGATTAATAAAAATTATTTAATGAAATAATCAAATTGTATTTATAAAATATCGAAAATTTGAAGTTTTAACATTAGATTTTACTATAACTCGATGCGATCCAAATGATGCTATTAAATAACCTCTAATATGGCTTAACCCTGATTCAATTCTTATTCTTTTATCTATTATTCCATCACTGTTATTAGCTCTACTTTTAACGATCACCTTAAGATATTTGCATATCCACTATCAATCATACTTTTTATCTTAATTGATTTATATTTTCTTTCGTTTTTACACCAATAAGTATAATATCTTTCTAATAATGATTCCTCAGATTCTTCCCGTAACTTTTTATCGAAATCAACTAAAACATCATATCTCAGATGATCCACCCATACAGATTTATTTCTATGCAAATTTCCAGAATAAAGTCCAATTAAATTAAATAATTTTAATTCAATTACAATACAATCTAGTCCTAAATTCGTATCAAATAAAAAAGATCTGAAAAACAATAAGTAGTATCTTTTCCTTTACATTTTATAGTCAATTGTAATTCAGATACATATTCTATTGAAAAACTTCTCAACATCACCTCAATAGCAGTATGGAAACAATTCTCGTTATATTCTCGTAAAGATCTTAAAGCTTTACTTCTGTGATATTTTAAAATTTCATTGACAAACTTTCTTCTGATTATTATTTCATGAAATATTTCCCACTTAAATTAATATGAACTTATATTAATAAAATTAATAACAAACATAAAATAAATAATGCATAATAATCTCCAGTTTAACTTTTCATTATAAATTTATCAGAAGATAATTGCTACAACATACAATCCAAAGACTGCCTCCCTTGTGAATAAATTTGAATAAATTCATGAGATAGTGTTGTAATCCAATTAAATAATTATATTCATCATAAAAAACTATCAGAAAAATTATTTCAATAATAATCCCATCATATAAATTTATCAGTAAAGGTTACAACATGAAGTCTAAAGACCTCCCTTGTGAATTAATTTACAACTAATTTACAAGATAGTGTTTAAACCCAATTCATCAATTCATCATATAAATTTATTAGATAAGTAATTATTGAAATTATTATATAAATTATTAGATCTAGCTCACCTTTTGGTTAATGATAAGTGATTCAAGTTTTCTATATTTAGCATAATCATTATCTCCAATTTCGATTACTAAAGACAAATTAACATTATATTTAAATTCTACTAATTTTACTCAAAACATTACACAAACTTTACCTGAACTGACTTTATTCTTTAAGGTAAAAATTTCTATTGCAGTACCTCACGTCAATGTTTCCATTAAATCTTTTTTTCACAGTTTAATAAACTAGTCCCTGTAATTTTCATTGTACGCAAAGCCACAAAATCATTTTCTTTAAGATGTAATATAACATAATCTTGTTTTTTGAAAAAAGTAAATAAATCTTCAGTATTTAAACTTTTGAATAGTTTGAGTAAAGTCATTTTTTATTTTTTTTAAAAAAAAAGGAGTAGCAGAAGAATATTTTATAAA
>Ga0209265_1000101_pt1 | contig 20552 bp, 17 predicted proteins | sample GraSoiAngelo_103_FD_185872 | JGI IMG/M metagenome (GOLD analysis project Ga0209265, IMG submission 185872) | Grasslands soil microbial communities from the Angelo Coastal Reserve, California, USA - 14_0903_05_20cm (SPAdes) (version 2) | ecosystem: Environmental > Terrestrial > Soil > Grasslands ...
GCGACCGGCTCGCGCCGCTTGCGCGTAGCCCGCTTGGGTTTGGCCGGCTCGACCAGACCGGCGAGGAAGCGACCGGTGTAGGAGCCCGCCATGGCGGCGACCTCCTCAGGGGTACCGATGGCGACCACCTCTCCCCCCTCTTCACCGCCCTCGGGACCGAGGTCGATCAGGTGGTCGGCGGTCTTGATCACGTCGAGGTTGTGCTCGATCACGACGACGGTGTTGCCGGCGTCGACGAGGCGGCCGAGCACCTCGAGCAGGCGCTGCACGTCGGCGAAGTGCAGGCCGGTTGTCGGCTCGTCGAGGATGTAGAGGGTGCTGCCGGTGGCGACTTTGGAGAGCTCAGTCGCCAGCTTCACCCGCTGCGCCTCCCCACCGGAGAGCGTCGTCGCCGCCTGGCCGAGGCGGATGTAATCCAAGCCGACGTCGTGCAGGGTGCGCAGGCGGCGGGCGATCTTGGGCACGTTCTCGAAGAAGACGACCGCTTCCTCGACCGACATTTCGAGCACGTCGCCGATGTTCTTGCCCTTGAAGCGGACCTCGAGCGTCTCGCGGTTGTAGCGCTTGCCGTGGCACTGCTCGCAAGGAACGTAGACGTCGGGCAGGAAGTGCATCTCGATCTTGATCTGGCCGTCGCCACGGCAGACCTCGCAGCGGCCGCCCTTGACGTTGAAGCTGAAGCGGCCCGGCTTGTAGCCGCGCGCGCGCGACTCCTGGGTCTGGGTGAAGAGCTGGCGGATGTGATCGAAGACGCCGGTGTAGGTGGCCGGGTTGGAGCGCGGCGTGCGCCCGATCGGCGACTGGTCGATGTTGATGATCTTGTCGATCTGACTCAGCCCATCGACGCCGTCATGGGCGCCGGGACGCAGCTTCGCCTGGTGCAGGCGGTTGGCAACCGAGTGGTGCAGGGTCTCGTTGACCAGCGTCGACTTGCCCGAGCCGGAGACCCCCGTGACGCAGCAGAAGACGCCGAGCGGCACGGCCACGTCGATGTCCTTGAGGTTGTGTTCGCGAGCGCCGCGCACCAGCAGCACGCCGTTGGGGCTGCGCCGTTCCTTGGGCAGCTCGATCTTGCGCTTGCCGGAGAGGTACTGGCCGGTCAGCGATGCTGGGTCCTTGGCCACCTCTGCCGGCGTGCCCGCCGAGATTACGTAGCCGCCGTGTTCGCCGGCGCCAGGGCCGAGGTCGACGAGATGGTCGGCGGCCATCATCGTGCCCTCGTCGTGCTCGACCACGATCACCGTGTTGCCGAGGTCGCGCAGGCGGTCGAGGGTGGCGATCAGCTTCTCGTTGTCACGCTGGTGCAGGCCGATCGAGGGCTCGTCGAGCACGTACATCACGCCGACCAGGCTGGAACCGATCTGGGTCGCGAGGCGGATCCGCTGCGCCTCGCCACCGGACAGGGAGCGGGCCGAGCGGCCAAGCGAGAGGTAGCCGATGCCGACGTTCTCGAGGAAGGCGAGCCGTTCGGAGATCTCGCGCACGATCAGCCGCGCGATCGCCCGCTCGGTCTCGGTCATCTCCAGGCCGTTGATCCACTCCGAAGCCGCCCGCGCTGACTTGTCGCTGAACTCGGCGATGCTGATCCCGCCGACCTTGACCGCGAGGCTCTCCGGGCGCAGGCGGGCGCCTTTGCAATCCGGGCAGGGCTGCTCGGCCATGTAGCTCTCGATCCGCTCGCGGTTCGACTCCGAATCGGTCTCTTCGTATCGCCGCTCGAGGTTGTTGACGATTCCCTCGAAGCGCACCTTGTAGGAGCGGCGGCGGCCGAAGCGATTGGTGTAGCTGACCTGATGGCGCTCGGCGCCGGTGCCGTAGAGGAAGACCTCTTTCTCCAGTTTCTTCAGCTTCGACCAAGGCTTGTCGAGGTCGATCTCATAAGCCTCGGCGACCGAGGCGATCAGCCGTTTCCAGTAAGCGGTGATGCCGCGATTCCAGGGCTGCAATGCCCCCTCGCCGAGCGAGAGCGTTGGGTCTGGCACGACCAGCTCGGGATCGATCACCCGCTGGAAGCCAAGGCCGTGGCAACGCTCGCAGGCCCCGTGCGGCGAGTTGAAGGAGAAGATCCGCGGCTCCAGCTCGGGGATCGAGGTGCCGCAGTTGAGGCAGGCGAATTGCTCGGAGAAGAGCAGCGGCTCAGCGCCCTCGTCGACCATCTCGACTTCGACCAGGCCAGCGGCGAGACCGGCGGCGGCCTCGACCGACTCCGAGAGGCGCCGGCGCAGGTCGGGTTTCATCACCAAACGGTCGACCACGACGGCAACGTCGTGTTTGAATTTCTTGTCGAGGACGATGTCCTCGTCGAGGCGCCGCAGCTCGCCGTCGATCTTGACCCGCGAGTAACCCTCCAGCCGAAACTGCTCGAGCAGCTTGCCGTACTCGCCTTTACGGCCGCGCACGACGGGGGCCGTGACCACGAATTTGGTCCCCTCCTCGAGGGTCATCAGCCGATCGACGATCTGCTCCTGGGTCTGGTCGGTGATCTCGGCCCCGCACTCGGGGCAGTGCGGAACGCCGATCCGCGCCCAGAGCAGGCGCAGGTAGTCGTGGATCTCGGTCACCGTGCCGACGGTCGAGCGCGGGTTGCGCGAGGTCGTCTTCTGGTCGATCGAGATCGCTGGGGAGAGCCCCTCGATCGAGTCGACGTCGGGCTTCTCCATCAGGCCGAGGAACTGACGGGCGTAAGCCGAGAGCGACTCGACGTAGCGTCGCTGGCCCTCGGCGTAGATCGTGTCGAAGGCAAGGCTCGACTTGCCGGAGCCCGAGAGCCCGGTGATCACAATCAGCGCGTCGCGCGGCAGCTCAACATCGATGTCCTTGAGGTTGTGCTCCCGCGCTCCCGAGATGACGATTCGCTCAGAAGCGGCCACTGGCAACGATTCTACGCAGACGAACAGATGTTCCCCCGAGATATCCGCAACGTCCGCATTTCTCCAAACGTGAGCCGCCAAGAAGGGGGAGCCCCGCTGACTCGCACTTATTCGTCATATGGACGAAGAAAGGCGAAGTCACCTTGCCCTGGGACGGTTGGCCGGAGAACAGCATGGGGTGGTATCGGCTTGGCAGTTGGCGGGACTCGGGTACTCGAAGGACGACGTCGGGCACGCGGTGGTTGCAGGAAGGCTTTACCCCTCCACCACGCGGCTTACGCGGTGGGCCACCGAGCCGTCGGACGGCACGGAGAATGTGTCGCAGCGCTGCTCAGCTGCGGAGACGCAGCACTCCCTGAGCCACCGATCCGCAGCGTGGCTTTGGGGGCTGACATCACGCTTTGCGCTGCCGGTCGAAGTCACAGCCGCAAGTCGCCGGCAAAGCCGAAAGGTGATCCGAATCCATAGCGCCGCCGCACTGACCTCGAGCGAATCGCGCCTCACATGAAGGCATCCCGATCACGGCCATCCCGAGGACACTTCTGGATTTCGCTCGTCTCCGTCGCCTCCTCGCACAGCGCAACCCGACATCCACCCGCTGGGCGGCCTGCTAGTAGAGGGCTATGGCCAGGCGGCGGCGGTAGCTCGCTGCGGCTGGGTCGCCCGGGTCGAAGTCGGCGAGGATGCCGACGATGGCGCGGCGGAGTTGCTCGCGGGTGTCCTCGTCGGCGCCGGCCATCTGCTCGAGCAATGTGTCGAGCGCTGCGGGGGTCTCGCCGCGATCGAGGGCTTGGAAGGCCTCTGTGGCGATCCCGCTCTTGCTCAGGCCGATGCGAGCGGCGATTCCTTCGGCGGCGAAATCGCCCTGATGCCCCTGGACGGCATCGAGGGCGTCGTCCTCCGCCCCGCGCTCGAGTCGCTTGCGGGCGAGAGCCACGGCGATGTCGGCGCGGCGAGGCTCCAGTTCGGAGGCCTCGCGCAGTGAAAGCTCGTCGCCAGCAGCCAGCAGTTCGTCGGTGCGGGAGGGGACGAGCGAATCGAAGAGCTCTTCGACCTTGGCTTTGGGCACGGCGCCAACGAACTCGTTGACGACCTCTCCATCGCGGAAGGCCTTGACGGCGGGAATGCCCTGGATGCCGAAGCGGGCTGAGAGCCCCTGGTTGGCGTCGACGTCGACATTGGCCAGAAGCACCGTGCCGCCGCGGCTCGTCTCCGCCGCTTCCAGCGCCGGCCCCAGGGTCCGACAGGGCCCACACCACTCGGCCCAGAAGTCGACCACAACAGGGGTCTGCCGCGAAAGCTCAATCACATCGCGGTCGAAGGTTGCTTCGCCGACGTCAACGGCCATGCGCGCAGGATATGCAGGCCCGAACGCCGGCTCACGCCTGGGTTGGTTAAGCCTCCTTGCGTATCGCGTAAGGCAGGACTAGCTTCGAACACAGGCGGGGTCAGCAAACGAGGAGGAAAAGATGTCCAACGTCGATGCCGCCCGGTCCAGCTACGAGGCCTTCGCTCGCGGCGACCTGGAAACCCTCAAAGAGATGCTGTCGGAGGACAGCACCTGGCTCACCTCCGATGAGCTGCCGCTCGGCGGCGAAACCAAAGGCCGAGACGCGATTCTGGGGAACTTCACCCAGATCCCCAACTACTGGTCGTCATTCAGCGTCGAGGCGGAGGAGTTCATCGACGCCGGCGAGTGGGTGGTGGTCAAGGGGACGCAAAGGGCCGGCCACGACGGCGACAGCTTCGAAGCGCCGTTTGCCCACCTGATGAAGTTCGCCGACGGCAAGATCGTCCGCGGCGAGTTCTACGGCGACAGCGCCAAGGCAGCCAAGGTCTTGGCCTGAGGGCGAGAGGGCGGGGGCTCAGGCCCCCGCCCGCATCCCATCGAGGTCGCGGCGCAGCTCCCTGAGCTCGTCGCGGAGTCGCGCCGCCTCCTCGAAGCGCAGGTCGTCCGCGGCGGCCAGCATCTCCTCCTCGAGGGTGACGATCGTGCGCTCGAGCTCGTCCGGATCGGCGAACTCGCCGGCCTTCTTGCCGCGGCGCTTGCGCGGCGCTCGGTCCTCCATCGCCAGGAACTCGCTCATCTCGGAGATGCCCTTGCGCACGGTCGCCGGGGTGATCCCGTGCTCCTCGTTGTAGGCGAGCTGGATCGCCCGCCGGCGGTCGGTCTCGCGCATCGCCGCCCGCATCGCGTCGGTCTCCTTGTCGGCGTACATCAGCACCCGCCCGTTGACGTTGCGGGCGGCGCGCCCGATCGTCTGCACGAGACTGGTCTCACCGCGTAGGAAGCCCTCCTTGTCGGCGTCGAGGATCGCCACCAAGGAGACCTCGGGCAGGTCGAGCCCCTCGCGCAGGAGGTTGACGCCGACCAGCACGTCGTACTCGCCAAGGCGCAGGTCGCGGACGATCTGGATCCGTTCCAGGGTGTCGATCTCGGAGTGCAGGTAGCGCACCTTGACCCCGTACTCGAGCAGGTAGTTGGTCAGGTCCTCGGCCATCTTCTTGGTCAGGGTGGTGACCAGAACGCGCTCGCCGGCCTCGGCGATTCCCTTGATCTCGTTCATCAGGTCGTCGATCTGGTTGCGAGTTGCGCGCACCTCGATCTCGGGATCGATGATCCCGGTCGGGCGGACTATCTGCTCGACCGTTCGGGTCGATTCGGCCCGCTCAAACGGGCCGGGGGTCGCCGAGACCATCACCAGCTGCGGCACTCGCTCGAGGAACTCGTCGAACTTGAGCGGCCGGTTGTCGATCGCCGAGGGCAGGCGGAAGCCGTAGTCGATCAGGGTCTGCTTGCGCGATCTGTCGCCCTCATACATGCCGCCGATCTGCGGCACCGTTTGGTGGGACTCGTCGACGAAGACGACGAAATCGTCGGGGAAGTAGTCGATCAGGGTATGCGGAGGACTGCCTTCTGGGCGGCCGTCGAGGATGCGCGAGTAGTTCTCGATCCCCGAGGTGAAACCGATCTCTTTCAGCATCTCAATGTCGTAAGCGGTGCGCTGGCGCAACCGGTGCGCCTCGAGCTGCTTGCCCTCCGCCTCGAGTTCGGCGGTGCGTGAGTTGAGTTCGTTGCGAATTTCCTCGACCGCCCGATCCAGCGTCTCGTCGCGGGTTACGTAATGAGAGGCCGGCCAGACCGAGACGTGATCGATCGTGTCGAGGATCTCGCCAGTCAGCGGGTCGAAGTGCTGAATCCCCTCGATCTCGTCGCCGAAGAGGGCGATCCGATAGGCCGACTCGGCGTAGGAGGGCATGATCTCCAGCACCTCGCCGCGCACGCGGAAGGCACCGCGACCGAGTACCGAGTCGTTGCGCTGATACTGCATCTTGACCAGCTTGCGCAGGACCTCATCGCGGTCGATCTCATCGCCGACTTTGAAGAGCTGCATTTTTTCGTTGTAGACCTGTGGCGAGCCAATCCCGTAGATGCAGGAGACCGAGGCGACGATGATCACGTCGCGGCGGGCGAAGAGCGCCGCGGTGGCGGCGTGGCGCAGGCGGTCGATCTCATCGTTGATCGAGGAGTCCTTCTCGATATAAAGGTCCTGCGCCGGAACGTAGGCCTCGGGCTGGTAGTAGTCGTAGTAGGAGACGAAGTACTCGACCGAGTTCTCGGGGAAGAACTCGCGGAACTCGTTGCAGAGCTGTGCCGCCAGCGTCTTGTTGTGCGCAATTACCAGCGAGGGGCGCTGTACCGCGGCGATCGTCGCCGCCATCGTGAAGGTCTTGCCGGTGCCGGTGGCGCCGAGCAGGGTCTGGAAGCGGTCCCCCGCCGCTAGGCCCTCGGCGAGACCGGCAATCGCCTTCGGCTGGTCGGCGGTCGGCGTGTAGGCCGGATTGAGCTCGAACTTGGGCACGCGCTGACGATAGCGAGCGCACTACCCTGCCCCGCCGATGACACGATCGCAAAAGGCCCTCGCCGGATTCTTCTCCTTCACCGGGACGATGCACTTCCTCATCCCGCGCAGCTACGAGGCGATGATGCCGCCCTCGCTGCCGCGGCACCGGGAGGCGGTTGCCATCAGCGGGGTCGCCGAGATCGTTGGTGGTCTAGCAGTGGCAAAGCTCTCGACCCGTCGCTTCGCCCGTTGGTGGCTGCTGGCCCTGCTCGTCGCGGTTTTCCCCGCCAACGTGCACATGGCCTTAAACCCAGAGCAGATACGCGGGCTCGACCTCAACCGGATCCCGCGCTGGGCCCTGTGGGTGAGGCTGCCGCTGCAGCCGCTGGCGATGCTCTGGGTCTGGCGAGCGACGCGCGACTGATCCATATATAAACGTGTGGTTTTGTCTGCGAATGCTTTTGGCTGTAGCCCTTCTGTCTTCGCAGACAGAGAATCGCCGCAAATGAAACCACGCGAACGTTTCGCAATTAATCTGCGTAAAGCGCGCAAGCAGAAGGGGATTTCACAGGAGGAGCTCGGCTTCCGCTGTGACCTGCATCGCACCGAGATCTCCTTGCTCGAGCGCGGTGGTCGCGAGCCGCGGCTGGGCACGATAGTCAAGCTCGCCGGCTCCCTCGACGCCACCCCGGAACAGCTCTGCGAAGGCGTCACCTGGCTGCCCGGCAAGAGCAAATTCCAAATCAAGAAGTAGCTGCTACGGAGCCGTCCCGGCAGGGGTTTCGCTTAACTTTTTCGGTGGATCGCCGTGGGCTGACGCCACTTGCTCACGACGAAAAAGTGCAAGACGCTCCACCCCTGCCGGGACGGCTCCTAGGGCAGTAGCTGTTCCAGGAATCCTTGGGCGGGGCCGAGGAAGCCTTCGACGTTGTTGAGCAGGGATTCGGCGTTGTTGATCAGTTCGATTGCCTGATCGAGGGGGATGCTCCTCAGCGTTTCGCGCAGCGGCTCCGCCAGGATTGGGCTCAGGGCACCGGCTTCTTCGGCGTCGTCTACGGCGCGCAACAGGCCGGCCCTGACCGCCTTGGCCAGCTTGGCGTCACTGATGTCGTACCGCTCTTTGAAGCGTTCGCGCGACTCGGGCGTGGCCAGAGCCCGGGCCAGGGTCTCGCGGCTGACCCCGAGCTGACAGGCTGCGCCATCGAGGGCCGAGAGAGTGAACTGCTCGGCAATCTGCTGCAAGCCTTCTGGGTTGCGCCAGGCGCGGTGCTTGCAGGGGTCCTGTGTCTTCTCCGGCGTGTAGGAAGCCCCACCAGCAGCCAAGTAGATACCGACCAGGAGCACGGCGGAGACGACCGCGCCGCCGAGCAGGAACAGCGAGCGCTGCTCAGCCCTCACAGCTCCACCCTCCGCGCCAGGCCGATCGGAATCAGCGAGAGCAGACCGATCAGGGCAGCGAGGCCGAATGAGGGGCTGAAAGCGTGGGTAGCCCCGCGGTTGAGCTGGTCCTGAAGTTCTTCGCGTAGTTCAACCACCTGATCGTGTTCTTCGGGATCGGTGGGCAGCGGCTCGAAGGCCGGACCGATCGTCGGCACCTTGCCTTTCTCGTCTTCGAGCCGGTTCTCAATTTTCTGCGCCAGATCGAGCTTGAGCAGCGGCGGCGCCTTCGAATCGAGAATCACCGCCGTGCCGGCATTAATCGCGTCGTGGCGCTGCTGGGCAATGTCGTGGGTGAAGATCGGCGTCACCGCGAGGATTCCGATCACGACGCCAGCGTGGCGAGCGGAGATCGTCCAGCCACCGTGGATCGCCTGCGGCGCCCGGCCGCTCAACGCGGTCTCGGTCAGCGCCGAGAGCACCAAGGCAAGGCCGATCCCGATCATCACCTGTGGCGGCACGGTCAGCGCGACCTTCGCCTTTGGCAGCAGCGCCAACCCGCCGAGCCCACCGGAGACGAGGATCGCGCCGGCGGCGGCCCGCGCCCGGGCGCTCGGCACGAGGCCGTTAAGGCGGCTGCCGAGCAGCGCGGCCAGCGGCATCACGCTGACCACGATCGCTGCCCCGATCGGGCTCAAGCGCCAGCCTTCGATCAGCAGCAGCACGAGCAGGAAGAGGGCACCGGCGATCGCCGCCGAGACCAGGGCCAGGGCCAGATTGGCGAGGAAGTGCGGCCTGCCGGTCCGGCGCAGCTCGGTCGAGAGCACCCCGGTGGCGGCCTCATGCCGGGCGACAGCCAGAATCGGCACCGCTGCGGCGAGGGCGATCGGCACCTGGATCAGGAAGATCGATTGCCAGGAGACCAGCTCGGTGAGCAGACCCCCGACCGCCGGCCCCAGGGCGGCCCCCGTCGCCCCAGCGGTCGCCCACAGTGCCGCGGCGCGGCGCTCGGAGCCGACCGTGGCCGGCAGCAGCTCGAGCACGGCCGTCACTGCCAGTGCGCCGCCGACCGCCTGCACGCAACGAGCCGCGATCAGCGTGCTGAGCTGATCCGAGAGGGCGCAGGCGAGCCCCGCTCCGGCGAAGATCGCGAGCCCGACAGCGGCCGCGCGGCCGGGGCCAACACGGCGCGCCAGGTACGCGGCGGGCACGGCAGCGAGCGCCATCACCAGGTTGAAGGAAACGAGTACCCAGCTGACGCCGGCGACGCTAGCGTCGAGCTGCCTATAGATATCGGGCAGGGCGAGGACGACGATCGAGGAGTCGGCCAGGACGAGGCCGACGGCGAGCGCCAGCGCCGCGACGCGGGGTCGGGGGGCCTCGGCGTTCAGTAGCCCAACTCCCGCGGGTACTTGTCACGGTAGGCGCGCTGCTTGTCGAGCACCTCTTCGACGTAGGCACGGGTTTCGGGGAAAGGAATCCCTTCGATACTCAGGTCGCTGCCACCCCACTTGTCGACGTTGCCGGGCCCCGCGTTGTAGGCGGCAAGCGCGGCGACCACGTCGCCGTCGTAGCGATCGAGCAATTCGCGCAACAGGTAAGTGCCGTAGCGGATGTTGATTTCGGGATCGCTCAGGTCCCCCAGCTTGAAGGTTGTGCCGCCGCTGTGGCGCTCGATTTCATTTGCGGCCTCCGGCGTGATCTGCATCAGCCCTCGCGCGCCGGCGCTCGAGGTGCGGTCACTGAACTTCGACTCGGAGTAGATGACGGCGGCGATCAGGGCGGCGTCGACATTCTTTTCACGCGCCTGCTGGCGGATCACGTCCTCGTGTTTGAGTGGCAGGGTCAGCTCCTGGATCGCCCTGTCGATGGTCCCCCGCGCCAGCAACACGCCGGCGACGATACCCGCGCAAACCACCGCCGCGCCAATCGCCAGACGGCGCCTTCTCCGTTTCGTAACGGGGCGATTTCGCGCTCGGCTCATCCAGCCAGCTTCGCGATGAGAGCGGACAGGCGCTGCTCGAGCTGTTCGAGCGTGCCGTCGTTCTCGATCACGTGCTCGGCGCGGGCCGCCTTTTCCTCCTGGGCGAGCTGACGCGCGTCGCGCTCGCCGACCAGCGCGTGGCCGCGCGCCTCGGCGCGGGCACGGCGGACCTCGTCTGGGGTGACGACGGCCACGGTGGTGTCGAAAACGGGCTCCATCTCGGACTCGAAGAGCAGCGGCACCTCGACGACGGCAATCCCAACCTCGTCGTCCAAACAAGCAAGCCAGCTGCCGATCCGCGCGCCGACCAGCGGGTGGATCTCCGCCTCCAGCCATTTCAGCTGCTCCGGATCCGCAAACACGACTTCGCCGATCTTGCTGCGGTCAACCCGTCCCTCGGGGGCCACCGCTGGCCCCCAGCGCTCGACCAAGCGCCCCAGCAGCGGTTCGGAGTCGAGCAGCTCGTGGACGACGGCGTCGCTGGAGATAGTTGCCGCCCCGAGCCGCTCAAAAGCAGCGAGAGACTCGGACTTGCCAGCTGCAATACCACCGGTCAAGCCGATAGTCAGCGGCACAACGAGCTAAGACTCGGAGGGTTCCTCAGCAGGCGACTCGGACTCGCTGGACTCACCAGCGGCCTCATCGGTGTCATCGGGCGAATCCGGCCGCTCCTGCACCGATTCCCCCTCCTGCTCCTCGCCGCCTTCCTCAGGTGCCTCGGCAACCGGCGCCTCGGCAGCGGACTCTTCAGCAACCTCAGCTGGAGTCTCCTCGGCAGCCGGAGCCTCCTCTTCCTCAGGGGCCGGGGCCTCCTCGGCGAGCTCAGTCTCGGCGGCGGGCTCGTCGGCGACGTCCCCAGACGCCGCGTCCGCGGGTGGCGTGGCGGTGGGCTCCTCGCCAGCTTGCGAGGACAAGGAGTCCTCTGTCACGACAGGACCCGCGGCCTCGGCCTCTGAGTCCTCGCCAGATGAATCTTCTGCAGCCTGGATCTGTTCGCCGAGGTCGCCCATCGGCATCTTTTGCTCCTCGACCTGCTTGATACTGAGCGAAAGTCTGCGCCGCTCCTCGTCGATCTCGAGGATCTTGACGTCGAGCGTGGCGCCCGGCTCGACAACCTCGCTGGGGCTCTCGACGTGATGGTCGGCGAGCTCGGAGATGTGGACCAAACCCTCGACGCCGGGCAGGATCTCGACGAAGGCGCCGAAGGCGACGACCTTGGTGACTGTGCCGCCGAGCACGTCACCGGGGCGATGGGCGCTGATCACCCGCTGCCACGGGTCCTCCTGGGTCTGCTTCAGGCCCAGTGAGATGCGCTGGCGGTCGCGGTCGATGTCGAGCACCTTGATCCGCACAGTGTCGCCGATCGCCACCACCTCGGATGGGTGATTGACGTGGCTCCAGGAAAGCTCGGAAATATGGATCAGGCCGTCGATGCCATCGAGGTCGACGAAAGCGCCGAAGTCGACGATGTTGGAGATCTTGCCCTCGACGACCTGACCGGGCTCGAGGCGGCCGAGGATCTGCTCGCGCACCTCCTTGCGCTCTTCCTCGAGCACGGCGCGCCGCGAGAGCACCACGTTGTTGCGGCTGCGGTTGAGCTCGTCTGGCCCATGAACTCGTCGAGGTTGTGGACGCGGCGGATGTCGACCAGCGAGGCGGGCAGGAAGCCACGCACCCCGAGGTCGAGGATGAGGCCGCCCTTGACGACCTCGATCACATTTCCCTCGACCGGTTCGCCCGACTCGGCGGCGGCCTCGATGCGGCGCCAGGCCCTCTCGAAGCGGGCGCGCTTCTTGGAGAGGACGAGCCGGCCGTCGGCGTCTTCCTTGGTCAGGACGAGGGCGTCGACCTCCTCGCCCTGCTCAACCTCGTCGGCCGGATTGACCGACTTGCGGATCGAGAGCTCGTGGGAGGGAATGACCCCCTCCGACTTGTAGCCGATGTCGACCAGGACCTCGTCCTTATCGATCCGCACGACCTTGCCCTTGACGACGTCGCCCTCCTCGAAGGAGACCATCGTCGCCGCGTAGTTGGGCACGATCTTGCCGTCGATTTCGAGCAGCAAGCCGCCCGAGCCCTCTACCGGCGAGCCGGTGGGAGTCTCAGAAGCAGGGGTCAAGGTCGTATCGGTCACGGACACAGCGGGGGATAATTGCAGGTGGATACTCTCTGCGTCGTGCCGACCCGAGCGACCAAACGCGGCGAGGAGCGGACTCCGCTTGACGGCAGCCATGATGTATTGATCTGCGGTGCCAGCTTTGCCGGTCTCGCGGTCGCCCGCGAGCTGGCTGGGTCAGGGGCCGACGTGCTGATCATCGATCGCTACGAGATCGGCGAGCGCCAGACCTCGGCCTGCGGCATCCCCACCGTCTGGATGGAAGCGCTGGGCCTGATGGAGGCTGAGCGCCAGCGCTTCGACTCGCTGCTGATGCACACCCCACACGGCGACGCGCGCTACCGCCTCCCCTTCACCTTCTCCACCTTCGATTACCGCGAGCTCTGCGCCTTGCTCTGGCGCGATTGCGACGCCCGCTTCGAGACCGCCAAGGTGAACGGCCGGGCCCCCGCGACGAACGGTGCCGGCGCGATCGCGATCGAGACCGACCGCGGCGTGATCTCCGCCCCCCTCGTCGTCGACGCCCTGGGCTGGCGCCGCCTGCTTGCCAACGGCGATGGCTTTCAACCGCCCGACGCTCCGCTCTCGCGCGGCCTCGAGGTCCACCCCAGCGGGACCGGCGAGGACCTGGAGATCTGGATCGACCGCCGCTACGTACCCGCCGGCTACGGCTGGAGTTTCCCCGCCGGCAACGAGCTGCGTATCGGGGTCGGGTCCTTCGACCCCGGCTTCCACGTGCGCGAAACGACCGAGCTGCTGGCCGAGGACCTCGACGCCGAGCGGGTCCGCTACCAGGGCAACTGGATCCCCCACAAGCTGCGTAAGGGCACCGAGGGGGGCGTCTTCTTCGCCGGCGACTCGGCCGGCCACTGCCTGCCACTCAGCGCCGAGGGCATCCGCACGGCGCTCTACTTCGGCATCGCCCTGGGCCGCGAGCTGCGCGGGGTTGTCGATGGCTGGCAGGACCGCGAGGCGGCGGCGGCGCACTACGCCGAGTTCAACGACTCGCACGAGTGGAAGTTCCGCTGGATGCTGCGCGTGCAGAAGCTGGTGCCGAAGATTCCGCCGCGACTACTCGGGCCGATGGTCCGCCTGCTCGGCAACAAGCGCTTCCTCGAGTGGTCCTTTGGCCACTATCTGCAGATCGCCCCGTCGCAGTTCGCGCTCGGCTCAGCGGACGATCAGGACGGTGCCGGCCAGAAGCAGGACGACGCCGGCGACGCGCTCCGGGGTGAGCGCGACCTGGTCGAGGCCGAATAGACCGAGCCGGTCGATCGCAACCGAGGCCGTGAGTTGGCCCGTAATCGTCGCCGCGGCCACACCTCCCGCTCCAACCACCGAGACCGCAATCAGCGCGTTGGTGACGTAGATCGCGCCGAGGAAGCCGCCAAGCAGGTAGTACCAGCTGACGTCGAAGGTCGAGCTGAGTCCGCCGGCCTTGCCACTGAGGACAACGATCGAGGCGAGGGCGATCGTGCCAATGGCGAAGGAGACGAGGGCGGCGGGGAGGCTGCCGGTCGAGCGTCCCAGGCCGGCGTTGATCGGCGCCTGCAGGGCAATCAGCCCGCCGGCGAGCGCCGTCAGCAAGACCGCCAGGCCCTTATCCACGGCTCAGCGCCTTCCGCTGCGTGATTTTCGTCCTGCCCATGTGTTGAAAAGGATGGAGCCACCTGCTGACTTCGTACTTAGTCTCGCTGTGCGAGACAAAACGCGAAGTCAAGGTGAACCGCCCTGCTGTCTTATCAGTAAGCCGAAGGGACCATCGAACCACAGATGCCGCCACCAGCCGAGGGATTCGCCGCCCGCTTCGTCATCGGCCCCGCCCTGCGCACGCAGCCGGACCGCCGCTTGGTCACCCTCGTTCGCGAGGGCTATGAGAACGCCTTCGAGGAGATCGTCCGCCGCTACGGCAAGCCGCTGACCCGCTACGCGGCGGCGATCGTCGGGGGACGCGCTGAAGACGTCACCCAAGATGCCTTTTCCAAGGCGCTGCTGGCGCTGCGCCGCAACGGCGCCGAGATCGAGCTGCGACCCTGGCTCTTTCGCATTATCCGCAACACCGCGCTCAACGACCTGCGCGACAGCCCGCCCTCGGCCGAAGCGCTGGCCGAGGTGATCGCCAGCGGTGCCAGCCCCGCAGAGGAGCTGGAGCGCCGCGAAGAACTAGCCGACCTGATGCGGCGGCTGCAATCGTTGCCCGAGGCACAACGGGCGGCGATCGTAATGCGCGAGCTGGAAGGCCTCAGCCATGAGGAGATCGCCAGTGCGCTCGGCCTCAGCGACGGCGGCGCCCGCCAGGCGATTTACCGCGCGCGCCGCTCGCTCCGAGACTGCGCCGGCATGCTGCTGCCGCTGCCCGTGCTGAAAGCGCTGCTTGCGGGAGCTGCTGGCAGCCCAGCGGTCGAGACCGCCGCGGGAGCTGCCGGCGTCGGCGGAGCCGCGGGCGCCGGTGTGGCGCTGAAGGCGGCCGCAGCAGCGGTCCTGGTCGCCGGGGCGGTGGGCGCCGGGGTGGCGATCGATCACAACCGTCACCAGCATCATCCGGCCTCGCCCCAGCCGGTAAGTGGTGTCGTCGCCGATGACGTGGTGACGGCGCAGCAAGCGAGCACCGGCGAGGGATCAAACCCCACTGATGAGCACAGATCCTCGCGCGACTTCGGAAAGCGGGGCGAGGCCGAGCCCGGAGGTGGCCACGGTGAGCATGGCCCTCGTGGTAACGAATCGGGCAAGCTTGCTGAGGATCACAGCGGGCCTGGCAGCGGCGAAACCGACGGCGGCAGCCGTGGGTCGACATCCGGCGAGAACAGCAGTGGCCACGATGGGTCCGGTGATGGCCACGGTGGCGGTCCGGGGCCCTCGGGACTTGACGGCGGAGACGGCGACGGCCACTCCGGCCATGGCTCTGGCGGATCATCGGGCTCTGGCAGCAGCGACTCGTCAGGGAACAGCGGCCCCTCTGATCGGGGCGGCCCATCCGGCGGTGGTGGTGGATCTGGAAGCAGCTCAGGCCCCGGTTCTGGTTCCTCAAGCGATAGCTCCGGCTCTACCTCCGGCAGCGGCTCGGGGTCGGACAGTGGATCGGGTCCCGGCGACGGGTCAGGCTCGGGCAGTAACAGCGGCTCCGGCTCGGGCGCAGAAAGTGGCGATGGCGAACCGAATTTCGACGATTCGGGTGATTCTCGTGGCGCCGGCGGGTTCTCAGTGCAGATGGAACCCCAAACCGAGGAGGAATCATGAAACTTGCCCGCCGACTAACGACCTGCGCAGCCGCCGCGCTCGGCGCACTCGCGCTGCTCGCCCTGCCGGGGGCAGCCGTGGCCAAGGACGGCAATCACGACCGGATCCCCGACCGCTGGGAGCGACACCACCACCTCTCAACCGTGGTCAACCAGGCTGGTCGCGACCAGGACCACGACCACCTTCGCAACCGAGCCGAGTTCCTCGCGGGCGACAACCCCCGCGATCCTGATAGCGACAACGACGGGGTCATGGACGGCAACGAGAACGCGGGCACGATCACCTCGTTCGACGCCGCTACGGGCAAACTCGTGGTCAGCCTCTTTAACGGCGACTCGATCAGCGGCCTGGTCACCGAAAGCACCCGGATCAAGTGCGAGGACGAGCATTCGCCCGACGTCACCACTCGCACCCGCCAAGGCGAGGAAGAGCCTGGCGACGACCGTGGTGAAGGCGCAGAGCCCAGCGACGACAATGGTGGCCACGGCGAAGAGCCGGGGGATGACAACGGCGGCGAAGCTGGTGACAACTCCGGCCCAGGTAATAACGGCGAGGACAACTCCGGGCCCGGATCCTCCCACTCCGGTCGCGGGCCGAGCGGCCACGACGACAACGGCACCGGTGCCAACTGCACCAGCTCCGACCTGATCGTCGGCGCCACGGTCGAGGAGGCCGAGCTGGAGCTCGAGCACGGGGTCGCCACTTACGAGGAGGTCGAGCTGGCCGGCTGAGGGTCCGGCTACTTGGCGTCGAGCCAGTCCTGGCCGACGCCGACGTCCACCTCGAGCGGTGGGTCGAGCTGGTAGGCAGCGCACATCTCGCGCCGCACCAGCTCGACCGCGCCGTCCATCTCCTCCGGCGGGCCCTCGAAGAGCAGCTCGTCGTGGATCTGCAGGACGAGGCGGGTCTCGGTGCCGGCCTCGCGCAGCGCCTTCTGGCAGCGCACCATCGCGATCTTGATGATGTCCGCCGCGGTGCCCTGGATCACAGTGTTGACCGCAAGCCGCTCGCCGAGGCGCCGCGTGTTCGGGTTGCCGGAGCGCAGCTCGGGAATCGAGCGGCGGCGACCGAGCAGAGTGGTGACGTAGCCCTCCTCCTGCGCCCGCTCGATCACCTGCTCGCGGAAGGCGCGCACAGCGGGGAAGCGCTCGAGGTAGCGGGAGACGAATTCCTCACCCTCTTTGCGCGGGATGTTGAGCCGGTCGGAGAGGCCGAAGCCGGTGAGGCCGTAAACGATGCCGAAGTTGACCATCTTCGCCTTGGAGCGCTGGCCGACGTCGACCTCGTCGCGGGAGATGTCGAAGACCTCGGCCGCGGTCGCCGCGTGGACGTCTTCGCGGGCGCGGAAGATCTCTTTCAGCACCTCCTCCTCGGCGACGTGGGCGAGCACCCGCAGCTCGACCTGGCTGTAGTCGGCCGAGAGCAGGCGAGCGCCCTGCTCGGCGACGAAGCAGGCGCGCACGGGGCGGCCGATCTCGGTGCGGATCGGGATGTTCTGCAGGTTGGGGTTGGTGCTAGAAAGGCGGCCAGTGGTCGTCGCCGCTTGGTTGAAGGTGGTGTGGACGCGGCCGGTCTCGGGATCGATTAGGTCGGGCAGCGAGTCGAGGTAGGTGTTCTTCAGCTTGGTCAGCTCGCGCCAGGACTCGATCTTCTCGATGATCGGGTGCTCGTCGCGGATCTGGGCGAGCACGCGAGCGTCGGTCGAGAAGCCGGTTTTGCCACGCCGCTTGCGGGTCAGGCCGAGCTTCTCGAAGAGCACGCGGCCCACCTGCTGCGGCGAGCCGATCGTGAACTCCTCCTCGGCCATCTCGAAGATCTCCTTCTCCAGCGTCGCGATGCGCTCACCGAAGCCGGCGCCGACCTCGGCCAGGCGCTCGGCGTCGAGCTTCAGCCCCTCGCGTTCCATCGCCGCGAGCACGTGGACCAGCGGCAGCTCGATCTCGCGCAGCAGATGTTCGAGACCGAGCTCCTCGATGCGGGGGCGCTGCGTGTCGGCCAGGGCCGCGACCAGGCGCGCTTCCTCGGCCGGCTCGAGGCCCGCCTCACCATCGCCGTCGAGTGAGAGCTGCCCGTCGTCGTCGTCCTTGATCGGCGTCGCCTCGGCGGCGAGGCCGATGCCGGCATCGGCGGCGAGCTCGGTCAGCTCATAGGTGCGGCGCTGCGGCTCGAGCAGGTAGGCGGCGAGCATCGTGTCGTGGTCGAGCGCCAGCTCGGTGCCCTCGCGCGCCGCAGCAGCGAGCAGGCCGTGGCGGTCACCGCCGAGTGACTTCAGGTCGTGGGCGACCAGTCCACGACCTGGCAGCGCCACGGCGAGCTCGTCCATGGTCGACTTGCCGACCAGGGTGCGCTGATCCTCCGCAGCGGCCCAGCGATCGCCGTCGACCGCCAGCGCAACCGGGCCTTTCCCCGCGCTCAGGTCGTCCGGCTTGCCCTCCTCGGCGTCCACGGCCAGCTCGGTCTCGACGCTGCGGCCCGGCACCGCCTCGCCCTCGGGCAGCGCTTCTTCGAGGCGCTCGAGCACGGCGCGCAGCTCGAACTCGCGCATGAAGTCCCGCAGGACGCCTCGATCTGGCTGCGAGGACATCACCTCGCTCAGGTCCACACCAGTCTCGATCTCGTATTGCAGCGTCGCCAACTGCTTCGACATGCGAGCGTCATCGGCGTGCTCGACCAGGTTCTGCTTGCGCTTGGCACCGGAGATCTCTTCGACGCTGTCCAGCACCTTCTCCAGCGTGCCGAACTGCTGCAGCAGCTGGGTCGCCGTCTTCTCGCCGATCCCGGGGACGCCTGGGATGTTGTCCGAGGTGTCGCCGCGCAGACCCATCAGATCGGTAATCAGCTCCGGTGGGACGCCGTAGCGTTCGGTCACGGCGTCGCTGTCGTAGACCTTGGTCTCGGTAATCCCGCGCGAAGTGCTCATCACCCGCACCCCCTCGCCGACCAGCTGGTAAGCGTCGCGGTCGCCGGTAACGACCATCACCGGGATCCCCTCCTCGCGCGCCTGGCGGGTCAGCGAGGCGATCACGTCGTCGGCCTCATAGCCCTCGACCTTGACGTTGGTATAGCCGAAGGCTTCAACCAACGGCATCAGGTGCGGCCACTGCTCGCGCAACAGGTCCGGTCGCGGTTTGCGCTGGGCCTTGTAGAGGTCGTAGGTGACCTCGCGCCCCGACATGCCCGCATCCCAGGCCACGACCACCCCAGCCGGCGCGTGCTCGTCGATGATCTTGACCAGCATCGAAGCGAGGCCATAGATCGCATTCGTCGGCCGCCCGTCGCTGGTCCCGATCGACTCCGGCAGCGCAAAGAAGGCCCGGTAGGCAAGCGAGTTGCCGTCAATCAGGAAGAGCTCGGGCTGCGGGTCGCCAAGTTTTTTAGCCGCCATCCGGCCCAACTCTATGAGGCCGGGAGGCGAGCACCGCGCGCAGGATCGTGGCGACCCGCTCCGGCTCCTCATCGATCTGCTCGTCGCCCAGGCGCTGCACGTCGAATCCGAGCGAACGCAGCTCAAGATCTCGCCGCCTGTCGTGATGAAATGCCTGCTGGCCGCGGTGGTACTTATAGCCGTCGGTTTCGACCACGAACTGCAGCTCGCGCCAGACGAAATCCGCCTCGGCCCGACCGATCTCACCGTTAACTTCAGGCGTCGGCAAGCGGTATCGCCGACAGACCCGCAGAAAGTCGCGCTCGAGGTCGCTGCGGGTGCGGTCGTGGCGAATGTCCTCGCCGAGCGGCAGGCCGAGCACCCAAGCCTGCCGAATCGCCCGCCTGACCTCCCAGGCTGGTGCCACTTGAGGTGGTGGGAGCACAGGGATCTCGACCTGTGGGAGGCGGATTCCATCCCGTCGCCTTCGGCCCCGTCGCCCGGCACAGAGACATCGACCAGGTCCGGATCGCGCTCCAGCAGATCCCAAAGGACGGCCGCGCTGCGATAGCTGATCACGGCACTCCTCCCACACGCGAGAAGAGAAACCCACGTTCCACGCGCGTCGCGACCGCATGTCGTCCCAATCCACAAGAAACGAGCTGAGCGAACGAGACGACTCCATGCTGCCGCTCGGCGACCCCCGCGCAATCCGAATGTCGGGTGTGGCGCTTTCTTCCCCACGTCGGGGAATAAGTCGCCACAGCGAATTGCTCGCTCCCCGGAAGCAAGCTTCGTCATCGAGGCACTGCAGCAGGGGCCGCGCACGGGCACGGGACCCGAATCTGATTCGATAGCTGCCATGGCAGTCAGCGCCCAGTACAGCGTCACGATCCGGGTCGAGCTCGACGCGCGGCAGGAGCCGCTGGCGAGGGCAAACGGGTGCGCGAGTTCACGATCGACGCCCAGGACCGCGAGCACTGGGAGCGGATCCTGCGGGCGATCGGATCGACCCGCGGCGCCCGCGTGCTCGACTACGTCGACCGCACGATGCAAATGCACCGCGGCGGCAAGATCTCGGTCGAGAACAAGTATCCGCTGAAGACCCGCGACGACCTCTCAATGGCCTACACCCCGGGCGTCGCCCGCGTCTGCCAGGACATCCACGAGGACCGCGCCAAGGCCTTCGAGTACACGATTAAGAAGAACACGGTCGCCGTCGTCTCCGACGGGAGCGCCGTGCTCGGCCTTGGCAACATCGGCCCCGAGGCGGCGATGCCGGTGATGGAGGGTAAGGCGATGCTGTTCAAGGAGTTCGCCCAGGTCGACGCCTTCCCGATCTGCCTCGACACCCAGGACGCCGGCGAGATCATCAAGGCGGTCGAACTGATCGCGCCGACCTTCGGCGGCATCAACCTCGAGGACATCTCCGCCCCACGCTGCTTCGAGATCGAGGACCGGCTGAAGGAGACGCTCGACATCCCCGTCTTCCACGACGACCAGCACGGCACCGCGATCGTGACCATGGCGGCGCTCTTCAACGCGCTGAAGATCACCGGCAAGCCGATCGAGGAGCTGCGGGTTCTGATGGTGGGGCTGGGTGCCGCCGGTGTGGCGGTGACCAAGATGATGCTCGCCTCAGGCGTCACCAACATCATCGGCTGCGACCGCCAGGGGGCCCTCTCGACCTCCCGCGCCGATTACGAGTCGGGCGAGATGAGCGGGATCAAGCGCTGGTACGCGGAGAGCTCGAACCCCG
>Ga0209265_1000112_pt1 | contig 19709 bp, 14 predicted proteins | sample GraSoiAngelo_103_FD_185872 | JGI IMG/M metagenome (GOLD analysis project Ga0209265, IMG submission 185872) | Grasslands soil microbial communities from the Angelo Coastal Reserve, California, USA - 14_0903_05_20cm (SPAdes) (version 2) | ecosystem: Environmental > Terrestrial > Soil > Grasslands ...
GCCTCACGAGCACGCTCAAATGGTAACACACCGTTTTCGCGTCCAATGGTTTCCGGGTAACGAGCATCTGGATTTTGTCCTAGCCTTGCACTGTTTGCGAAACCAGTACATTCTATAACAAGATAACCACTCTCGTCTATGAGCTTACATAGCTTTGTCACATCGCTCAAAGGATAAGTATCGAACAAAGAGCGAGCTTGCCGATAACCATCCCACTCCCTGATGCTATGCCTGAGTGACACGGCTGCTAATGCGTGATCTTCAAGCACAATAAGAATTGGTAACAAGCCATTGCTAAGGCATAATCCGCAAAAACAGATGGCAAGATCGAGGCAGTTTCCTGTCCCTGGGGCCTCAAAAATTTCGTGCGGAGTAAAAATACGCTGGAGCATCTCCGCAGGATGGTAATGCTCTGGAACGTATCTTATATTCTTTTTACGAAGTCCATTGTAGATGTCCTCAATAATGGCCAGGTAATTTTTTCCTGCATCATAAGTATTTAGAGGTAAACGGAGATATCTCTCCACTTCTAATGTGACATACCGTGCGAGATTCTGAGGGACCCTCTTTGGCCACAGTTCCCATTCCATTAACGCGCTCCATCCGTTACGCTGATAGCTATGTTAGCGCACAACTTCAAACACATCATGTACCGGAGCAGGTCCTCCCGGCCTCACGTTGCTTGTGTGCACAGTCAATCGATAGAGACCAGGAGTCAGTCCTTTTGCTGTCAGCTGCCAACGCCCTTCCTCAAAGCCAAATATTCGTTCTATGGTAGGGATGTTGGCTGAGCCAACTGCTTCAATGAGAGCCTTGAGCGATGCTGTATGATCGGGATAATTGATCAGTTGGGCACTAAGTTTGACAGGTTCATCTGCTGTATAAAGATCATCAAGCTCTAAAGAGATCGCTGCCTGTTGCTCCCCTGCTGGATGCAGCTCTGGTCCACGGATAGTACTTAGTCCCACTGTCTGAGTTGCTTCCAAACGGCTACGAAGATCACTCAGCATGGCTCTACTGTTTTGTAAAGATGAGTGACACTCAGGGATATACGTTTCTCGATATTGGTTGGCTAATTCAATAGGGATCGCTGATAGCCGTGGCACGGTACCATCACCGCCACCTAACAGAGCATCAACACCCGTTGGGAGCTGCTGGCTCATGAGCAGTTTCCCATCAACCAAGCTGCACGATTGATAGGTAGGTTGGTGTGTGCCAACAATAGGGAGAATCTTATATCCATGACTGAGATATTTGTTATCGTTTTGATGTATAGCCACTGCGTTTTCAATTGAGCGATGAAATGCCAGTGCCTGTTGGCACCTCTCCTGTGATATATTAGGAAGACCACCCGTTTCTGCAACACGTTCATAGCCATGTCCAGTATGAACTGCTTTATAGATCGGTAGGAGTTGATAAACAGAAGTGAATGAGCGTACCACATGCGTCAAATCCACAAACATATTTTTGCAGCCATTGGCCAGATAATTGACAGCCTGTAGAGAGCCGCGATAAGGGGTGCCAAACGTAATCAGTGCACGACAATTGGGCCACCCCTCTAATACTTCAAGATAGTATCGAGCGACTAAGCCTCCCATACTATGAGCGAGGAAAATCACTTTCGCGCTCTCATCACCGCAGTATTGACGCCACTGTGGAAGTCTCTGATCGATTAACTGCTGGAGGCGACGAGCGGCGACACGATTATCGCGTCGCCAATCGTATGGAAACTCAAAAAAGTTCGCTGGCTTATCATCCTTCAGGCTACCCTGTTCTACCTTAAAATGATTGGTAATCAAACGAACCATCTCACTATAGCCATCAATCTTCCATAAGCCAGGAATAAGATGAATATCTGGCATTAAGCGTGTGGCCTCAATACCGTCTCCAAGATCATCAATATCAGGGTCATCGCCTTGTAATTGTAGATCTTGCAGTGATCCTCCCAGGCTGGCTAATGCCGGACCTAGCGCCTGACCGGAGATGGCCCAGAGGTCCCGCCCATTCTTTTGTAAGACACTGCCAAGGATACCAGGGAGAATAATTACGATATCGCGTAGACGCCTTTGGGTCATTATTTATCCTCCTAGTTGCGACACTGTACCTGACTACTTACCTCCACCCAAACTCTTACAAACGTCTTGAATCTCTTCAGCGATCTTTGCCCAGATTGCATCGCGGTTATTCCATGTATCAATGGGCTGAAGATTACGTGGCAATGCCAGTAGATCTTTAAAAGGAGTATTGCTTATATTCGCTGAACGTATAATGATTGGGATAACACGGGCAGTGCCAGATTCATGGCGCTTCATAGCACGCTGCATCTCTTCATAGTGGTAGTCTGAAGCTAGAAAACTTGGGCTGATCAGTAACAGGATGATTTGAGATCGCTCGATGAGGCTACCAACCTCTTTTTTCCATTCTTGACCTGCTGCTCCCACTGGCTGGCTCGTTGACTCGCTATAGTGTGGACAGATAATCTCATTGCGTTTGAGCATGGCAAGATGGGTTTCTAGTTCATCTTTGAATTTCTCATCTTTGGCAGAGTAACTGATGAAGACATCGAGGGGAGCCGATTTATTGCTGCCTTGTGCACTCGTTGCCGCTGGAGCATTGGCACCCTGCTGTTGAGTTGATCCGTGAGCCGTGGGAGCACTACTATCGCGCGGCTCGATAATACCAGCGTTGATGAATGCACAAGTAAAGGCACCAGCAGACTGGCAGGCGTAGGATGTCCAGCGCTCGTCACGTTTAAGGCCAATGATATCGCTGATGCCGCGAATAGCCATGACCGGGTACTGCTTGCCCATCTGTTGTGCGGCCTGTAAGGCACCGGCGGCTTCCATCTCGATAGCTAAAATACTGCGTGCGCTCTCCCGCCATGTCGTTGGTATTTCTGTATTCTTCATCAGCATGTTGCTTGAAGCAATACTGCCTGTTTTGAAGAGAGGGAGCCGATCATGGTTAGCGGCCTCGCCAAAATGAGAGTTGAATGATTTGAGCACATCGTCGCGCCACTCGGTTTCGCCGTAGACGTTATCCGCTACCCATGAAAGATCCATGGCTGGTCGTGCCATGTGGATACAATCGTGTTCATTCCAGCCCGCCAGCTCGCTTCTATACATGGGCAGGCTAGCAACGATCTCACTGACGAGTGGATGAATGCCGCCTGTGACATCGAAGGTGATCTTGCTCTGGTTGATAGCACTCACCGTGAAGTTGTGGATGCGCGAAGAGATAACGACATCACCGAGTGTAAATTCGTTGTGAGGAACACCACCAGCGATACCGACAACGAGCAGCAGTTGGGGGTCCAGGTCCCGCATCATATCAAAGGCAACCTGTTGTGATACTCCATTGCCTTGTTCAGGACAACGTGCCAGGGCGACAGTACAGATATTATCGGTGCTGGTCTGCACAGAGAATATTGCATATGTGCGCTTGCTGCTCAGACCTCTTAGCCGTTTTAGCGGGTATTGTGTGAGTCGGTCAAACACAGCTCCAAACTCGTCGTCACGGATGGTAATAATTGCAATATCTGCTTGCATAGCGTCCTCTCATTTCTAATTATAATGTCAATAATATCAACGCTTCATGGGTAATGAACATCCTCTAGTATACAGACAAAACTGACCTGCTGCAAGAGATTACTTTGCCTTTTATTGTATATCTTTGGTTAATCGCATTTTCATCAACTATTATTTTGTTGCAGCTTTTTTCTAATTAAACTAGCTAGTTGAACTAAAACCCGCTCACGCTCTATATCCGTCATTTCAGCTAGGGATCTGTTGGGGTCATTGAACGGCTCGAAGTGATCTAAGCCACAGCCTGAATCGGCGTCAGACCGAATAAGAGGCTATTAAGCAAATGAGCAAATGAGCTGATGAGCTGATTCTCCCTTGACTTTTGCCATGGCCTCGCAATATCCAGGCCGCCCATTGGCAGCTCCCCCATATGCCAACTCAATTTGCTCCTTAACAGAAAACTCTTTTCTAATGCTATAACTTTACTCATGACCTGAATGATGTAGAAGGCGGGGAGGCTTGTAAGAGCTTGAGATTCGGGTGCATATCCGCCATGACGGCGTCTGCACTGTGTAAAAGGGAAGGGAGGTGTAACTTTACCCGTAACCTGGGTTTAGTGACAACAACGGTAAGGTCTAAATGGCTTGGGAGGCTCGTTGGAGCTTGAAACTAAAATAGCAAAAGAGTTCACGGTAGCGCGTTAAGGGCTACCATATCCTGATAGATACACTCAATCCGTGGCACGATTGTCTGTGCCTGAAACCAGACCACACGTTGTTTAGCCAGCTCCCCCATCCGCTCTCTGTATTGGCTATTATCTATCAAACGCTCAAGAGCCGCACGCAACGCAAGAATATCACCTGGTGGGAAGAGGAGACCGGTCTCACCATGCTTAACAATATCGGCCAACCCTCCAATTCGTGAAGCGATGACTGGCTTGCCCATACACATTGCCTCCATTGCGACGGTCGGACAGGGATCTGACCAGATCGAAGGCGCGACGGCAATCGTACTGCGTTGCCATGCCGCCAGTACTGCCTCGTGTGGCCAATCGTACAGGACATACACATTGGCAGGTAATTCTGGCACAAAATCACGCACACGACGACCAATGAGTACGAGGGGTATAGGACTCTTCAATTGCGCATATGCCCGCAGCAAGACCTCAACTCCCTTATCGCGTGCAAGCTCGCCTACAAACAGGATAAAATCACCCTCTGGTAGCCATTCTAAGAATGGATGTTCAGGATTAGACAGTTCCGCTAGATTGTCCGGGATAAAGTTAGGTACGACGATATGTGGTACTTTACTACGCGTCAGTTGTGTCCCCTCCGCCACGGCTTGGCTCACCGGCAGGAACATATCAACGGTTCTACGCTCGACTTCTGCCGCGAACCTGTTGCTGAGCACGGTCGGAATCCCTTTGCCCGCTCCATAATGCGCAGTAGCACATTGCAAACATTTGCTGAATGCTGGCCCACGGCACACCGCATTCTCATACATAAGTCGCTTTGTAGCACAGACCAGACTGTAATCATGCAACGTCACTACGAGCTTTGCACTACTCCATGCCTTCAATGGCGTAAATGAATGCACAATCCAATTATGCGCATGAATAATGTCAGGTTTTACTTGTTGAATGATTTTATGCAATGCTAAGAGCGCTTCAGGGTCGGGAAAAGGAGGAATATGCTGCCGTCCTTTTTCGCTGTATAAGATATTGGCCCGTTGCATGGAAGCGTGAATACGATAAACTTGTATCCCCTGGTCATCCTCTCTGGCGGGTGTATTCCCCTGTTGTAGCGTAACCACGACAACATGATGACCACGAGCGACGAGCGCAAGGCTTAGATTGCGAACATGACGTTCCTCGCCACCAATCATAGGCAGGTAGAATTGAGCAAGCATTAAGATGCGCATAATAAAAAATCCTGATGATAGAAGTTGCAGACATACTTATATGGTATTCAGGCGCATCCTTACGCCTTGAGAAGGTAGTTGCTGTATGACTTTGCTAGAATACATCATTTGCTCTATAAAAGTCAACAATTTTAATTTACCGGTAATCTACCTCTCTCCAGGGGTTCAGACTAGTGCAGAAGCAAGAGAGGTGGTAGGGTTTGGGGGTGGCATTTGGCGAAGCCTTGCCTTTCGGGGTTTGGGGTGGCCCCAAATGCTCCTACTCCCCAAATGGTTTTGGGATTCTGCACTAGAGAGTGGGGGCCAGCAGAGTGGGCTATACAAGTTGAGAATTAGTGACTCATCCAGGTACACTGTGATTATAGTTACAACCGGTATTGATAGCGCTTCGTATTACAAGTGTGGCATATAAGGAAGGAAGCTTACGAATGGTGCAACAACAATATAGCAGTGAAAGGGCAAGACCCAAAAGTCTGCATCTTTTTTTTCACTTTATCAAGACCACGAAATTAGTAGGTGCGTTATTACGTGACGGGCGCATACGCTTTATGCCCAAAGTGTTTTTTGTAGGATCTATTGCAGCGATGCTCGTGATCCTCATTTTTCCTGATGTGTTAAATGAGGTTGTGCTCAGTACTGTATTGCCTATCGTCGGGACCGTACTAGGGGTACCATTGGATGCCGGACTAGATTGGGTGGCGTTCGCTCTATTGATTGTCAATCTGCTGCGCTTTTTCCCAGCTGAGGTGGTTACGGAACATTACGAGCGCATTTTCACTACATCGTAAGTGCCCAATATATTGGGCACTTACGATGTAGTGAAAATGTGTATAGCCAAATAAATTGGGCGTCTACGGATAATTGATGCGCATGGCGCAATAAATTGTGCAATTACTATATACGAATCCTATCATTACCGTTTGATGGTCTGAACTTCTGGCCATCATTAACGAAGACTGACAACTGATCCTGATTAGGCAGGTGGATATGCATGATCATATCGGGCCTACCACCTCCGGTCACATCGCGGAATTCTAGCGTGATTGGAGCTTGATCAGCACCATCGCCCGCTATATAGAGCGGTGCAACGTAGCTCACGGAAGTGGCGGGTTCCCCACCCGGAAATTCGACGACAATGGCTTGGCGATTGAGATTGATGGCAATGAAATGGCTAGGACGGTTAGGAGGGTTATCTTTGTGCCCAACAACTACGTCAGCCTGATAAGTGCGAGGATTGCCATAATGGTAGTCATAATAGCGTTGTGTCAGCCAGCTGATGGTGACGGAGCTGGTAAACCAGAGGGCAAGTAGCGCCAGCATGCCAACCCCAAACGGCAAAAGCCAATGTACTCTCCCTCGTTTTGCCTTATCCGAGGTTGGATACTGTATGGTCGTACGTGGCTTTGGCTGACCCGCACGCTTGATGCTAGACTGACGGCGGTAAGGTGACTTTTGTGGTGGCGCTGGAAAGCCCGCCACGAGACGTTGAGACGGCGTTATTTGCGGGTTATCATAACGAGTTGTTACACTATTCTTTGGGCGCGACTGCTCAGCTAATCCCTCATCAATGGCATATGTGTCCGTGTTGGGGGAGAAAGTTGTTTTCCCTGTATCGGGTTGGTACAAGGAATTTGTCTTTGGCCCTTCTATATTCGTTTGATTACGTCGCTTCTGCTGGGGCTGTTCACCTCCCTGAGGCATGGCTCTCCCTTTCTCTGGCTGTGAGGCATTTCTTAACGATCTCGGTAGATGCAAGCGTGATAGCTTGATTTCTCAGGACTGTATCGAAAGCTATAATACTATCAGTGAGGTGTCATTGTCAAATAGAGCGTTTCAAGAAGTATTATTTTACCTTAAATTGGGGGGTTCCCCCCCCCCCCAGGGCACCCACAAGGGATGCCCCTACAATGGTACGAACACGCTTGGGTGGCTGACGCGTCCATTGTAGGGGCATCCCTTGTGGGTGCCCTGGGGGGGAGGGGGACTTTCAAGTATAGGTTTTTTGGTAGCGGGGTCCAGGGGCACGGCCCCTGGCGGGGTTTCAGGGGTGTCCCCTGATTTTCCCTCTCCCCTCGCCCCCGAAGGGGGCGAACAAAAAACCTATACTTGAAAGGGAGGGGGGGGACCCCCAAAGCAGGCTGACCCCTAGTGCATTTTGACTTGACTCATGAGGATTTGGTGTGTGTACTTCTCCTCTACCGGTGGTTTGTTGACGCCGGAATTCCACGCTTGAGAGGATGCTCAGCATATCCATTCTGGAATGCAGCAAATTCGCATCCTGACGGGGTTCAGCTGATGAGTTTACTAGCTCTCTTTCCGGCGTCAACAAACCACCGCTACAGCGGTTCGCGGAAGTCTTGACCCTTAGAAGAGAGGGAGAACGACAGAACCAAAGGTCGGCCCAGGGTTCAATCTTTTTGCGAACCCCTGTAGGGAAGCCGAGGGAGCCAATGTCCTTTCCCGACCCGGTTGGGGATTGAAACACTAGCCAGCAGTTTCTATCCCGTACTCGCGCAAGAGATTTCTCATCTTTTGCAATCCCAATCTCATACGTCCTTTTACTGTTCCCAGAGGTAGTTGCCAGCGCTCGGCTATCTCAACATGCGTATATCCCCCAAAGTAGGCCAATTCTATAACCTGGCGCTGTTCAGGTGGCAACTGAGTCAGGACGCAGCGGATTGCTAGACATTGTTCCTTGTGCCAAGCCTCTTCCCACACCTCCGGCTGCTCGGAGGGGGGATCTTGCTCGCCCTCACTTTGGAGCGGTAGCCATTGGTGATCGCGGTGAGTTGCCGCTCGTACTCTGTCGATTGCGCGATGATGGACAATGGCTTGCAGCCAGCTGCGTACGCTTCCTTGCCGTTCCTGATACGAGGTTGCCTTACGCCAGACTGAGAGGAAGGCATCCTGCACAATATCCTCTGCTACCGTAGCGTCCCGCACTATGCGATACGCCAGCGCGTAGGCATAGCGGCCATAGCGCTCATACAATTCCTCCATAGCCCATTCTTCTCCTTGGGCTATGGCTAACATAAGCTCTTCATCTGCTTTATTTGCAGTCTCCTGAGCCGTGCTCATGGACGTTGTTGTGCATCGAGTTTTATATGCGTTGAGCGCAAAAAGATCAGTCTCTTGCGTATTGACGGTCGATGGTGTGGCCTGAAACAGATGTGACAGGTCAATTGAACCTGATAGTATGGGCGATGCGCCTAAGGCAATAATCATGAGTGTCGTCTCCTCCATATTTGCTGGTTTGGTAAGTCAGCGGTTGAGAGTAAGTGTACCGGGTCACTATTACCCCGACGTTACCGCTGGATTACCGGAAGTTTCTCTTGTTGACAGGAAAAACCCACGGCTTCCACTCCGGTAGGTGGAAGCCGTGGGTTTCCGACCGACTCTTGCACCTTATTTATCTCGTTCATCATAATGTATCATAAAATACCTCTACAACATACCTTTCTACTATCATTTGCTATTGCTTATAGGTGACTGGCTCATGTCTGGATCTCGTTGGCTGTCTCAGGTTCGTCTTGCTTACGCAAGATCTGTCTTACCGTCTCCACCTTCTGAGCGAATGATGTTCTCATCTTTGTCTGACACAATCCACATAACGACATGATGACCAGTAGCTCTTTGTACATTTGGTGATCTGTGGCCACGTATTGCATACTCTGTGTGCCGCATTGTAAGCACGGTAATACAGGACTAATCGAAAGAGTCACTGGCAGTATAAGCCAGAAAAAGCGTGACGCACATCACCATCTTGCGCTACTTGATGCCCCCAACTTCACCAATATTTAGCTATTTCACCAATTGGGGAGCATGGTAGGAATGGTCTACCCATAGTATTGCTTCTCACCAAATGCAAGGATCGAAGTAAGTCGAGATGATAGCCCGACACGTGATATGGATCTTTGTATTACACTGCTCACCGACGCTATTACCGGAGCTAGTGCAGAAACAAGAGAGGTAGTAGGGCTTGGGGGTGGCATTTGGCGAAGCCTCCCTGGCGGGGTTTGGGGTGTCCCCAAATCCTCCCATTCCCCAAAACGTTTTGGGATTTTGCACTAGGGAACTCGGTAGGGAGCGCTACCAGCGTGAGGCCCATGAATGCTATGACATCTTTCGTATTGCATGGCCCCGTGAAGATGCTATCAAGACCCCTGGCAAAGATCACTTTGGGGTGAAATGACAGGAGCTTGCAAGATCCTCAACAAGCTCTTCTAGGCTCTTCCTGACTAGACTCAGTAGAGGTACTCTGGCTTTGCCATGGATACTGTGTCATAATTAAGAGCGAACAACCACGCGTTAAACGTTGGGAGGTCGCGCATGATCGAAGGTCCTGTAATCCTCGAAGTTACGACTCTAGGTCGCTTTGAGATTCGGCGGCAGCAAGACCTGCTGAGTGGTGGCAATTGGAATCGTCGTAAGGTCTGTGATCTTTTTAAACTCTTGATAACAGCTGAACAACATCGGCTCCATAGAGAACAAATTCAAGAATTGCTCTGGCCTGCATCCGCCAGTGAGCAGGCCGCAAGCTCGTTTGGTAAGACGCTTTATCTGTTGCGCAGGGCATTAGAGCCTGCATTGGCAACTGGCAAAGGGGCCACATCAAAGTATGTGACGCTCGATCATGATGCCTTGATGCTCGTGCCCGATACGATGCGCATCGATGCCGATATCTTTGAAGCTGCGGTGAAGCAATTGCAAGCTAAGCTCCGCAATCGCACACCACTGGAGGCGCACGCGCAAGGGGTTGCTCTATTAGATGAGTTTGACCGGGTACTGAGTCTGTATGGCGGCGACTTTTTGCCGGAAGATCTGTATGAAGATTGGACGCAGCGGCGACGCGATCGTTTACGGCGGGCACACTCCTGGTTGCTGGAAAATGCCGCTGAAGTTGCAGTGACTCACTCCATGGGCTTGCGCGCGTCGGAGTATCTGCAAGCGTTACTGGAGCGCAACCCGTTAGAAGAGCAAGCGCATCGTCAGCTCATGTTGATCTATGCTCGCATGGGACGCCGTAGCGAGGCCGTGAATCAATTTCAGCTCTTGCGTGAGATCTTACGCGAGGAATTGCGTACTAATCCATTGCCCGAAACTATCGAACTGTATCGCACCATTCAGGCCGGGCGTATTACTGTCGATCTTGTCCATCTGAATACTCCACTTGTGAAGGCAAGCGATATGAGCGGGGGCACAGGCACACGACAGACGCGTAAGCGCAATACATCCTCTACATTAGCGCAGACTGTGGCTAGTGATCCCTCTCAATACCAACCTACTATGACGGGCGAGCCAGGGCGCGAGGAGACTGAACCCGCCGCAACTGGTCCGCTAGATCCAGAACTATTTTTGAAGGTTGCTCTGGTTGGGCGCGAAGATGAAATGTTGCGTTTGCAGCGAGCATACACCCAGGTACGCCAGGGTCAACGGCGGGTGATTGTCATCTCCGGTGAACCCGGTATCGGCAAGACGCGCCTGGCACGTGAGATTACCGCGTGGGCCGAACAGAAGCAGCGGGCGCATGTGTTATGGGGCTATTGTTATGAAATGAGTGGCTCTCTGCCCTATCAACCGATCGTCAATGCCATTGAGAGCTATGTCCATCGCAGCGATCCCGCACAACTTCGTCAGTTGTTAGGCAACAGCGCCGGTGATCTGGCCAAGATCGTGCCCGAAATTCGCAGTAAATTGCCAGACTTACCACCCGCCGAGCCATTGGGACCAGAGGTTGAACGGCGCAACCTCTATAATGCCGTCGCGCATTTTTTCAATGCATTGGCGCAACAGGCTCCCCTGACGATTATTTTGGATGATCTGCAATGGGCCGATATTGCAACCATGCAGTTGCTCAGCTATCTCACTGCGTTATCTCCAAACGGGACGCTTCCCCTGTATATTCTGCTCTACCGTGCTGATGAGGTTCATGAAAGTCATCCTTTGCGTGGCCTCCTCTCTACTCTTTCTCGTATCGGCATTATGGAAGAGGTACGTTTAAAGCGGTTGAGTGAGGATGCTGTGCGGCAAATGGTAGAACACTTTGCCGGGCACCCGGTCCTGCCGATCTTTGCCAGCGAGATTTTCAAGCATACTGAGGGTAATCCTTTCTTTGTGGGTGAAGCTCTGCTCTCTCTGATACAGGAAGGCAAGGTCAAGAAGGTTGGGGACCATTGGGAGACAGTGGTCAGCCTGCATCAATTGGAGTTGCCGCAAAGTGTACGTTTACTGATAGAGCGACGTTTGGTGCACTTTTCGCCCGACTGTCGCACGACATTAGCATTAGCCGCTGTATTAGGACGACAGTTTAGCTCAGCCCTCCTATGTAAGGCGCGCAATTTACAGGAGGATGTGGTTGCTGAGCACGTGGATGATGCGATACGGTTGTATATCCTGGTCCCGTTCAGCGAGGCCAGTAGCGAGCAACGCACAAATGGGCTACGTGTCTCGCGCTCTGATATTGACCTGACATTTACACACGACAAGATCCGCGAAGTGCTCTACCAGCGACTGAATCCGTTGCGCCGCCGTAGTATGCACCGTCAGGTTGCGCATGCCATCGAAGATCATTATACCTCGCGTTTACAGAGCCATTATAGCGAGCTTGCCTACCATTACCAGATGGCAGAGGAGTATGCGCAAGCAGTAAACTACTTCCTCAAAGCGGCACGGCAAGCGGCAGAGGTCTATGCATTTCTTGATACGGCGGGCTATATGGAGAGGACGCTGGACCTCTTGATTGGCGATGAAGATCGTGCGCAGCGAGCTGAATTATTGCGCCAGCTGGCTGCTGAGGTCTACCTCTATATTGGGCGTCCCGATAAGGCGATTGAAGCTGGTTTGGCTTCCTGTGCCTTGTGGCGTGATCTGGGCGATGTGGTGAAGGAGGCTGAGACGCGTCTGGACCTTGCATTTGCCTTCCACTGGCAAGGACGGGACAGCGATGCGATTGAGAGTGTGATACGAGCTTTGGAGTGCCTGGAGCAAAAGCCAGGTGAGACGCGTCTGCTGGCCAAGGCATATGTCCAATGGGGTCTGGCCTCGGTTAATCTAGGTGATACAGTGACCGCGCTGAAGCAGCTTCAGCGTGCTGACGAGTTACATGCCACGATGGGGGGGGATGATCTCTTCATCTCGGTAGTCAGTCTGTGGGCCAGGAGCTGGTACTGTTTTCTTGCGGATACGCCTACTAGCATGTTAGAGAATGCATTACGTGCCGCAGATGTCTGTCGGCGCACGCATCGTTATGCCTGGGAACCCATGATGACGTATTCGGCTGCATGGGCTTATATGTTGATGGGACGCATCGCAGAGGGCTTTCAGACTGCGCGCGATACATTGGAGAAGGCACAGCGGCATAATGCGGTTGGCGCGCAAGGCTGGGCATATCTGGTGCTGGCCTTCCTCGTCATTCAGCAGGGACATTGGGATGAGGCCGAGGAGTTCGCGGATAAGGCAGTAGCCATTGCAGGGATGCTGCATGATGTGGATCTTCAGTCGCGTGTCTTATGGAGCCATAGTGTCTCGGCTGGTTGGCAAGAGAAGTGGGAGCGTGCCATTCACTACATTACTGAGGCGTTGCAGCTGGTGGAGAAGAATGGTGAGACCTCAATGGTCTATCCCTATTTGTTGTTACAGGCTGCGAAGGCTCATTTTCAGGCTGGACGCTTCGCCAGTGCTCAACGCTACCTTGATCAGTCTATGCAACTGGGGCAAGCGCAACAGTATCGACAGTTGCCTGCGATAGGACAGCGTGTGCAGGGTCGTATTTTGCACGCTCAACGCCATTTTGAGGAGGCCCAACCCTATTTTGAGCAGTCGCTAGCTGGCTTAGCGGCGCTTGGCGATACGCTGGAATATGCGCGTACAGAGGAGGCATATGGTTTGTTCTATTATCATCGCGGGCAGGCAGGTGATGAGGCGCGTGGACAGGCGTTGCTGGATAGTGCGCGGGCCACGTTTGCTCGCCTGGGAGTGAAGGGGTAGGAAGTAGCTTGACACAGAGTCATGCCATAACAATGAAAAAGCTCTTCCAGAGCCTGGAGGAGCTTTTCTAACAGTAACAACGTTTCTCATCCATTAGGGCGGTCAGTCCCACCTAGTCAGATAGATTTCCTGCTAAGAAGGTATGCAGTTGTTGTTGTTGCCAGGGGCCAAGTTCGTTAGCTCTGCTCCCTTGACGAACTAATGCTGAGCATGTTACTCTACAAGCAGGATGGGGACTGGTGCAAAGATAGAAGTTAACGAATAACTGGAAAAGACATGCTAGGCATTCATAAAGACGTTCTCTGGCTAATTCTTGATCGACCTCCATTGAATGCTCTAACCGTTGATGTGTTAGAGCGGCTCACGATAGCAATGTATAAATCGCTGCGCGAAGCTCCGCGTCTGGTGGTATTTACAGGTATGGGCGAACAGGCTTTTTGTACGGGCGTTGAGCTACTAGATGATACAGCTGAACAACGAGACGCCTTAGCGAAGGCCGCTCGTAACGCCGATGAAGCTTTGGCGAAGTTGAGAGCGCGTTCTATTGCCACAGTTGCGCTGGTCAAAGGCCATGCCTTTGGTGCGGGTTGTGAGTTGGCGGCGCTGTGTGACACCATCATTGCTCGTGAGGATGCTCGCTTTCGCTTGGCGGCGGCCAATGGGAAAGTCTTTCCTTCTGCCGTTTCCCGCTGTCTGCCAGCGCTGGTCGGACAAGAGAAGACTGTGCAGCTGATGGAAAGTGGAGAGACACTCAGTGCTCAGGAGGCATTTCGTTTAGGGTTGGTGCATCAGGTCTTAGCGAAGCGGCGTTTCTTGTCGGATACAGAAGAGTTGCTGGTGATGCTGGCCGCGCTTGGCGCACGAGCTTGAGCAGAGAAAAGAAGAGAGGATTCGTAGAAGGAACCCTCTCAGCATAAAGCACCATTTTTACGCATGAACTTAGCATGTGTGCAAGGTCTCGCTTTCAACCAATGATCAACCGAAGCGTCCGCTAATATAGTCTTCTGTCTCTTTCTTCTTGGGTCGTCCAAAAATGTCTGTCGTTGTGCCATACTCAATGAGTTTACCGCTCAAGAAAAAGCCAGTATAATGGGAAACACGACCGGCCTGCTGCATATTGTGGGTGACAATAACGATGGTATAGTCTTTCACCAGTTCGGTGATTAACTCTTCAATTTTCAAGGTAGCGATAGGATCGAGGGCGGAACATGGCTCGTCCATGAGCAGGATTTCCGGGCGTACAGCCAGGGCGCGTGCAATACACAGGCGCTGTTGTTGTCCACCGGAGAGACCAAGTGCTGAGTGATATAAGCGATCTTTCACTTCTTCCCACAGGACGGCTTCACGCAGACTTTTCTCAACCATATCTTTTATATAGGATTTTGATTTTCCCTGGACATGCAGGCCATAGGCCACGTTTTCAAAGATCGACTTGGGAAATGGATTCGGACGCTGGAAGACCATACCAATGCGCTGACGTAGCAGGACCACATCGGTGTTTTTGCTATAGATGTTCTCGCCATCGAAGGTCGCCTCGCCATTGACGCGTGTATTGGCGATCAGATCATTCATGCGGTTGAGCGTGCGCAGGAAGGTCGATTTGCCACAGCCGGAAGGTCCAATGAGTGCAGTCACCTGTCTCTCGCGCACCGGCATAGAGACATCGTAAAGTGCCTGCTTGGCTCCATAGAAAAAATTGGCGTTCTTAATATTAATCTTCGCCTGCGCGTCTGCCTTCAACGTTTTACGTGGGTCGAAGCTCCCCATATGCTCTGATGAGGCATCTTTTTTGGCAAGTTCTTGTTCTATAGCGCTACCTGCCGGGTTCTCATCGGCTTGTAGAGGCAGGTCTTGTTGCGTCGGTTCTGTCTGATCGAGGTGATATCGCTCTAGGTTCATGGTAGCACTCCTTTTATAGCTTGTTGGGTCATTCTATAGCAAAGGATATTCTTTATGCAAAGGAATAGATGCATCGATGATGAGCCGATCTCCTAGTACAACGAGCCGTATGTAGCGTCCTGCGAGTGCTTTGCTGATAAAGTATGGGCGACCTTCATACGAGATGTGACCACTACGTGCAACTTTACGAGAGAAAATGCTAGCTCCTTCTGGAAGCACCGTATTGACGTTACTGTATGTATCTGCTTGAGTAGTCATGATTGAATCATCCTCGCTTCCGTCAAGCGCACGGGAAGTGCGCTTTCCTGTGCGTTTGCCTCTATTCATGATGTTTTAGGCTGCCGTAATTTTGTGTTGAATACTACGACCGATGATACGAGCACTGACATTGATGAGTAACAGCAGGAGGATCAATACCGCCGCTATGCCAGCTGCAAGCGCTGTTTCCTGTGCGGAAGACAGACCAGTGGTGCCCACACCTTGACCAGTAATGTAGTAGAGGCGGGTCGTGAGAGTGTCACTGGCAATGAGTGGGTTTAGATCAAAGACATTGGCTGGATTGAAGAGTCCCATCGTGAAGAGCAGAGCTGCTGCTTCGCCAGTAATCTTGCCAGCCGTGAGAATAAGACCAGTCACTAAGCCAGGCAGAGCCGAAGGTAGCACGACCGTGCGGATAGTACGCCACTTGGTAGCGCCAAGCGCGAGGCCACCTTCACGCAATTCACGTGGCACAGCGACGAGGGCATCTTCAAAGAGCCGCAAAGCTAATGGTAGATTTAAACACAACAAAGTCAATGCGCCAGCGAGACGGCTAGTTCCCATATGTGCATAGACCCCAAAGGCTAAAAAGCCAAACATGCCCAGTACGAGCGAGGGTACACCAGCTAGCGTTTCTGCTGCAAAGTGAATCGTAGTTACTAGTCGTCCCTGCGGCGTATACTCGATCAGGTAGATAGCCGCGGCCAGGGAGATGGGAAACAAGAATAATTCGGCTAGTATAAGAATGTAAAACGTGTTGAACAGTTCTTTGGCGATACCTTCGGGACCAGTACCGTAAAAAGAGACGCTTATCAGCGATGGTGCACCATCAATCAGCAGCTTGACAATAATAGACACAAAGATGAGTGTCACCAGGCCAGCAATGAGCCAAAGGATGCTGGAAGCGATGGCGTTGCTGATATGCAGTCTGCGTGTAAGACGCGTCAGTGCTGCTACTTGTGCGCGGTCCCGTTCTGAGAGTGATGGCTGAGAAAGCCCTTGATGTATACTCATTTATAGACACTCCTGTTTGCTAGGTAGCGGCTGATGCAGATAAACAGGAACGAGATGGTAAGCAGGACAAAGGCCAGCGTCCAATATGCATTTTGTGCAGTGCCAGCGGTTTCGCCAAAATCTTGTGCTATTAGCATGGTCATATTGACATTAGGCTGGAAGAAGACGGCTAACGTAAGGAGGTTGGTCGGAAGTGATTTGCCTCCTAAGACAATGGCAACCGCCAGGGTTTCGCCAATGGCACGCGCCATGCCCAACACGACCGCCGTGCCCAATCCTGCTGCGGCGGCAGGGATCACTGCTCTACTCATCATCTGCCAACGAGTTGAGCCAAGGGCAAAACTTGCTTCGCGTACGCTACCGGGGACGGCCCGCAAAGCATCAATGGAGACGCTGATCACTGTGGGTAGAATCATGGCGACCAGTACCAGCGTGGCTGCTCCCCAACCGTATCCGCCGGTGACTAGGCCGCCGGTGATGGGAGAGGATGCCTTCTGTAAGAAGGGGACTAGTACGATGAGACCTAAAAAGCCGATAACAACCGAGGGCATCCCTGTAAAGATTTCAATCAGCGGCTGTAAAAAGGTGACAACGCTTTTGGGGGCCAGTTCCGTAAAGAAGACGGCTGTTCCAATAGCGAGTGGGGTGACAATAATCACTGCTAACGCAGTTGTCACCACCGAACCCAGGATCAGACCACCAGCGCCAAAGCTTACTGTGCCACTACTTCCTGTAGGGTCCCACTTCGTGTTGGTGAAGAATGTTGGTGCATTCACACCCTCAAAGAAGATCAGCAATGCCTTGGAACCGATAAATACGATGACACTGAGTATCACTGCGATCAGTAGGATTGCACAGAAGAAAAAAACTAGCCGAGCGACGCGATCAGAGATTCGTGACCGTTGCAAATGTTGCTGCACTAATCTCCTCCTTCTTCAATCAGGACGCTACGCCCACTCTGTAACAGTTGAGAGGACGCAGCGCACTGTTGCTAATGTTTAAGGACTAGCTCTTTGGCTGATGAGCTGTTATGGCTGCTGGGTCCATATCGCTGGTGGCGACGAAACCATTGCTGGTAGCGGAAGCTTTGCCGTCAGAGCTGCTCATGTAATCGATGAGGGCTTGTGCCAGATCTTTTGGCTTGCCCTTAGTATACATGTGCTCGATACTCCAGAATTTGTAGGTGTTGTTTTTCACCAAGTCGGCAGTAGGGGCGTAATTATCAATGGTGATGACAACTACACCTGTATTCTTGTGAGCAGGGAAGGTAGCAGCGTAGCCGATAGCCCCATCGTTCTGGGCTACGTTCTGGATAACAACGCCAGTACTATCGTTAGTTAGATTCGTGGGGCCGCTGATCGTCTCAGGACCACCAAGGATATACTGCTCGAAAGTGGCACGTGTACCAGAGCTGGCCGGGCGGCTGACGACGATGATCTTCTTGTCAGGGCCACCGACATCTTTCCAGTTGGTGGCTTTGCCGCTGTAGATGTCTTTGATCTGAGCTGTGGTTAGACCCTTCACACCAGCGTTTGCGTTGATGATGAGAGCGAATGGGACAACTGCTACTTGATGATCAACCAGATCGGCCAGTGTCTTTTTGTCTGCATAAACATCGGAGTTGCCGATGTCTGACGTGCCTGCCTCAACATTGGCGAGACCGGTCTTACTACCACCCAGGTTCACTGTAATGCTTGAGCCAGCGCACTTAGCTTGATATTTCTTGGCTACGTCTTGCACCAATGGAGCCAGTGCGGTGGAACCGCTAGCCGTGATAGTGCTCTTCACGCAAGTATACGTGCTTGGCGTACCAAGTGTACTCGATTGAGTAGATGGAGTATTAGTGCTGGTGGGGCCTGTGGAGTCACTGCCACCACAAGCGGAAATAATGAGGCTGAGCGCTACTGTCAGCAAGACAATAAGAACGAGGCGCGATTTTTTTAACATGATTTCTCCTTCTCCCAAGGCGAAATTTTCTAATAATAGAAGATACCCATTTGCGATTCCCTTGCCGAAGCTTTCTTGTTGCTTTGGCTTGTTGTCGCATTGATAACGTATCACGGCCATGTTAACTATGCTTTATGGATATGTTAAGGCTCAATTAAACTCCCCTCTCAATACACTTCTGCCGTTAATGGAAGTTAGCACAATCAGTGAGTGCTTGCTCAACGCCTCACAAAGTAGTTGCGTTAGCTGGCTGACGTATCGAAAGGCAAAGAGCAGTATATAATACGAGCATTCTGGATTGTCGGCTATACTCAGCGGAAGGATAGAGCATCTTATGACGAGAGAGACCGAACCTAGCACCAGCACCGCAAGCACAAAAAAAGCTTATCGTAACTGCGTCGGACTCGTTGCCGACGCCCCAAATTTCCCGACCGCATGGAATCAAGTTGTTGAGAAGGTCAAGGTAGCAGATGAACTGGGCTTTGACTCAATCTGGCTAGGCGAGACCTGGGGATACGAACTCTTCACCTCAATGGCTGATCTTGTGCGTGTCACCAAGCGCATAAAAATTGGGGCAGGCATCGCCAATATTTACTCACGCACGCCAGCATTGCTGGCAAGCACAGCGGCAACCCTTGATGAGCGCTCTGGTGGACGCATTATCCTCGGTCTTGGACCATCAGGAGCGAACGCGGTCGAGCATTGGCACGGCGTGCCCTTTGCCAAGCCAGTCAAACGTACACGCGAATATATCGAGATCATCAAAATGATCCTACGTGGGGAAAAGCTCGTCTATCACGGCGAATTCTTCAATCTGGAGCGCGGCTTTACATTGCGCTTCACACCACTGCGTGCCGACCTGCCGATCTATGTTGCAGCCATGGGCCCCAAAAATGTTGTCCAGACGGGCGAGCTTGCCGATGGTGTGCTACCTGTCTACTGGCCCGATACCAAATGGGGAGAGTTAAGAGCGCAACTCGACGAGGGCGCAAACATTGCCAGTCGCCCACCTCACAGTGCGGCCATCGCGCCCTATATCACGAGCGTCATCCTGCACGAAAATGCAACCGCGCAAGAGATCGCAACAGCACGAGCGCAAGCTGCAACGCCCCTGGCCTACTACATCGGCAAAATGGGCGTCTCCTATGCGCAGATGCTCAC
>Ga0209265_1000117_pt1 | contig 19305 bp, 17 predicted proteins | sample GraSoiAngelo_103_FD_185872 | JGI IMG/M metagenome (GOLD analysis project Ga0209265, IMG submission 185872) | Grasslands soil microbial communities from the Angelo Coastal Reserve, California, USA - 14_0903_05_20cm (SPAdes) (version 2) | ecosystem: Environmental > Terrestrial > Soil > Grasslands ...
TAGGACTGCGCATCCGCAATTGCAAATTTATACATATTTTGCTTTTATAATACATACGGTGAGCGTTCATATAAACAGGTCATAGACAATTCTAATATGATATAATCTTGGCAACCGGGAGGTGCAATTTGGACAACTTAAGTATTTTTAGTGGAAATGCCAATCGGAGATTAGCGGTTGATATATGCCGCCACTTGCGTCTACCCCTTGGCAACGCAGATGTTTTCCAATTTAGCAATGAAAATATCTTTGTGAAGATTAACGATAATGTACGTGGTCATGATGTCTTTGTAATTCAGCCCCTTAGTTCTCCTGTTAATCGTTCAATCATGGAACTCCTGATCATGATTGATGCTCTTAAGCGTGCTTCAGCTACACGTATTACAGCTGTGATTCCTTATTATGCCTATGGCCGCACCGATAAAAAAGATCAGCCCCGTGTGCCCATCACTGCACGCTTGATCGCAGATTGTATTACCGTAGCGGGGGCGCATCGCGTCTTAACCATGGATATGCACGCAATATTCCGGTCGATGAACTCACGGCACAGGTTTTGCAAGCACGTTACTTCGCAAGTAAAGAGATAGAGGACTTAACCGTTGTCTCCGCCGATGAGGGCTTTGCCAAAAAGGCCCGTAAGTTAGCCGATCGTTTACGCGCACCCCTCGCTATCGTTGAGAAGCGCCGCCTGGGCAACAACGGTGTGACGGAAGCAATGGGCATCATAGGCAATGTCGCCGCACGAAACGCATTGATTGTAGACGACGAGATCGATACCGCCGGTTCCCTTACGCAAGCGGTCCGCGTAGTTCGTGAGCAGGGTGCCCGCGATGTCTATTGCTGCGCGACCCACGGGGTCTTTTCTGGGCCAGCCCTCGAACGCCTCGCACGCGCTTCCATCACCGAAATTGTGATCACTGACTCCATCCCTCTCGCTGAGAAGAAGCGCGCACCGAATATGACCATTCTCTCGGTCGCTGAACTACTCGCCGGAGCCATCGATCGCATTCACGGAGACCGCTCAGTGACAGAATTATTCCAATAATGGTAAAGAGTCCCCTCCCTCCCCCAGGGCACGCACAAGGGATGCCCTGGGGGGGGACAATTTGCTCACTTTGCACACCCTATTACCATTATTAGAACACTGTGCCACAATGTATGCTATAATGGCCGCTGATTATATTGATCATTCCAATCAGGAAAGGGTTAGGAACCCCATGCGTGAAAGCGCCGGGGCTTGCAGGGACCTAGTGCAGAAACACGAGAGGTAGTAGGGATTGGGGGTCCAGGGGGCGAAGCCACCCTGGCGGGGTTTGGGGTGTCCCCAAATGCTCCCATTCCCCAAAAGGTTTTGGGATTATGCACTAGCAACAGGTTTCTACAGGCTATCCCTAACCAGACTCAGCTAGTGCAGAACTTGTTGGATGGTATCAACAAGGTTATCGAGCTACCTTAGGAGCGAAATAAGGAACGCTTGCTTCCTCCCCATGTGTAGAAGCACAGGGGTATCCGCAAGCAGAGGTTTTGATGAAGCCACTTGTTGCTATCGTGGGTCGCCCCAACGTGGGCAAATCCACATTTTTTAATCGCATGATTGGCGAGCGCGTCGCCATCGTAGAAGATCTGCCAGGGACAACGCGTGACCGTCTCTATGGCGATACCGACTGGAACGGGCGAGAGTTTACCCTTATTGATACAGGTGGCCTCGAACTTGGTACTGGCATCCCTGTCGGCCAAGTAGGTCTGACCGGGCAACCTGGCGATATTATGAGCCATGTCAAGGCGCAGGCGCAGCTGGCCATCGAAGAAGCCGATGTGATTGTCTTTATGGTTGATGCTCGCTCTGGCATCACTGCCGCCGATGAAGAGGTGGCCGACCTGTTGCGCCGTACCAAAAAACCAGTCATTCTGGCCGCCAATAAGGCGGATAACGCACAGCGACGGCTGGATAGCGTCGAGTTTTATAGCCTGGGACTGGACGAGCCAACCGATATCTCTTCTATACAAGGGACCGGCACAGGCGATCTGCTCGATCGCATCGTGGAAGCGCTCCCCCCACAGGAAGAAATGGATGAGGCCGAAGAGGAAGACCTGCCGCGTATCGCCATCGTCGGACGGCCAAACGTGGGCAAATCCTCGTTGCTCAATGCCATCCTGGGTGTACAGCGCTCAATCGTCAGCGCGGTACCCGGTACAACGCGTGACTCGATAGATACCGAGATCGAGTTCCAGGACCGTAAGATAAAGCTGATCGACACAGCGGGTATTCGTCGTCGTGGCCGTGTCAGCCCAGGTGTCGAGAAGTATAGTGTGTTGCGCTCATCTCGTGCCATCGAGCGTTGCGACGTTGCGCTCCTGCTCATTGACGCCTCCGAAGGCTTGACCGCACAGGATACGCATATCGCAGGTGAAATCCACGAACAGACCAAGGGCGTGATCGTCGTCGTCAACAAATGGGACCTCGCGCAAGAGCAACGCCGTGCCGAACGCGAGGGCAGTCCACCGCATCCCGACGACGAAATTCAGAGCGCTGAGCATTACCGCGAGTGGCTGGCGGGGGAACTCAAGTTCATCCCTTACGCACCCATCATTTTCGCCTCCGCCAAAACAGGCTATCACGTGAAGTCTATTCTCGAAACGGCGCTCAAAATAGCTGAGATGCGCTTTCTGCGTGTGCCAACCTCGCGCCTGAATGAAGTGCTACGCGAGGCCGTTCGTCGCCATAACCCGACCGTTATACGCACCAAGCCGCTGAAAATCTATTACGCCACGCAAGCACGGGTCAATCCTCCAACCTTCGTATTCTTCGTGAATGACCCACAGGGTGTACACTTTTCTTACGAACGCTACCTGGAGAACCGTCTGCGTGAGGAATTTAGCTTTAAGGGGACTGCCATCCGCCTGCAATTTAGACCACGCACGAAAGAAGATAGACAAGGATAGTGGCTCCCCACTATCCATAAGTACGACTATATGCTATAGTGAGCATGGAAAAAAGTAGTGGCTCCCCGCTCCTGTGAGGTACATTTCTATGCATCTAAAACTAACTGCCGCTGACAAATCCGATGTTGGAAGGCAACGAGATCAAAACGAAGACCGATCCTATCGGCGTATTGAATCATCAGAGGATGGCGACCGTGGCCTATTCGTAGTTGCCGATGGGATGGGAGGCTATAAGGCTGGCGAAGTCGCCAGCCGTCTAGCCGCCGAGACTATCGCTAAAGGACTGGATAGCTTCTTCAAACCACTTTATGAACAACCTACTATCAAGCTCAGTCCAATTATTGTGGATAAAGACAAGACGACGAAACTCTCTTCTGCCACTTCCTCATCAGAGGCGCAAAAGACGCGTAAGTTCTCGGATACCCCTATGACTACGGCCATTGAAGATCAATTGCGTGTGGCAATTGAGCAGGCCAATAAAGCTATCTTGCGTTATGGCGAGCAACAACCAGCAGCTCGTGGTCTCGGTAGCACCGTCACCGTCGCATTAGTACAAAATGATCATGCCTATATCGCCAACGTTGGAGACAGTCGTACGTATCTATTACGTAATAATAGTCTGACTCTTGTCACCGTAGATCACTCATTGGTGGCAAAGCTAGTAGAAGCGAAACAGATCACTGAGGACGAGATCTATACACACCCTCAACGCAACCTGATTTATCGCTCATTAGGCGCTGGACATAAGACGATCGAAGTCGATATCTTTCACCAGATGCTCCAACCCAATGATAGCTTGTTGCTCTGCTCCGATGGCTTATGGGAAATGGTGCGGCAACAGGATATCGAGCGCATATTGAATGAACAGATTAGTCCTCAAAAGATTTGTGATAAGCTAATTAATCTAGCAAATGAGAATGGCGGAGAAGACAATATTACAGCAGTTGTAGTTCATGTCAGTGCACAATAAACGTATGTGGAGATAACAGGGTATGGCTCGGCTAGTAGGTACCATTCTAGATGGAAAATTTAAGATTGTGCAGATCCTTGGCGAAGGTGGTATGGGCACGGTTTATAAAGTTGAACAGTTGGGGACCACCCCGCCTTACTACTATGCTATAAAAGAGCTGCTGATCAGCCCTAATACGAGTGAAGAAGATCGTAAATCGGCGATTGAGCGCTTTAATCGAGAGATCTCACTACTGCGTACGCTCAAGCATCCGCGCATTGCAGCGTTAATGCTACCTTTCCAGGAAAACGGTAACTACTACTTTGTCATGGAGTTTGTACCTGGTCGCAGCCTGGAAAAGATCCTCGAAGATAATAATGGGCCATTACCGGAAGAACAAACTATTAAATGGATGATGCAGGTCTGTGAAGCTTTAAGCTACATTCACTCGCGTAATCCTCCTATCATCTTGCGCGACCTGAAACCCGGCAATATTATGGTGACACCGGACAACGAAGTACAGCTTATTGACTTTGGCATCGCTCGTAAATTCGATCCTAGCAAGCGTACGAATACGGAGAATCTGGGTACGATCTCCTATGCTTCTCCCGAACACCTGGGGTCTATTGCCGCCCCCGGTCAAAAACGTACAGCACAAAATCCTGGCAAATTGGTACAGACCGATGCTCGCTCTGACATCTATTCGCTAGGTGCCACGATGTACCACGTGCTCACGAATTTTGAGCCTGACCCTATTCAGACGCCAGCTGCGGGTAGTATCATTGCGAAGAACCCACACCTGCACAAAATAGTAGAACAGGTGATTATTAAAGCGATGCAGCAAGAATGCGGACGCGATGCGTGCGGCGTTGCAGTCATGCTTGCCCAACGCTGTAGCTGTCCCAGCACCGAGCACGGTTCAGATCCCGGCCATATCGCCGAATGCAACGATCATTGTACCGACATATCCGGGGCAGTCGCTTGGCGCGGGACCGCTCTGTCCTAAATGCGGCTTCCAAAACCGTCCAGGGGCGAGGTTCTGTAAGCGCGATGGGCAACCGCTGATTCAGGGAGCAGTGGCGGCACCACCACAACAAATACGAGCGCAACCCGCACGCGCACCTATTCAGTCGCGGCCCGTTCAGCAGCCTATTGGCACACGCCCAAGGCCATCTATTCAGGCCCGTCCGGCGGCAACAGGCAATTCGGCTAGCCCGGCTGGTGATCCTATGGTGCCGTATCGTGTGGGCTTACAGCTACTCACCAATAAAAATTATGCCGAAGCCGTCAATCAATTCAAGTTGGCACAGAGTATGGGGGGACCACAATACGATGTGCTGTATAATCTGGGGCGTGCCTATCGTCAATACGGCCAATCAGTCAAAGAGATCGATAAAAAACTCTTTGCTGAGAATATGAAATACGCCGCAGAACAGTTCGAGAGCGCGATCCCCCATAAGGCCGATGCCGTAGATGCCTACTTCCAGCTGGGCATGTGCTATAGAGATCTAGAACTCTACCTACAGGCCATCACTACCTTTAAGAAGGCGCTGGCACTGGCACCCAAAGATTCGGCCATTTACTACCAACTTGGACTGGCTGCGGCAGAACAGGGATCAAATCGAGAGGCCGAAGTATACTTTCTGGATGGCCTGCGTATCAATCCAGACCATGTGCTAATCCTGATTGCGCTTGGCCGGATCTACATAGAAACGAAACAAATTCCAACGGCGATCCGCCAGTTGCGTAAGGCGACACAGCTTGACGAATCTCTGTGGGAGGGCTGGTACGAACTGGGATGTGCCCACATGAAGGCAAGAGAATGGACTTTTGCCATCAGCGCATTGGAGAGAGCGCGCCGCATCAGTCCACAGAGACCAGCAATTTATAGCGCTATGGCTACGAGCTATTTCAAGCTGAATAGAAGATCTGAGGCTCGACAAATGATCAAAGAGACCCTGCAACGTGATCCCAATAATACCGAGGCCATTCGTTTACAAAAACAACTCTAAACACTATCAAAGGAGGGCAGTAATGTTCTGTCCGTCATGTCATACACAAAATCGTGAGAATGCCAAATTCTGCAAAAGTTGTGGCTACCAGTTCGCTGATGCTACAATCCTAGCCGATACGCAGCTCGCGCCAGAGACACCAGAGAGACAGGGGACGCAGGAGCCAACGCTAACCGCAACGATGACTGATCAGGCATGGTCTGCCTCCTCCACACCACTACAACAGGATGAGGCCAGCGCACCTGATCGGGGCAGTCCGTTGGACCCCGTGCACAAAGCAGCACAACCTTCCATGCCTCCAGGCCATAAAGAGGAGGTAGATATTAGCGATGCTCCAACACAGATTCTCTCTCCTCAACAAATGCTCAGCTATCAGTCACGACGCTGGCAGCGAGAATTAGAGCGAGAGGAGCGTGAAGCGCACACTAACGCTACTGGTCTTACGTCAACGCCAGACGTGGAAAATCGTGATCTTGCCGATATGCCAACAGTACTTACGCCGCCTGTGGAGAGTAGCACATCAGCCGATGCTCCAACTATGCTGGCATCGGCCACACGGGATAGTGCGGATATCCCAACAATATTGTACCCACAAGAAGGCTCTATACCCATTCCGCCACCACCACCGCCTGCATCGCTCATCCCGGTTGCCGCAGGATCGACAGAGGGATACGCAGGCACTGCAACGGTCGATACCGCTGGATACGCAAGCCATAAAGAGAATAATAGAGCAGCACAGGAGGCCATGGTAGCACCCGCTAACAACAAGATACCAGCCTCCTCGTCAGAAAAGGAGGGAGCTATGGAGCAAGGAACGTCCGCAACAGGAGATCAGGAAACCCATAAGCAGGCGCAGCACACAGAGACGACACCATCGGATTTTCATCTCCTGGCAGTCGGTACAACCATCATCGGGCGCTACGAGGTGACACAAGTGCTCCAGGAAGAGGCCGACGAGCACGTTTACCAAGTGACTGACCACCAGGGGTATCAACGCTGCTGGCACTGCGGTTCAGCCGAAAACGCTGAAGATGATCAATTCTGTAGCACATGTGGCGCTGGCCTACTCGACGCATCGTACATTCTGCACGAATACGCCGCCACCGCCAAGCCCGCCGGTGATTCCCATGTTCTGCAAGGCACCATCGTCAATACCTTCATCGACCAAGGGCATACGTATGTCGTCGAGCAACCACAAGCGACACAAACGGTCTTCCCCAACGGCGTACGCCTAGTGGCGGCCAGCGATTCGGATGCAGGCAATGTGCGCCGTAGCGAACCAAACGAAGATAGCACACTTGTATTACAACTCCAGCGTGTCCATGAATCAGTAGCCTCACCTGTGGGTGTGTTTATCGTCGCCGATGGCATGGGAGGACACGAGAATGGACAGGGAGCCAGCCGTATGGCGATTGGTACCATTGCTGACCGTATTACTCGCGAACTGATCATGCCTTCGTTTAGCGCAGAAAAAAGCAATGAAGGACCACACAAGTTAGAGGAAGATGAGCTGGTTGCGCTCTTATATGGCTCTGTACAAGATGCCAACAATGCCCTCTGCCAGGCCAACCAACGTGCTAAATCAGATATGGGATCAACACTTACCGGTTTTATGATTGCAGGCGATCATGCGTATATCATTAATGTAGGAGATAGCCGCACATACATGTTACGCGACCGCACGCTATATCCACTCACCACTGACCATTCGCTCGTTGGGCAACTGGTCGCGGGAGGACTCATTGAACCGGACGATGTCTACACACACCCGAACCGCAGTCAGATCTATCGTAGTCTTGGTGACAAGCCGAATGTGCAGATCGATATTGTCAAGCAACAACTCCTGCCCGGTGATATTATACTGAGTTGTTCTGACGGTCTGTGGGAGATGGTGCGTAATCCCGAAATTACACAGATCCTTAATCAAGCTAGCGATCCACAGACAGCCTGTACACAGCTGATCGAAGTCGCTAATATAAATGGCGGAGAAGATAATATCAGTGCGGTCATCGTTTACGTTCGCTGATATGATATACTAGGGCCAGCCGAAGCGAAAGGAGCAGAAGTATTATGCCCGGAGAGGTGACACTGGCACATCAGTTAGGAAAAGATTCTATGCTCGTTACTGGTGGAAGCCAGGTTGCATATGTTTTATTAGAAAGCAAGCCAACTGACCTGGTTGCCCAGGTACGCATGCCGCTCAATTTTGCACTGGTGATTGACCATTCCGGCTCCATGAAAGGTGCCAAGCTGAAAAATGTGAAGGAAGCGGTCAAGATGGTGATTGATCGCCTGGAGCCAATTGACTACATTTCTGTGGTCATTTTCGATGATACTGCTCAGGTAATCATCCCTTCCATGCCAGCCAATGATAGGCCAGGCATGAAAGCCGCCATTGACCGCATCCTGGATGCAGGCGGCACCACGATGTCATTGGGCATGACTCAGGGGCTTGGCGAGCTACGCCGCTGGAGTATTCCTAACGCAGTGAGCCGCATGATACTGCTGACCGATGGCGTCACTTATGGCGATACCGACCGTTGCCGTCAGCTAGCCAGGGATGCTGCGGCTGCTGGCATCGCCATCTATCCATTAGGTATTGGTTCCGACTGGGATGAAAACCTGCTGGATGATATTGGTCAACTGAGTGGTGGCTCTCCGGCTGAGTTTATCAGAAAACCGGACGATGCCATGACGATCTTCCAGCAACAAATACAAAGCGCCGTTGCCGTAGCGGTGCGCAATGCCACACTGACACTCAGCTTGCCAGCTGGCGTCTCACCGCGTAAGGCCGTCAAGGTGCTACCGCTCATTCGCGATCTTGATCAGTCGGCGCTTTCAGATCGCCGCGTGATCATTCCACTTGGCGATCTGGAACGAGATAGCCCTCAGTCAGTGTTAATTGAGCTGATGATTGATCCACGTCCCGCTGGACTCTTCCGCATTGCACAGGTTGAATTAACGTACGATGTACCAGTAGCTGGTCTAGCCAATGAGCGTATCCGCGATAACATTACTGTCACCTTCACACAGGATGCCAACCAGGCGTCTCATGTGAATGCGCTGGTCATGAACTATGCGGAAAAAGCGAATGCTAACCGTCTGGTGACTCGCGTACTGGAAGAATATAAACGCACAGGTAAGGCCACAACAAAACTTGCACCGAACGTCACGCGCGTATTGGACCAGGAGACCGTTGCCGCACTTGAACAGATCAATCAGGGGCAACAGATCTCCCCAGAACAGGTCAAATCTATTGGTAATAAAACACGCAAACTCACTCAGAGGCTCGATGACCTGTTACCTTAGATCGACCAATAGGTATTATAATCTGCATATACAATGATAAATAAAAAAAGAGGAAGGATATAGAGCATGTCAGTAAAATGTTCTTTAGGACATGAAAATCCCGATGGCTCGCTATATTGCGATGCTTGCGGGGAGCCACTGAGTAATGTAGCATCAGTGGCGACCGCAACATCGGCACCCGCTACCTCAGCAACCGCTCCCGATGGCATGGTGACATGTGCATCATGTGGGGCGACCAATCCCGCTGGCGAAGCTTTTTGTGCAAATTGTGGCGTGAGCTTGCAAGATGCCCCAGCTCTCGTTAATATGAATGCAAGCGTGCCACCACCACCAGCACCACCAACAGCGCCAGCCACGGCACCAGCCACCAGCGTTGCTACGGCACTCCAAGCGCGCCTGATCGTTGAAGCCGATAACCAGGAGTTTGACCTCAGCAGCAAAGACAATATTACTATTGGACGTGAAGATGCCGTCAGTAATATCTATCCTGATGTGGATCTCACCCCTCATGGTGGTGAGGAAGGTGGTGTTTCTCGACTACACGCTCACATCTTTGTCGAAAATGGCCAATATATGCTAGAGGATCTGAACAGTACGAACTTTACCTTCTTGAATCGTCAACGTCTGCCCGCTAAGACACCTACTCAGCTACATGACAACGACGAAGTTCGTCTCGGTCGTGTCCTGTTGCGCTTCAAAACGCCATAGGAAGGCTGCTATCATCCTTCACGAAAGGCGGGGTGCCAACCATTTTTTCGTTATAAAAAATGGTGGATACCCCGTTTCACATCTCTTGACAGATGTACTCACATACGGTAGACTTTCCTAAGTTCTTTATATCCGTAGCAGAGGAAATTGGAAAAATGAAACGTACTTGGCAACCGAAGCGCATCCCGCGTAAGCGTGAACATGGTTTTATGAAGCGTATGGCGACCCGTAATGGCCGTCGTGTCCTTAAAGCACGGCGGGCCAAGGGCCGCTGGAGCTTGACTGTTTAGACGAATAATTCCTATACTGTGGCACTCAATCGTGCATTACGCTTACGCAAAAGTGGTGATTTTCAACGAGTAAGGCAGCAGAGACGTAGTGTTATGTCTCGGCTGCTTATCCTCGCGTGGGCATCTAATAACGGAGTTGGTTTACGCATCGGTTTTGTGATCAGCAAACGCATCTCCAAACACGCAGTAGAACGTAATCATCTTAAAAGGTTACTCGGTGAAGCGATCAGATCTATGCTCGCTGAGCTTTCTGGCAACTGGGATATCGTGATCACTGCACGCGAGCAGATTATTGGTGCTGATTTACCTGTGCTTAGACAGGATCTTACTACGTTATTACGCAGAGCAAAGCTTCTCGCTCCTAAGTGAATGGACGCAAAGGTTGCAACCGTGAAATACATAGCATTAGCTCTAATCCGTTTCTATCAGCGCACGCTGTCGGTAATCCTGCCTTCATCGTGTCGATTCACTCCTTCATGTTCACAATACGGATATGAAGCTATTCAACGTTTTGGTTTTCTCCGTGGCGGTTGGATGACCATCAAACGCATTGGCCGTTGTCATCCTTTCTATCACGGGGACCTCTACGATCCTGTCCCAGAACTGCTGGGGCAAAATTTGGATCGAGGAAGGCAGGAGAGTTCGCGTGGGTGAGATAGGTCACGTTTTTAATATACTTTTTACAGACCCCATCTTCAATGGACTTATGCTGCTCTATCACCTCTTTGGTGATTTTGGGCTTTCAATTGTTGTGCTGACCCTGATTGTTAAGTTGATCTTGTTTCCTCTTACGTTGCAGCAGCTGAAATCGATGAAAGCCACACAGGCGCTGCAACCAAAAATGCAAGAGATACGCAAAAAGTATGCGAAGGACCAGCAGGCACAGGCCCTGGCAATGCAAGCACTCTATAAAGAATATGGTATCAATCCGGTCGCAGGTTGTCTCCCTTTGCTCATTCAGATGCCTGTCCTCTATGGCCTCTTTTTTGCCATTCAAACTATGTTGCAGGCAAATACTGTTGAGAAAATTAATGCACACCTTTATTGGTATGTACCTCATTTCACTGCGCCCCCTGATTTCAATCTCAGGTGGCTCACTTTTCTGAATGCAAACTGGTACATTTCATTAGCACATCCCGATCCTACACACATCTTACCAATCCTGGCGGGCCTAGCAACCTTTATTCAGCTCCGTATGTCCCAGCCCAAGACAGCTGCCAATGCACCTGCTAGCAATGATCCATCGGCGCAGTCGATGAAGATGATGCAGTATTTCATGCCTCTCATCACTGTGGTCTTCGGCTGGAGCTTCGCCGCTGCTCTAGCACTCTACTGGACAACATCTTCTGTTTTCCAAGCGGTTCAGCAGTACTTTGTGACTGGGATGGGCTCGCTACTGGTGGCCCCAAACCTTAAAATAGACAACAGCGGTAGCCAGGGTCAGAAAAGTAGCACAGAGAACAGCCAACGCCAGCCTACACCCGCTCGCACTAGAAAACAGACCGACGCTGAAAAACGTGAGTCTGAAGCTGTGGAGACAGATGAAGAAACAGATGATGCTGAGGGCAGTGATAGTGATGGTCCAATAGAGAGCCAATTACGTACAAGAACAAGGAAAAGCGGTCCCTCGCAATATAGTCGCCGCCGCCAGCGTCCTAGTAGTGCCTCTGCGCGCCGACGGCGTGGAAGCGCCCAACAATCACGAGGCTAAAAAGTCGGGAGTCAATAACTTTTTATAGGGAGGCAAGGAAACTGTGGAAAGCATAGAGGCTAGTGGCAAAAGTCTTGAAGAGGCGATCCAACATGCATTGCTCCGTTTGGGCAAGCGCCACGATGAAGTAGATATCACTATACTGCAAGAACCTGTCCGTGGCACGTTCGGTCTTGGCAGCAAAGATGCTCGTGTCCGTGTTACTGCGCACCCAACTACTACGAGTCCGGCCAGCGCTGTTATTACTCCTGAAATGGCTGATGCCATTCTCGGCCCTGATGGTCCAGATGTCGCCCTCCCCGATGACGAACTGTATGAGAATGACGAGGAGGACTATATCGAAGAAGAGGAGGAATATGAGGATGAAGAAGAACTGGCCGACGAGGAGTTAGAAGAGGATGAGGAGGAAGTAGCCATACCTTTTATTGGTACGGCTGGCCCCGTATCTCTGCAACAACCAAGAGCGGAGACCACACCACAGGATGCAGTCAAAGCTACGCAAAGCGATTTGCAAGATGTCGAATTTCCTTCTCGTGAAGATATCGAGATTACGGTTGATGTCTTGCAACATATTTTACATTATATGAATATCCATGCGACTGTGCAGGTGCGTTCAACCAATCCTCTGACCCTCAATATTCATGGGATTAATGAAAATCTTGGTCTGCTTATCGGACGCCGTGGCGAGACATTGGCGGCTTTACAGTTGCTAGTCAGCTTGGTGGTGAGCCATCGTACCAAACATCGTATGCGCATTATCGTTGATGCTGAGAATTATCGTCAGCGACGCGAGGAGAATCTGCGTTCGCTAGCTCTACGTGTGGCGCAACAGGTCCGCAATTATCGTCGTTCAATAGCTTTGGAGGCGATGCCCCCCCATGAACGGCGCATTGTGCACTTAGCTTTATCCGACAGTAAGGATATCAGCACTGAAAGTATTGGTGAAGGCGAAGAACGCCGTGTCGTTATTTCTCTGAAACGACCTGGACGGTAGGGCCCGCTACCCCACACCCCAGGGCACCATAAAGGATGCCCATAGGCATGCGCGTTAAGCAGAGGTTTGCCTCTGCACTCCCTGGTTCTTGCCACCTCCGGCGACAGCAGGGAAGAAAAGGGGTATTTGGGGAGACCCCAAACCCCGAAAGGCGGGCTTCGCCCCCTGGACCCCCGCTTAACGCGCATGCCTATGGGCACCCATAAAGGATGCCCCTACAATGGTACGAATACACCTCGTAAGCCACTTCGTACCATTGTAGGGGCATCCTTTATGGGTGCCCTGTAAGGGCGAACGCCCGTTCTGTAAGGGCGAACGGCCGTTCTGTATGGGCGAACGCCTGTTCTGTAAGGGCGAACGCCTGTTCTGTAAGGGCGAACGCCCGTTCTGTAAGGGCGAACGCCCGTTCTGTAAGGGCGAACGCCCGTTCTGTAAGGGCGAACGCCTGTTCTGTAAGGGCGAACGCCTGTTCTGTAAGGTTTATTTCACCGGAATAAGCATATCTCTATTCTCTGTGGAAAAGGTGCGCACTGCCATGCTAGTAACTCCAACATTTCTAGCGATTGGGCATATTACACGCGATTTGCAGCCTGATGACTCGTCTAGATTAGGTGGTACCGTGACTTTTGCCGCCCTTACGGCTGCTCGTTTAGGATTAGCTACGGCGATTGTCAGCAGTGCAGATACCACGCTCATTGCGCAACTCTCCACGCAGCTTCCCGCTATTGCCTGCGCATTGCAACCATCACCTGAAACCACTACTTTCGTGAACCACTATCAAGAGGGATTTCGGACTCAGTATCTACGTGCACGAGCATCCTCTCTGCACGCTGAGGATGTACCGCTTGCATGGCGCAAAGCCCCTATCGTACTCTTGGGACCGCTGGCCCAGGAACTTCCTGCCGACTTTGTGACGCTCTTTCCCCGACGCAGTGGCGCGCTGATCGCTGCAACGCCACAGGGCTGGTTGCGGCGCTGGGATGACGATGGACGTATTTGGCCAACGCCCTGGCAGGCGGCAGAACAGGTCTTGCCCAGACTCGACGTGCTCATCTTAAGCCATGACGACCTGCTACCCTTCGCAGGCGAGAACCGTGCTGCTGCCGATGCCATACTGGACCGCTGGAGTATGTATGCGCCGCTTCTCGTCGCCACCGATGGGCGTCATGGCGCAACACTCTTCCGTCAAGGTACCAGACAGCACTTCCCGGCTTACCAGGTACAAGAAGTTGATCCGACCGGAGCTGGCGATGTCTTCGCAGCTGCCTTCCTCACCCATCTTTACCAGCACAACGATCCCGCACACGCCGTTGCTTTCGCCAACTGTGCGGCCTCCTTCTCAGTCGAAAAATACGGGCTCAGTGGTATTCCAAATGAAGAGATGGTACTGCAACGTATGCTGGAGCAGAAAAAGATATGGCACTCTTGAGTGTGTACGGATGGTCAGGGGTTGCAGACACTCTGAAGCATGGGGAGCATCAGCACTTATCACACTAGGCCGTAGAAAACAAGCCCGTATGACCAATAAGCTACAACCCCCCATATGCTGCACCAAAAACCTTGTTGAAACAATAACACATATATGGTAAACTCGTCGCAGAAAAATTGTAAGAGAAGCAGTCTTCTCTTATGAGTCAGTAGTCATGTAGTATCGTTCTGGTATTCTTGTAAGCGCAAAATAGATTGAAGAACGCGTGATTGGATAGTTCAAGAAGGAGAAGAGTGTGGCTAACCACATGGGACAACAGTTCGGCAACTATCGATTACTTCATCAAATTGGAAAAGGTGGTTTTGGGCAAGTTTACCTGGGTCAACATATCTACCTGAAAACGCAAGCTGCCATCAAACTCTTATTGGAGGACATGGATAATGCGCAAAAAGAAGTCTATCATGCGGCCTTTCTCCAAGAAGCTCGCAACATCGCAAGATTGAAGCATCCACACATTTTGCGCGTGCTAGAATTTGGCGTGGAAATGTCAACCCCGTATTTAGTGATGGAATACGCCGCTCATAGAAGCTTACTTGAGCGTCATCCTCGCGGGAGCAAAGTTTCACTGGATCGAGTGGTTGGCTACACCAAAGAGATCGCCGAAGCATTGCAGTATGCGCATGAGGCATATTTGATCCATCGAGATGTCAAGCCTGCCAACGTGCTGCTGGATGAGCGGGATACCCTTCTGCTCAGTGACTTTGGCATTGCAACCGTCGCGCACCGCACCTCGTCGATGCGAACGAGCGCCTCTATGGGCACCGCTGCCTATATGGCCCCGGAACAGTTACAGGGTAAACCAGTTCCTGCCAGCGATCAGTATGCGTTAGCCGTCATAGTTTACGAATGGCTTTGTGGGCTGCTTCCCTACCAAGGTGATCCGATTTCTATAGGAATGCAACACCTAATGGCTCCCATTCCCTCATTATGTGTACATAATGATGCGCTTTCGCCTAGCATAGAAGTGGTAGTCCATCAAGCAATGGCTAAAGACCCCAAAGAGCGTTACGCCACAGTCCAGGCATTCGCGATCGCTTTGGAGCAAGCCAGTCAGGATATGCTGCCAACCGATCAGCTTCGCCCTCGCGGCCCATCAGCTCCATTGTATATCCCTTCCTCTCCATTATCGAACTCCAGTGGACTATACGCCAATACTACAGCGATTGACTCGTCTCGACCACTGCAACCAGCCGAATCGTTGCTCAGAACGGCCTCTGATTCATCTGTATCCCGGTCTACGACTCACATCCTAGGACCGCAAGGCACTGTCCCTACGATGCCAAATCCGTCAGAGAAAACGACCAATAAGTCCACAGTATCACGCCGCACCATTCTCGCTGGCATTGCCAGTGGAGCAGCACTTGTTATAGTTGGGGGAAGTGCATTCTTCTATTGGCAACAATCCCTCCAAAATCAGGTCGTGAAGCCAAGTCCAGTAGTGACACCACCAATCTCAACAGAAACTCCTCAAACACCAACGGCACCTTCCAACAATGCTGTTCTCACCTATCAAGGGCACACCGACACCGTGACTGCCGTGGCATGGTCACCACCTGATGGTCAGTTTATAGCATCATGCGGATACGACAAGAGCGTGCTGGTGTGGAATGGAAGCTCTGGTCGCACACTCTTCACCTACACAGGACACTCTGACACTGTGTGGGAAGTTACGTGGTCGCCTGATGGCAAGCGCATAGCGTCCTGTTCAGACGACAAGACCGTGCAGGTGTATAACGCTAGTGATGGGAGCAATCCCTTCACGTATATAGGACACACTGATACAGTAGGTACAGTAGATTGGTCGCCCAATGGGAAGCTCATAGCATCTGGTTCTCGTGACAAAACGGTGCGCGTGTGGAATGCCAGTAATAGGAGTAATATCCTCATCTACAAAGGACACACTTCGGACACATATAAAGTCGTGTGGTCGCCCGATGGGAAGCGTATAGCATCCGGCTCTGGTGACCAGACTGTGCAGGTCTGGAATGCCATTAATGGCAGCAATGTACTTGTCTACCAAGGGCATTCTGCCGCAGTCATTGCCATCGCTTGGTCGCCCGATGGGAAACGCATAGCATCTGGCGCTGGGGAGACCGTGCAAGTGTGGAACACTGACGATGGGAGCAATGTCTTCACCTATCGAGGACACACGAACAAAGTGCAGTGGGTGGCATGGTCACCCAATGGGCAGAGCATCGCCTCAGGCTCCCGTGACAAGACCGTGCAGGTCTGGAACGCGACCACCGGCGATACTATCTTCACCTATCGAGGGCACACCGAGAATGTAGAGACAGTAGAGTGGTCGCCCGATGGGAGGCAGTTAGCATCCGGTGCTCTTGACCGGACGGTGCAAGTGTGGCATGTAGGGTAAGTTCTTAGGAAGGATTATCCCTACGCGCCCCTCACATAGCGCTGCAAGCAGAGCGTCAGGCCAAACGCTAGCAGCGCAATAGCGCCCCCCACCATGCTCCCCGAAACCGCCAGTATCAAAGCGTCAACCAACGAAATACCAGCAATGAGCTGCTCTACAGCACGCCCGACCAACCTCCTGGGCCGTCGGTAAACAAGCGAGATACTATACCAGTTCCAGCCCACAAAACCTGCGGCCAGCGGCAACAACCAGAGTGTAGACCATGATAAACGCGTGATAATATATAAGAGTGGCATAAAAAGTGTAATGATCACAATGCTAGTAGGAACCGTAATTCTGCGTTCAGTCTTAGCGATAGCCGTCAGGCTGGTGACATAGCACACTAACAACGTACTTGCGACCAGCACCTGCCACAAATCGCGCGTCTGGTACTGAGTAGCACAGGCGAGAAATGTGCTAAGGTAGATCATACCTCGGCAGAGACCCATCAACAACGGACTCAAGGAATGCTGTTTGTGCCAACGATTATAACAGACCATCAGTATACTCAACAATACTCCACACAGAAACGGTATCCCACCGCTCAGCAATAAGAGAAAACTGCCAGCACCGAAGAGCAGAAGCATGACGTTCATGGCACTGGCACGGGTAATGAGGCCGCTGGGTAGTGGTCGTTCGGGACGTTCACGGCAGTCGGAGGCGTAATCCATGAGACCATTCAGATACATGCCAGCGCAATAGAAACACAGCATGGCAAGCATGACTAGCCCAACCCTTAGATCAGGCCAGAACTTGCCCGCGAGCACTACACCAACCAGCACATTGCTAATCACAGTAGGACTGTTGCAGATGCGAGCCAGCGAGAGATGGCCCCGTAATACACGCTGCATACGTGTTGCCCGCGACATACGCAGGCTAGCAGACAACGGTGACAAAGGAGCCAATGGCGACAGTGATCGGTAACGAACGTTCTTTTTCCTCATGGTAATCTTCTTAGCACCCACTCGTACTCATGTACTATAGAATCCATAATATCATGCTTCAGCGCATCCGGTAAGACATGCCAGGTATACGTCTCAATCTCAAGGTGACGACAAAAACGTTTTTGTACTAAGAGATCGAGCATCTCCACAATTGTATCTTGTGTTGAGAATAATCGCATCCCATGGTCAACGTAGTCATTGACAAAAATAGGGACATGAAAGTGGATACGCCACTGCTCGATCTGTCGCTCATACATTTTAAGCAAGGCGTCAGACAGGTCCGCATAGTGGCGAATAGCACCGTTGCGATTCCTCTGCACAACCTGGTGCAGGTAGGTTGACTGCGTGAAGGGAGACAAAGCACGTACAAGCGCGGCCCGATCAACCAGAGACACTAGTAGCTCCTCTTCAAGTGGGAAAGCAACTTTTAGTGCTGAACTGATCTGCACTTTACCCACTCTAATGCCGTATTGCTCCAGCAGTGCTAGCCCTTGCGCTGGCCTTTCATATGCGAGAGCCATATGGCAAGTATCCAGGCAGACCTGTATATGTTCAAGCAAGTATTGGCGGGCCATTTCTACTGAGACTGAGAGCGAACATGCCAACATGCAGACTCCTTCTTGGAAAAGCCAATCCGTATAAAATCGCACAACCTCTTCACAATTCTCCAGCAATCCATCTGGCTCTGGCTCAATGGCAAGCACTATATGTTTATCATAGGTTCGCCTGACGCGGATCAGCGTTTCAGCCACGCGTACAATATTGCGTGTAAAGGTACGCCAGGTACCAGGATCACGCTCATTGACCCAGGCTTTATAAGAGAGTGGGCTGGTAGAGATACTACCTGCTACGCCATCGGGTAGTAAAGCCGCTAAGATTGCAATCAGGCGCAATGTATAAGCAACACGTTCCTCCTCACGCCAATCGGGCGCATGGACTAGAGCTTTCACCGGTTGCTGCTGAAATGGACCATAAGAAAAACCATTCAGCGTGAAAATGTATAACCTCTGCTCCTGCAAAAAATGCTGAAGCTGGAGAAGATGATTGCCTTGCAACAATTCGTCACTCTCTTGACCTGAGAGCCGCAATCCTATACCAAAGTCAGCCAACGGCACAATACGTTCTTTGAGCGCTGGCGCATAACGTTGCAGATTGGCAAACACTTCACTCCACCCATTAGCAGGATGGATACTTGTACAATAGGTCAAATGAAAAAATTTATTTAGATTCCTGTAGGTAACTATCGGTACCTTCCTCCACTTCATACCCATCACCACGCATTATACCTCATCAAGAAATTACTCTTTGTGTTGTTGCCTTTCACAAACGAAATTTACTGCACTGCCTCAAAAACGAGACAGGATGCTCATAGACGATTTTACGGATCACATTTTCTGGTTCGATACGACGATCTGCCACCAACGTCCCTACCAGCCATTTTTTGCCCTTATATTCATCTTCTAAATGAGGCGCATGAATGTGGATATACCCTCCGCCATCTCCTCAGAAAAATACCTCGCGTAAGATCCCTCTCTCACTATATGCA
>Ga0209265_1000118_pt1 | contig 19241 bp, 22 predicted proteins | sample GraSoiAngelo_103_FD_185872 | JGI IMG/M metagenome (GOLD analysis project Ga0209265, IMG submission 185872) | Grasslands soil microbial communities from the Angelo Coastal Reserve, California, USA - 14_0903_05_20cm (SPAdes) (version 2) | ecosystem: Environmental > Terrestrial > Soil > Grasslands ...
ACCTCACCTTCTTCGAGTTCCCCGGGGTTCCACCCGGACGACCGGGCGACGGTGATGTGCACCGGATCGTCTGGCGGGTCGCCTCCGACGCCGCGCTCGACTTCTGGGAGGGGCGCCTCGGCGCCAACGGGATCTCCTCCGAGCGGGCCGGGGGAGGACTGCGCTTTGCCGATCCGGAGGGACTCGCCCACGAGCTCGCCATGGTCGAGGTTTCCGACGAGCCTTTGATTGCTGACCACCCTGAGGTCCCGGCCGAGATGGCGCTACGCGGCTTTCACGCCGTCTGTGCCTACAGCTCCGCGCCCGAGGCGAGCCGCACCCTGCTCGAGTCGCTCGAGTTCGAGTCGGTCGACGAGCACAGCTGGGAAGCGCGGGGATCAAGCCGCGGCGGCCTCTACGTCTACGAAGAGCCGCCCGAGGAGCGCTCGCGCCAAGGGGCCGGCAGCGTCCACCACGTCGCCTGGGCCTCGACCATCGATGAGCACGAGGAGTGGCGCCGGCGGGCGATTGCCGGCGGCGCTCAGCCGACACCCGTGATCGACCGCTTCTACTTCCGCTCGATCTACTTCCGCGAGCCCAGCGGAGTCCTCTTTGAGATCGCCACCCTGGGGCCGGGCTTCACCGTCGACGAGCCGCTCGAGCACCTCGGCGAGAAGCTCTCACTGCCGCCCGACTACGAGCATCTGCGAGACGAGGTCGAACCGAACTTGCGCCCAGTGGTCAACCCGCGCACCGCCTCGGCGGAGTGAACGGCAACTTCGTCTGGCGCGACGCCGGCCGCACGGTCGTCTTCGAAGCCGGCGGGGTCGCGGCAGCGCCGAAGTTGCTGGCGGAGCATGGGATTGACCATTTCGAACTGCTGACGACCGCGAGGCACCTCGACGCCGGGGCCGGGCTGGTCGATGTCGCGGCAGCCGTGCACGAGTTGCCGCCGGCCGATCCGGCGACCGCGGTGCCGGAGAGCGCGGCGGCACTGCTCGACGCAGCAGGCGCCCCGAGGCTCGTCGCGCTCGGTGGCGGCCGAGCCATCGACACCGCCAAGGCGATCGCCGCGGTCACCGGCGCCTCGGTCGCGGCGATCCCGACCACGATGTCGGGAGCCGAGATGACCGGCATCCACCGCCTGCCCGCCGGGGCCGAGGACCGGGTCCGCTCCCTCGTTCGCCCAGCCTTGGTGATCGCCGATTCCGAGGCGATGACCAGCGCCCCAGAGCCCGAGTTGCGCGCCAGCTCGATGAACGCCCTCGCGCATGGCGCCGACTCGCTCTACACCCCCTTCGCCAATCCGGTCTCCCGCATGGCCGCCCTGCGCGGCGCCGAACTGATCGCCACCTCCCTCGACGAAGCCCCCGCCGAGCGCAACCGCGCTGCCCTAGCCCAAGGCTCGATTCTCAGCGGCTACGCAATCGACTCCGCCGCCTTCTCCCTCCACCACGTCGTCTGCCAAACCCTGGTCCGCATCTGCGGCGCCACCCATGCCGGAGTAAACGCCGCAATCCTCCCCCGAGCAATGTCTTTCATGACCCCAAGAGCCCCCGACCGCCTGGAGCCCCTCGCGACCGCGATCGGAACGACACCGGAGAGCATCGAATCCCGGCTCCTGGGGCTAGGCGGGACTCCACCCGGCCTGGGCGCCCAAGGCGCCAATCACGACAAGCTTTCAGAGGCGATCGACGCAATGCTTCTCCGCCCGGAGCTGGCCTTCGCCCCGGAACTGGCCACCCGCTCCGATCTGGAAGCGTTGATCGGGGCTGCCTGGTAGCGAGGAACGGGTGTCCCTCCGAACGTCTTGCACTTTTTCGGCATCACCTCGCGGCGCCAGCGACCCACTCCCACCGAAAAAGTTAAGAGAGGAGGGGCGCCCGTTCCTCGCCCCGGTAACCCCGGTCACGATTCCGTGTAGCGCTACGCGTGACCCCGGACCGCCTCCAGGCGTACCACCACTACACCCGCAAGCACGGCGTCAATCCGGTCTTGTACATCCTCGCCAGGATCTTCATGACCCCCTTCTTCCTGGTCTATTTCCGCTACATCCGCACCGGTCGCGAGCACGCCCGGTTCAAGGGTGGCCTGATTGTCGCCTCCAACCACCGCAGCTTCCTCGACCCCTTCGCGATCGGCGGAGCCCTGCCCTGGAGGCGGCCGATGAACTACGTCGCCAAGGTCGAGCTCTTCGAGCGCCGCTGGCAGGGCTGGATACTCTCGCGCTTCGGCGCCTTCCCGATCCGTCGCGGCGAGTCCGACGAGGACGCGATGGAGACGGCGCGGCTGTTGGTCGAACGCGGTGGCGCGGTCTGCATCTTCCCCGAGGGCACCCGCATCCGCAGCGGCTCCCTGGGTGAGCCCAAGCGCGGGGTCGGGCGGCTGGCGCTGCAGACCGGTGCCCCGGTGATTCCGGCCGCGGTGCTCGGCACCGAACACGTGCGCCGCGGCTGGCGCATCCGCCCCCGTAAAGTCAAGGTCCGGCTGGGCAAGGCGTTGACCTTCCCGCGGGCCGGGGACCCCTCCCGCGGGCTCGCGACCACCGTCACCGCGCGGATCTGGCCCAACATCGAGCTGCAGTGGGAGGACCTCGGCGGCCTGCCACCGATGCGCCGTGCCGCCGTGATCGGGGCCGGCAGCTGGGGCACCGCGGTCGCCGTCCTGCTCGCCCGCGGCGGCCTTGAGGTCCAGCTCGCTACCCGCAGCGCTACTCACGCCGCCGAGATTGAGGAGGCGGGCGAAAACCGTCGCTACCTGGAGGGCGTCCGCCTGCCCGACTCGGTTCGCGTGCGCCAGGCCTCCGAAGTCGAGCTCGCCGGCCTCGACCTGGTCTGCCTGGCGATCCCCTCCGGCTCGCTGCCGCAGGCCGTCGGTGCGATTGCCGACCAGGTGGGTTCGCGCGCGGCGATGTTGCTGCTGACCAAGGGCTTGATCGCGCCGCTTGGCCAGCTCCCGGCCGAATACGTCGGCGAGCGGGTGCGCGCGCGGGCGATCGCCTGTCTTGGTGGGCCGGCTCATGCTCGCGAGGCCGTCTCCGGCTCGGCGGCGTTGGTGCTCGGCTCCGCTGACCCCGACCTTCGAAAACAGCTCGGCGTCGTCTTCGATCGGGCCGGCCTAATCTGCGAGCGCTCACCCGACGTAACCGGCGTCGAGATGGCTGGCGCCGCGAAGAACGCAGCCGCGCTCGCCGCCGCGGCAGCCGAGCCGCACGGGTTCAACGCAGCCGGGATTGCCGCCGCTCAGGTCTGGAGCGAGTGCATCGATTACGCGATCGAGCGCGGCGCCGAGCTCGGCACCTTCTCCGGGCTGGCCGGCGTCGGTGACCTGACCGCGACGGTGATGGCCCCGGCCGGCCGCAACCGGCGCGCCGGAGAGCTGCTTGGGCGGGGCACGCCGGCGGCGGAGATTCCGGCTCAGATCGGCCAGGCCTCCGAGGGACTCGATGCAGTGCCCCTGCTGGCGCAGGCGACCTCGGCCAGCGGCGGCAGCGCTGCGGCGCTCTCGGGATTGGCCGCGCTGATCCGCGGTGAGATCGACGCCGAGACTTGGGTGGCCGGACTGCGGCGGGTCGAGCGGTCGAGAAAGGCCGCCTGATGGCAATAGGCTTGAACTATGAGCGCGGCGCGAGTGAGCGAGATCGCCGGTGACGATGAGCGCGAACGAGCAAAGCGCGAGGTGGTGCGTTGAGCGAGAACGTCGAGCCGACCAGTCTCGATCCGGCCGCCAAGGCCGAGCTCGATCGCGCCTTCGAGGATCTCTACCGAGCCCACCTGCGCGACGTCTATTCCTACGCCTACTACCGGGTCGGCAACCAGCACGACGCCGAGGACCTCACCGAGCAAGCCTTCCTGCAGGCCTACCGTCACTTCGACCGGGCGCGTCGCGAGTCCGACGGCCGGCCATTGCGGCCCTGGCTGATCCGCATCGCCCACAACCTCGCTTCCAATTACTACCGCGATCGCTCGCGCCGACCACAGACCTCGCTCGAGGTCGCCGACCCGATCGCCACCCGCCACGGCACCGAGGCGATCGCCGAGGGACGGGAGGAGCTGCGCCAGGTGATGGCGCACCTCGAGCATCTACCGGACGACCGCCGCGACGCCCTGATCATGCGTTTCGCCCTCGGCATGGACAACCGCGAGATCGCCCGTGCCCTGGGGCGCAGCGACGGCGCCACCAAGGTGTTGATCCATCGTGCGATCAAGCAGCTGCAGGAGGAGATGGGCGATGAGTGAGTTCGGCGCTGGCCTGGCTGGCAATTGGGACGTCGAGAGTCTGCTCTCCGATGCGCTGCGGCCGCTCGAGCCCCCCGAGCGGCTCTCGGGTCGGGTCGAGGACACCCTGGCCGCGGTCACGCAGGCGGCCGCCGAGGAGCTCTCCCAATGGGCCGAGGAGCTCTCCGAGAGCGAGCTGCGCGCCCTGCGCGATCCCCGCAACTGGGTTCGTCCCGTTGTCGCGGTCGGCGCCGGTGGTGCCGCGGCGGGAGCGCTGGTGGTGATGGAGCTGCGGCGGCGGGGCAAACAGCAGGCCAAGGGTGGTCTGCGCTCCCTGACCGGCCGGATTAAGCCGTAGCCGGAGAGCCCTTTTCCTTCGTCTTCTTCGCCGCCGGGGTGCCCAGAGCCGCGAGCACGCCGAGGGCGCCGAGGACGAGGTGGAGCAGGTTGTCGCCGCCAGTGACCGGCAGGAAGCCGAGGATCGCCTCGCCGCTGCCGATCGTGAACCCCCACAGGGCGAGGCCGACGTAGAAGGCGCCGAGCCAGAGTGAGTAGCGGCGCGAGGCGTAGTCGGCTGCGATCAGGCCGAGCACGCCGGTGAGGATGTGCAGGACGTTGTCCCAGCCGTTGACGGCAAAGGCGCCGAAGACTTCCTTGACCTCTCCGGGGGAGCCGAAGGAGGCGCTGTAGAAGAAGCCAACGATGCCGAAGACGACAAGCGCGGCGCCGACCGTGGTGGCGTAGAGGCGGGCTGGGCTGGGTCCGTCCATCGGCGGCGATTGTAGGCTGCTCATCCCTGTGGCTGAGACTTGTTACCGGCACCCCAATCGTGAGACCGCCGTTTCCTGCTCTTCCTGCGGGCGGCCGATCTGCCCCGATTGCATGACTCCGACCCCGGTCGGTATGCGCTGTCCGGAGTGCTCCAATCAGCGCACGAAGGTGGTGCGGGGGGTGGGCGAGGAGTCGCTCTTCACCAGGGCGCCGGCGACCTTCATCCTGATCGCCCTCAACGCGGCTGCTTTCCTCGCCGAGATCGCCAGCGGCAGCGGCGGCTTCTACGAAATTCGCGGCAGCTCGATCGTCTTCGACTACGGGCTCTTCGGACCCCTGGTCAACGAAGGCGAGTGGTACAGGTTGCTCACCAGCGGCTTCCTGCATGAGGGCCTGCTGCACATCGGCTTCAATATGTTCGCGCTCTTCTTCCTCGGCCGGATCCTCGAGCCGTCGATCGGCACGCCACGGTTCCTCGCCGTCTACTTCGCCTCGCTCTTCGGCGGCGCTTTCGGCGCCTTGCTGCTCAGCCCGGATGCGCTCACGATTGGGGCCTCGGGAGCGATCTTCGGCATCTTCGGCGCGACCTTCGTGATCGCTCGTGGGCGCGGCTTCGACTCAGTTGCCTCCTCGATCGGCGTGATCCTGGTGATCAACCTGGTGTTCAGCGCCAGCAGTGCTCACGTCAGCCTTGGCGGTCACCTCGGTGGCCTTGCCGCCGGTGTTCTCTGCGCCGCGGCGGTCATTGCCGGAGATCGCGGCAGGCTCGGTGAAAATCGTCTCACCGTCGAGGTTGCTGTCGCGGTTGGCGTCGCGATCCTGGCGATCCTCGGTGCTTTGGCGATCGCCTGAGGCTCAGCCGCCGGCGCCGCGCCAGACACTGGGGGCGCGCACTTCGGCGAAGCCAATGTTGCCCGGCGAATCGACCAGGTCGGGGTGGAGCAGGTGGCCGAGCAGCTCGACGCCATCGACGAGGCGGGGCCCCGGGCGCGAGAAGGTGGAGGCGGCGTCGACCGCGAAAACACGCTGCGCGCCGAGCTGCTCGATCTGGTCCCAGTAGGCGAGGGCTTGCGCGCGCGAGTCCTCCACGTACCAACCGCAAGGCATTGCGATCGCCACGTCGGGGTTGAGCCCGGAGAGCTCGCCCCAGGAGACCTCCGGCGACTTCAGCCCCGGCGGGCCGGCGACGTCTTCGCCGCCGGCGATCGAGATCATCTCGGGGACCCAGTGGCCGCCGACGTAGGGGGGGTCGAGCCACTCCAGGGCGATCACCCGCGGCAGGCTCGCCCCGGCGACCGCGGCGCGCACGGTAGCGAGACGACCCTCCAGCTCACTGCGCAGCTCGTGCGCCTGGGAGGTGATCCTGGCAGCCTCGCCGAGGCGGATCACGTCCTCGAGCATCTCGCCGAGCGTGCTCGGGTCCTGCTGCAGGACCCGCGGCTTGCCTGGCAGTCGCGCCGCGACCTCAAGCACGTCCTCATAGGAGACCGCGCAGACGGCGCAAACCGCCTGGGTGACGATCAAGTCGGGTGCGAGCCTGGCGAGCAACTCCTCATCGAGCTCATACAGCGCCTGTCCCTCCGCCACCCTGGCCTTGACGGTGCGGTCGATCTCGGCGGCGCTGAGGCCGGCCGGCAGCACGGTCCTGGTCAGGTGGGGGAGCGAACTCGCCGCGGGCGGGTAGTCGCACTCATGCGTGACCGCGACGACGCTGTCGCCGAGCCCGAGTGCGTAGAGCATCTCGGTTGCTGAGGGAACGAGGCTCGCAATCCGCATCCGACCAGCAATATCTCAGTTATCGCCGGATCCGCGGGACGGATGGCTATATTGCCTACGCCGAATGGCCGACGACGACCTCCCCCGAAGTACCGGGCCAAATAGACGATGAGCGCGCTGCTGCTTGTCCTACTTCTGCTGCTGGTTGCGATCAACGGCTTCTTCGTCGCGGCCGAGTTCGCCTTGGTGCGAAGCCGCCGCGGCAAGGTTGAGCAGCTGGCCGAAGAAGGCGAAAGCGGCGCTGAGGAGGTGGTCGAGCAGCTCGACAAGATCGACGAGTCGCTCTCCGCTTGCCAGATCGGCGTGACGATGGCCTCGATCGGGATCGGCTTCCTCGGCGAGCCCTCGCTGGCGGTGCTGATCGAACCGATCTTCGGCGGTCTCTCTCACGGCGCCGCGGTGGGGCTCTCGGTGGCGATCGCCTTCGCCATCGTCACCGCGGTTCACATCAGCATCGGCGAGCAGGTGCCGAAGATGTTGGCGATCAGCCACGCCGAGCGGACCGCCCGCCGCGTCGCCCGTCCGCTCAACTGGTTCCGCACCGCGACGGCGCCGGTGATCTTCGCCCTCAGCGCCCTTTCCAACGCGATCGTCCGCCTCTTCGGCGTCGACCCGACCGACATCGAAGAGAAGCACACCGCCGAGGACCTCAAGCAGATCATCGACAGCTCGCGGATCGGCGGCACCCTCGATCCCGGCGAGGCGGGCATGCTCGGCGGCGTCTTCCACCTGCATGAGCAGGAGGCGCGCGAGGTGATGACGCCGATCCCGGCGGTGGTCACGGTCGACGCCTCCGAGACGGTGGAGACGGCGCTGCGGCGCTGCGTCACCTCCGGCCACACACGCTTGGTCGTGATCGAGGATGAGAACCCTGACCGAGTCAAAGGGATCGTCCACAACAACAGCCTCGCCCGGCTCTACATGAGCGACGGGCCGCAGGCCGAGATCGCCCCCGCCGTGCGCGACGCCGTGATCGTGCCTGAGACGCGGCCGCTCGACGATCTGCTCCACGACCTGCAGGTCCAGCGCACCTCACTGTCGGTAGTTGTCGACGAGTACGGGCGTACGGTCGGCATCGTCACCGTCGAGGACATCCTCGAGGAGGTGGTGGGGGAGATCGAGGACGAGACAGACCCCCGCGCCGCCGCCCTGCGCCAACTCGCCAGCGGCGAGTGGTTTGTACGCGGCCACGTCTCGCTCGGCGACCTCTCTGACGCCGGCATCGAACTGCCGGTCGACACTGACGCTTATAACTCGGTCGGCGGCTACGTCTTCGGCGAGCTCGGGAGGCTGCCCAAGCGCGGCGACACGATCACCGCCAACGGCTACACGATCCGGGTCGAGTCGGTGCGCGAGAACCGCATCGAGGCGGTTCGCATTAGTGGCCATCCCGGCTAGGCGATCGCACCCCTGGGGTTCCGTCCGTCACGACTCTTAGCTTCTCCGGGCAACCCGCGTTCCCCATTCAAACCTGGAGGTATCGCATGTGGGTTGTGCGATTGAGCGACAAGCAGCTGGAAGTCCTACGGGCTCTGCTGCGTTCGGAGGAGCACCTCGGCCCAGCGCTCAAAGGCGCGGTCGAAGCCCTCGACCTGGCCCGCTGGGACGAGCTCCCAGAGGCCGAGCTTCCCTGGGAAGAGATCGAACTGAAGGCGCGCCAGCAGGGCATCTCCCCTGCAGACGTAATTTGGGATCTCGCTGGTAAGCGCTAAGACGCTATATCGATGGCCGATGAGGGAGAGTTAATAAGGCAGCAGCGAGGCGGCCTCAACACAGTACTGGCGACCGTGATGAGGATCTCGAAGGGTTGGGCCGTGTTGATCGGCCTGGTTGCATTGGGGTCTTGTCTCAATCTGAGCCATCCAGCAGAGGGAGGGCTAGGGGTCGAATTCGCCGTGACCGTAACGACACTCGGTGTGGTCGCCTTGCTTTGGTTGCCCTCAATGATCCGAGTCTGGGCGTTGGCTGGTGGCAAGCTGGAGGCCGCCGGAATAGCAGCCACCTCCAAGGGGCTGCTCGCCTCGCCGGAAGATCTCATCGACCGGTTGACCGGGTTCAAGACCACGGTAGAGAGCGCTAGCGAGAAAGTTAAAGACCAGGTACCGGAGGCGGCAGTGGCGTTGCGCAGTCTCGACCAGGAAGTCGACCAAATGGCAACGGAGTATCTAGTGGGGGTCGATACAGCGAGCGCGTCGGCAATCCGGACACTCGCACGCCGGTACGAACAGCTTCGAGAGACGATGCCTCCAAGCGACGTACGGACTATCGAGATGACCCGGGTGGTGAATGAGGCGCGCGTACGGGCGGAGGCCGACCCCGAGGCCGCCGCGCGTTGGGGGACACAGCTAATTCATGCCGAGGATCAAGGTCGACGAATCGTTGGGTTGGCCTTTCTTCAGGTGAGCCCGGTGGTCGAGATGTTCTCTGACCTGCTGGATTTGGCTCGGAGCTCCGCCACGGCCTTCGAGATGTTTCACACTCTCCTGGCCTTGAGAAGATGCGTGTCACTCCTTAATCAGACTCAATCACAAAAAGAACAGGCAGCGAAAGCACTTCTCAATGAGCTTGAAGAAGATCCCCGGGGAGTAGGTATCGCCGCTGACTCCGCGTTGCCGGGTTTGATCAGAGAAGTTGCTACCAAGCTGACTGCTGGCGCGCCGGCCTAGTCGTAGCTGTAGAAGCCGGCGCCGCTCTTGCGGCCGAGTTTGCCTTCTTCCGCCATCTCGACCAGGAGCTTGGGAGGCTTCTGGTACTCCTCGTTGGAGGCGTCGTAGAGGGCATCGCCGATCGCCTTGCAAACATCGAGGCCGACGAAGTCGAGCAAGGCCAGCGGGCCCATGGGGTGACCGGCGCCGAGCTTCATGCAGGTGTCGATCTCGCCCGCCTCCATGCCGGTCTGTTCCATGAAACGGACGGCGTCGAAGAGGTAGGGGAAGAGCAGTCGGTTGACGACGAAGCCCGCGAGGTCAGGAACCTCCACCGCGGTCTTACCCAGCGCCGCGCACCAGGCAAGTGCCGTCTCGCGGGCACCCGCGGCGCCATCGGGGAAGCAGACCTCGACCAGCTTCATCCGGGGTACCGGGTTGAAGACATGCAGGCCGAAGAGCTTGCTGACGCCGGCGGCCTCGGCGATCGTGGCGATGCTGAGCGAGGATGTGGTGGTCGCTAGGTCGGCGTCGGGGCAGGCCTTGGCGATCGTGGTAAGCAGCTCGCCCTTGGGTCCGACTTCCTCGACGATCGCCTCGACGATCACGTCGCAGTCGGAGAGGTCGGCGGGATTCGTGGTGACCCGCAGTCGCGACGGCTCGGCGCCGTCGATCTTGGCGCAGGCGGCAACGACTTTCTCCTCCGCGCGCCAGGCCGAGGCCTCGCTACGCGCCAGCAGGATCACATCTGCGGTTGTGGTTGCGACAGCGGCTAGACCCGTAGCGATGGCGCCGCTCCCCGCGATTCCCGGACTCTGGTACCCCTGGCTTCCGTTCATCTGCGGGCTTCTATCAGGCCCGGCCCCGTTTTCGCCGCCAGGTACGATTGGTTGACTGACCAGTCAATCGGACGGAGGCAGGCGATGGCAGAGAACGGAAACGGCAAGTTCGGCGGCCGCGAGGTCGTCATCGTCGAGGCCGTGCGCACCCCGATCGGGCGCGGACATGAGGAGAAGGGCTATTACAAGGACGTCCATCCGTCGAACCTCCTCGCCAAGACCTACAGCGAGCTCTTCGAGCGCAGCGGCGTCAATCCGGCCGAGACCGGCGACGTGATCTGCGGCTGCGCCCAGCAGTTCGGCGAGCAGGGGGTCAACATCGGCCGCAATGCCTGGCTTGAGGCCGGCCTGCCGATCGAGACGCCGGCGACCACGATCGACCGCCAGTGCGGCTCCGCCCAGCAGGCGGTCAACTTCGCCGCCACCCTGATCGCCTCCGGTGTCCACGATGTCGCGATCGGCGGCGGGGTCGAGCACATGGGCCACATCTCATTCGCCGACGGCTACTCGGTGATGAAGGAGCACGGCGCGCCCTTCTCGCCCGAGCTGATGGAGCGCTACAACCTGATTCCGCAGGGCCTCTCGGCCGAGATGATCGCCGACCAGTGGGAGATTCCCCGCTCCGAGCTCGACGAGCTCGGCCTGCGCTCCCAGCAGCTCGCCGCCAAGGCGACCGAGGAGGGTCGCTTCGAGCGCGAGATCGTCCCCTTCAGCGTCAACGGCGACACCTACGCGACCGACCAGGGGCTGCGCGAGACGACGCTCGAGGGCCTGGCCAACCTCAAGCCCGCCTTCAAGGAGGACGGCAAGATCACCGCCGGCAACTCCTCGCAGGTCTCCGACGGTGCCGCCGCGGTGCTGCTGATGACGCGCGAGAAGGCCGACGCGCTCGGCCTCAAGCCGCGGGCCCGGATCTTCGACCAAACCACGGTCGGCGTCGACCCGGTGATCATGCTCACCGGGCCAATCCCCGCGACGCGCAAGCTGCTCGAGCGCAACGGGATGACGATGGAGGACATCGACCTGGTTGAGATCAACGAGGCCTTCGCTTCGGTCGTCGCCGCCTGGCGCCGAGAGCTCGATCCCGACATGGATCGGGTCAACGTCAACGGCGGTGCGATTGCCCTCGGCCACCCGCTCGGCTCGACCGGCGCCCGCCTGATTACCACCCTGCTGCATGAGATGGAGCGCACCGACAAAGAGATGGGCCTGGTGACGATGTGCTGTGGCGGCGGCTTGGGTACCGGGACCTTGATTCAGCGCGTTTGAACCGGGCGCCTCTGGCAGATTCAAAAATGTAGATTTCCCGTATGGGTACGGGACGGGGGGCTTTTGCTATGGCGACGATGGTCATCGCCCTGGCGATGGCGGGGTGCGGTGGCGGCAGCGATTCCAGCAGCGCCACCACGGGTTCGATCTCCAAAGCGGCCTTCATCAAGAAGGCCGATGCGGTCTGCCAGAAAGGGACCGAACGGATGCAGCGGGCGATTCTCGTCTTCCTCAAACAGCACAAAGACGTCAAACGACCGAACAAGGCCCAGTCCGAAAAGCTGGTTGGCACCGCGATCGTGCCCAGCGTCAAGACCGAAATCAAGGAGCTGAAGGCGCTGGAAGTGCCAGAAGGCGACGAAGAACACGTCGACGCGATCATCAACGCCCTCGAAGAAGGCCTCGAAACCGCCGAAACCAATCCCGAAGCGGTTGTCGGCAGCAGTGACGCGGTCTTCGGGATCTCGGGTCGCCTCGCCGGCGAATACGGCGCCACAGTCTGCGGCAGTCGCTGAGTACTGGCTGAGCGGCCAAGCGGCCGCTATGCTCCGCGGCCGATGGACCTGACCCTCTCGCCTTCTGAGCAGCAGTTCCGCGACGAGGTTCGCGACTGGATCGAAGCGAACCACCCAGGGCCCGAGCCGGAAGCCGGCCTCGAGGAGGTGATGGCCTTCCGCCGCGAGTGGCAGCTGAAGATGCACGCGGCGGGTTGGGCCGGAATCTCTTGGCCCAAGGAGTACGGCGGGCGCGGTGCGACGATGATCGAGCAGGCGATCTTCGTCGGCGAGGCGGCGCGACTGGAAGCGCCGAGCCCGGCCAACGTGCTCGGCCTGGCGATGGGTGGGCCGGTGGTCATTGCCCACGGCAGCGATGAGCAGAAGCAACGCTACCTCGAGCCGATCTTGACCGGCGAGGAGATCTGGTGCCAGGGCTTCTCCGAGCCCGAGTCGGGCTCCGACCTGGCTTCGCTGAAAACGCGGGCGGTCAAGGACGGCGACGAATGGGTCGTCACCGGCCAGAAGGTCTGGACCACCTTCGCCCAGTACGCCAAGTGGTGCATGCTCGTCGCCCGCACCGATCCGGATGCCCCCAAGCACAAGGGGCTCACCTACTTCCTGATGGACATGGACCAGCCGGGGGTCGAAGCCAAGCCACTGGTCCAGATCACCGGCGAGGGCGAGTTCAACGAGGTCTTCATCAACGAGGCTCGCATCCCGGACGAGAACATCGTCGGCGGCGTGGGCAACGGCTGGGGGGTCGCGATCACGACCCTGATGAACGAGCGCGCCGGCCTCGCCTTCGGCGCGATCGCCCAGATCGCCAACAACCTCAAACGCCTCGGCGCCCTCGCAGCGGAGACCCGCGTCAACGGCGGCACGGCGGCAGAGGACCCCGTCTTCCGCCAGCGCATCGCCCAGCTCCACATCGAGGCCGAGACGATGCGGCTAAACGCCTACCGTGGCCTGACCAAGACGATGCAGTCGGGCATTCCCGGTCCCGAGGGCTCGCTGGGCAAGTGGCAGTGGGCCGACATCAACCAGCGCATAGCGGAGCTGGCGCTCGACATCGAGGGTGCGTACGCACCGCTGACGCGCGGTGACGAGCACGTCGTCGCCGGCGGCGCCTGGCAGTACAGCTTCCTGCGCTCGCGGGCCAACTCGATCGAGGGCGGCACCACCGACATCCTCAAGAACATCATCGCCGAGCGCGTGCTCGGCCTGCCGAGGATGCGTTAGGCCTTCGAGGCTCGCCGACCATGTACTTCGACCTCACCGACGAGCAGCAGGCGATCAAGGCGACCGCCCACGACTTCCTCGCCGCCCGCTACAAGTCCGATCGCATCCGCGAGCTGGCTGAGAGCGAGAACGGCTTCGAGCAGTCCGATTGGGACGAGATGGCCGAGCTGGGCTGGACCGGCCTGGCGCTGCCGGAGGAGTGGGGCGGGCAGGGCCTCGGCATCGTCGAGCTTGCCGTTCTCTTCGAGGAGATGGGCTACGCGCTCGCCCCCTCGCCGCTCTTCTCCAACACGATCGCCGGCCTCGCCCTCTCGCTCTGCGGCTCCGACGAGCAGCGCGAGCGCTACCTGCGGCCACTGGCCGAGGGCAAGCTGCGCGGCACGCCCGCCCTCTGGGATGCCGGCGGCCCGGCGACGATCGGCAGCTTCACGATGGAGCCGCGCGCCGACGGGGAGGGCATCGTTCTCGACGGCGAGAAGGTCCTGGTGATGGACGCAGCGGCGGCCGACTTCTTCCTCGTCGCCACCTCCGACGGGCGTCGCCATCTGGTCGAGCGCGGCGCCGACGGTGTCACCATCACCCCCTCGACCTCGATTGACACCACCCGCCGCCTCTACGCGGTCCGTTTCGACGGCGTCAAGGTAGCCGCGGAGGACTCGCTGCCGGCCGCCGAGGCCGACTACTACGGCGTCTTCTTCAGGCTCTGCGTCGCTCTTGCCGCCGAGTCGACCGGGATCGCGCAGCGGACGATGGAGATGGCCGTCGCCTACGCCAAGGATCGCCAGCAGTTCGGCCGGCCGATCGGCGCCTACCAGGCGGTCTCGCACCGCTGCGCGCAGATGCTGCTGGAGACCGAGAACGCCCGCTCGGCGGTTTACGGGGCGGCCTCGATGGCAAAGGCCTACGCCTCTGACGCGGGCTGGCGCGTTCCCGACGCCTCGATCCAGGTGCACGGCGGGATCGGCTTCACCTGGGAGCACGACCTGCACTTCTTCCTCAAGCGCGGCAAGGCCAACGCGGCGATGTTCGGTGACTCCAAGTGGCACCGCGAACGCGTCGCCGACGCGGTCCTGGCTTGAGCGCCCTCGACCGCATCTCCGTCGCCGCGATCGGCACCACGGTCGCCGACCTCGAGGCCGAGACCCAGCGGGCCGAGGCGGCCGGCGTCGAGTGCGTCTGGGCGCCCGAGCTCTTCCGCTCCTCGGTCACCCAGGCCGCCTACCTGGCCGGCAAGACCGAGCGCATCGACGTCGCCACCGGGATCGCCTGGGCCTTCACCCGCAGCCCCTTCATCCTCGCCATCAGCGCCCTCGACATCGACGAGATGTCGGGCGGCCGCTTCCGCCTCGGCCTCGGTTCGGGGGTCAAGCGCCTCAATGAAACCTGGCACAACGCCGAGTACGGCAAACCGGCTCCCCACCTGCGCGAGGCGATCGAGGCGACGCGGCTGATCATGCAGCAGGCGGGCAAGGGCGAACCGATCCGCTACCAGGGCTCCTACTACGACATCGACATCAAGGGCTGGATCCGCCCGCACCCGGCCCCGCGCGAGTCGGTGCCGATCTACACGGCCGGGGTGCAAGGCGGCATGTGCCGGATGGCGGGCGACGTCGCCGACGGCCTGATCGGCCACCCGATCCAGAGCCTGCGCTGGATCGACGAGGTCGTCGTCAGCTCCTTCGAGGAGGGCCTCATCCGTTCGGGCCGCGAGCGCTCGAGCTTCGACTACCTGCCGACCGTCTGCTGCGCGATTGACGACGACGAGGCGCGGGCGATCGACATGGCCCGCCGCACGATCTCCTTCTACGCCACGGTCAAGACCTACATGCCGCTCTGGGAGCTGCACGGCTTCGCCGACAACGCCGTCGCCGCCGGCGAGGCCTTCCGCCGCGGCGACCTCGCTGCCGTCCCCGCCGCGATCAGCGACGAGATGGTCGAGGCCTACTGCGCCGCCGGCCCCCTCGACAAGGTCCGCGCCCGGGTCGAGGCAACCGCCGAGCGCGCCGACGGCCTCTTCCTCACCCCGCCCACGTACTTCATCTCCCCCGAAGAGCTGAGCGAGTACCAAAACCGCATCATCACCGCCTTCGGTCCCACCGCCACCGCCGGCTGACTTCGCGTTTTCAGCTCCGTATGCCCCCAAAAGGAGGAAGTCAGGCTCTGGAGGTGATGGAGAGGGTGCGGGATATACCGGAGGGGTTTGTGCGCACCTACGGTGACGTCTCGCCGGGGGCGCCGCGTTTTGCCGGCACGGTGCTCTTCGAGTGCGACGATCCCGATCTCCCCTGGTGGCGCGTGGTCCGCGCCGACGGCTCCCTCGCCAAGGGCGCCCGCCAGAAGCGCCACCTCGTCGCCGAGGGCGTCCCCTTCCGCGGCGAGCGAGTCGACATGACCAAAGCTCGCGCACTTTCGTAGTCGCCCGCGCAAGCTAAGGAGTGCAGGGGCCGTCGGGCGTCCTTCCCAAAACACTCAAGCGCGGCTCCTGCCGCGCGTTTTGGGAAGGACGCCCGACGGCCTCCCCGCTCGTTACTAGTCGCGCGGAGTAATGCGGAAGGTCGAGACGACCTCGGCCTGCTTGGCCTCGGGGTGGACGACGTAGGCGCTGGGGCCGCCGCCGAACCAGCCGGAGGCCTCATTGTCGGCGACGAAGATGCCGGGGTGGTGCTTGCCGGCGCCGTCCTCGACCCAGACCTTGTCACCCTCTTTGAAGCCGTGTTCGATCTCCTCGCTCATGCGACCAGCCTAGCCGCTTGCGTGCCCGGTTACGGACAGACCACGATCAGGTTGAAGTCGGCATCCGCGTCGGCGCCTTTTTCGTCGCGGGTGCGGACTTCGATCGCGTTCGGGTTTGCCGGCGCGATGTTGGTCTGCGCGTAGCCGGCGCCCGGAACCGTGGTGCTGGCGTTGTTGCGCCCGGCGACGTTGGCGCAGCCGCTGACGTTGACCGGGAAGACGACGGCGACGGCGCCGCCGCCCTCGGTCGCGGTGATGCCTTGGTCGCTGGCTCGGGCCAGGGTCGCGTTGCCGGCGCCACCCGGGTTGTTGACCACAGCCCAGTAGGTGTGCGCCGCCCGCTTGGCGGAGGGCACGATGCCAAGCTTGTTGGTGTTGATCTGGTAGCCGGTCAGCGTCTTGTGCTTGAGCTTGCCACCGCCGATCGTCTGCTTCTTGATCGAACCGCCATTGATCGACTGCGCCGCGTAGGCCGTGCCTGCCAAGGCGACGATCAAGGCGATCACCGCGACGACCATTGCCGCCGATGGTCTCCTGCTCCTTTTTGCGTCCATGGACCCCCCTTTGGTTTCGAGGACTTGCGGCGCCAATACCCGGCGCTTGCGGGGATTAACCGATTGGCGCTAGGCCGGCACGGCGGTGGCGAAACGCTCGAAGGCAGCCATGTCGGTGACGGCGGGGCCGTGGCCAGGCAGGATCAGGCTGGGCTCGAGCGCGGCCAGCTTGCGGATCGAGCGGCGGTTCTCGGCCGGGTCGTAGGTGAAGATCTCGGGTGGCTCCTTGACGCCCGGGAGTCCGGTGGCGTAGCTCATGTTGCGGATCACGTCGCCGCAGATCGCCACCCGGTCGGAGTCGCGGAAGAAGATCACCTCGCCGCGCGCGTGCCCGGGCGCGTGGATGACCCGGAAGCCGGCGATCTCATCGCCCTCGTTCAGCACCCTGCCGACCTCGTGTGGAGGTCCCTGCCAGATCCGCTTGATCACGCGGTTGTAGGGATTGGTGGGCGCCGCCTCCTGGATTGGGCGCCGTCCTTCCATCGCGTCGACGTCACCGGCGTGGCAGGCGAGCGGAATGTCGCGCGCTTCGCAAACGTCCTTGGCGACACCCTGATGGTCGGCGTGGACGTGGGTCAGCGCCAGCATCGAGAGCTCTCGGCCCTCGAGCTCCGAGAAGACGCGGCGCCGGTCCCAGCGCCGCCCGGCGTCGATCAAGACGTCCTCCGCGAGGTAGACGTTGATCGTCGGCCCAGGGAACTCCTTCAGTCGCCAGACATCGGGAGCAAAGTTCTTCAATGCGAGGAAATTCCCATCGTGCCGCGCGGGTCGCCGCTGTGCTCGGCCAGCTCCTCGAGCTCGGCGATCTTGCGCTCGCCTTCGCGCCGCGCCGGGTCGTCGGCCGCCAGCGGCTCGATCAGGCGACGGATCCGGTTGCGCACCTGGAGTGAGAAGTGTGGGGTGGAGGCGCCCGCCAGGGCGCGAATGTCCTCGGCGGTTACCCGATGACCGCCGCTGAGCAGGTCCGGGCTCTCGGCCTCGCTCATTCTCCCCCTCCGATCTTCGCCAGTTCGGCGAGCTGGTCGATTTCGGCTTGCTGGTTCACGTCGATCGCCTCCTGGTCCCCGATCACCCAGACGTGGTTGTAGAAGGCGCGGGTCGGATCGGTGGTGTAGCCCGGCTTGATGTCGAGCAGGTATTCGCGCAGCGCTTTCGGCAGCGTATCGCCGTCATCGGTGAGCAGCAGCGGGCCCCAGGTGCCCGAGGCAGAAAGCGGCGCGGCGATCGCCGCCGCGAGCGGTTCGTCGCTGCGGGCGACGACAAGGCCGTGTCCGGGATCATTGACGTTCCAGCCGAAGCCACCGCTCGCGTAGCGGGCCAGGGCGATCGAGTTCGCGACGGGATCCTCGCCGGAAACTCGCCGTACCGGGTTGCCGATCTTGGCAACTTCCCGCACGACGTCGGAGGAGATCGTCGAGGACGGTCCGAGCACGTAGACCGGCGTCTTCGGGTCTTTGCTCAGTGCACCGGCAGTCTCTTTGGGGAGCTTGTCAGGACCGCTATAGAGGACCGCGTCGCCCGAGCGGGCGGCCCAGGCCGCGGCCGGTGTGGCGAATTCGGGCGCGTCTTCAGGTGCCAAGACGATGTGCCGCGGGGCGCCCCCGAGCAGTTCGTTGCGCAGCGCCTCAATGGCGACGGCCAGGGCCGCCGGGTCTGACCCCTTTACCTGGGTCGTTCGCAGTCCCGCCGGCACGGCGGCGTCTCCGATGGCAAAGGCCCGCGCTTTGTCGGACGCCCGGCTTCCCTGCGGGTCGAGGGCATCAAGAGCTTGGGAGGTGGGGTCGGGAAGCTCGCCGCCTGAGGAGACCAGCAAAGGCGCGCGCACCGGGGCCGACATCAGCACTGCCGCAGCGACCGCTCCCTGCCAGTCGCCTTCGTCGACGAGGGTGACCGCCGCGGGCCGTTGCGCGACCTTGGCCGAGGGGAAGACGGCCAGCGCCACGCCGGCTGCCGTGGTCGCCGCGTCGGAGCCGCCGACCCTGGTCGTGTTGTTGGTGGCAAACGATGGGTAGCCAAGTTCTTCGGCAGCTGCGGCGGTCGGGGTCTGTTTTTCTTCGGCAGCTGGTTCGGGTGTGGCTTGGATTGGCGCCGGGGCGGGCTTTTCGTCGGGCTCGTTCGCGCCGCCGCCACCGAGCACGGCGGCGACCAGGAAGACCAGCGCGACAAAGACCAGCCCGGCGATTGCCTTCAGCGCTATCGGGATTGGTTTGCGCTTCCGCTTTTTCGCTGGCGGGTCAGGTGCGGCCGATTCCGGTTTCGGCGCCGAAGGTTCCTCTGGCTTCGGCGTCTGGGGGAGCGGTAGCGCCGGTTTGGCTTGTTGCCCCGGGGGTGCCGCCGACCCCGCCTTGGGTGACTGCTCCGAGTTGTTCGCCGGTACCTCGGCGTTGATGGGGCGTTTCCGGGCCAAGGCCGGAACGGTACAGGCGGGGCGGCGGCTGGCTGGTCAGCTAACCTGCGGGGGACTGGTTGACTGACCAGTCAATCAACCGAGCGAACCGATGCCGCCGACCAAGAAGGGACCCATGGATTTCGCACTCAACGACGAGCAGCTGGAGTACAAGGAGCGCTGCCGGACCTTCGCCCGCGAGGTGATCAGGCCTGCCGCCCGCAAGCACGACGAAGAGGAGAGCACCCCCTGGGAGGTGATCAAGGAGGCGCGCAAACAGGGCTTCGGCGGCCTCGAGGGCATCCAGCGCAACGCCGCTGACGAGCAGGGCCAAAT
>Ga0209265_1000122_pt1 | contig 19053 bp, 14 predicted proteins | sample GraSoiAngelo_103_FD_185872 | JGI IMG/M metagenome (GOLD analysis project Ga0209265, IMG submission 185872) | Grasslands soil microbial communities from the Angelo Coastal Reserve, California, USA - 14_0903_05_20cm (SPAdes) (version 2) | ecosystem: Environmental > Terrestrial > Soil > Grasslands ...
GCAGGTGGCGCAGGTCCCCATCGGAGAAGACGGCCCCTGGCTGATCCTCGAATTCGCCGGCTTCGTTTAGGCCGACGGCGAAGCTCAGTTGGTAGGGGTGGGAGCCCGCGACGGTGGCCGCTTGCCCGCCGTCGGCATAGACATGGGCGGCAAAGCCTTCTTCGCCCGGCAAGAAGCCGAAGCCTTTGGTGGTTTTGAAGCTCTGGATCGTGCCGGTGGTGGTGCCCGAGGAGTTGGAGGCAACCAGGCGGAAGTAGTAGGTGGTGTTGGGGATGAGCCCTGCGATCGCCGCCCTGGCTTCTTCTTCTGCGAGTCCAAAGCCAGCGGGTTGAGGGGAGGTTTTCATCGCCCCGGAGAGATTCGCTGCGGCGCCGTATTCAAAGTAGGCGCTGGTGGGGAGTCCCTGGGGGTTGACCTCGCCCTTGAGCAGGGCTGAGATGCCCTGGATGTCCGTCGCCGAGACCGTGCCGACCGTGGGGGCGGCGGCCTGGGCGCTTGGGGCGAAGAGAATCGCCAAGGCGCCGGCGAGTGTGAGGAGGCAGGAGAGCCTCTTTGGGAGCGTGGGCCTCACCGCTTACCCCTCTTCTTCTTCGTCTTGGGCTTGTGGCGCCGCTTGTGATGAGCCCCCTGCTTTTCGCAGATCCCCTTGCGCTTGACGTAGCCCTTGCGGCAGTACTTGTGGTAGACGACCGCCGGGTTGCCGGCTCCTTTGGCCAGCGTTCCCAACGATGGCTCTGCCGGCACCGCGGGCAGGATCTGGCAGGCATCGCCTTCGCAGGGGATCGGCGGCTGGGGTTCGGGAAAACCACCCCCCACCTTGGCGTCATAAAGGTCGCCCGAGCCGGGGTCTGTACCGATCAGGCTCGCTTCGGTGAGGAAGTAGGCGTCTGATCCGTCGGCGGAGGCATCGGCGAAGGTTGCGCCCTGGGGCAGCGCGCCGTTTGAGAGGATCGAAAGACAGCCGGCGGCCAATGCGCAGTTGCCTTCTCCCTGGGCCTCCCACTGATAGACGTCTGGAATCCCCGCTCCCCCTGATTTGGAGTTGGCGTCGGTTACCACCAGTGCGTCGGAACTGTCAAAGAAGACGCGTTTGCCGTTGGCCGAGAGCGCCCGCGGCTTATAGGCCTGCAGGCCCACCCCGTTGCGAATCGCCCCGGGGATGGTGGAGGGCCCGATCGGTTTTTTGCCTTTCGGGTTGCAAGAGATGCACTTAAGGCCCGGCGCGGTGGCGTCATAGAGGAAGAGCTCGGTGTCGGGTTGCCCGCTGACTTTGTCGGTGTTGTCGTAACCGGTGAGTTTTGCCTTGGAGGTGAAGAGCAGCTTCTGGCCGTCGGCGCTGACCCTGGAGGCGCCTGTGGCCGGTGGCCAGCTGGAGGGATCGGCGGCTGTTTCTCCCGCAGCCACCGTGGTGATCGTTCCTTCTTTCCAGAGCTCCAGGCCCGCTTCGTCTTGGAAGTAGACGGTTGAGCCGTCGGCTGAGGTGCCGAGCACTCCCTTGACCCCGCTGGCCAGCGGGGTGCTCGTCTGGGTTGAGGCGCTATAGCGGTGGAGGGTGGAGTTGGCGGTGTAGTAGGCGATGGCGCCGTCGGTTGAGGCGGCCTCAAAGGAGGCTGGGGTGCCGGTGGTTTCGGGCAGCGCCTTTGGCGGCTGGCCTTCTTCATAGAGGAAGAGCGGGCCGTCTTCGAGCTGGTAGGCATAGACGCGGGAGCCGTCTTGGAAGATCCCTCCCCCAACAAGCTTTGAGCCCGGCGTGCCGAGCAGGGTGAGGGCGCCGGTGGCCTTGCGCCAGAGGTAGAGGTTGGAAGCGTTCGTCGCGCAGCCGTCGATCGCGCCGGCGGTGAGCGCTGAGCAGCTGCCCAGCACAACGGCGCCGAGGTCTGTGCTGGCGCCTTCGAGCTTCACTTCAAACGTGCTCGGGTCGAGGCCCCGACCGGCGATGTCTGAAGCTCCGATCAACGCCTCAAAGGAGGGGCCTTCGCGCAGGTAGTAGTCCTGGAAGCCGGCGGGTGCGTCGGTTCCGGGCAGCGGTGGGTTTGCCACCGGACATTGGGATGCTTCTGTGCGGCAGCGATCGCCGTTCAACATCAACGCCCGGGAGAGGCCGGTGGAGAAGATGCGGTAGGGGACTCCCTGATCGCTGAAGTCATATGAGCCCGAGAAGACCGGCTGGGTGAGGTTCTGGGTTGCCCAGCCCGAGGAAGTCCTTGTGCCCAGGTACTGGCTGGCGATCGGAGCACCCGCCCCACCGGCAAAGGAGGAAGCCGAGGAGTAGGTGATCAGGCCGCCCTGCGCTGCGGCCTGCAGGTCTCCTCCTTTGGCGATCGTTTCCGGCGGGTCTATGCGCCCGCCGTTCTTCTCCACCGGCGAAACCAGCTCCCACCCGCGGCCGTCGGGCAGGGCAGCGCCTGCGGGACTGGCAAAGGTGAGAAGCAAGAGGGCGCAGACGCCGCCGCTTGCCCACAAGCGGCGGCGTATTGCTCTGATCCTCATCCCCTGCCCGTGCCTCTGAAGCTAGCGGTGGCTTTTGCCGTGCTTTTTGCCCTTGCGCGCGGAGCCCTTGCAGCGGGCCTGCATCTCGGGCTGTGCCTGCAGGGTGCGGCCGTTGTGGGCGGCAAAGGAGGCGTTGGCTTTGAAGGTCTGCGCGCAGATGTCGCGGCTGTTTTGCAGCAATCCCTTCTTTGCCCCCCTCATCTTCAGCACCACTCTGGTGATCGGCGCATCGGGGACGAATTCAAAGGTGGTGCGTATTCCGCCTTTGATCGAGTCGATGCGCCCGTCTGCTTCGAGGTGGATCGGCTGGGAGGCCGGGCCTCTTAGGTCCATCACCAGGTCGGGCAGTTCGTTGCTTGAGGAGCGTAGGTAGACGTTGCCGGTCAAGGGTTGATCCAAGAGAGGCGTCTGTGCCGTTACCGAGCCGTAGATCGATGCTTTCGGGCACTGGTCGGCGTCAAACTGCACCCTGGTGCAGACGGTGCCGATGTGGCCTTGGTCAAGGAACTCCGATTTGGGCAGGGCGACTTGGACGTAGGAGGTGTTGGCATCGCCTGGGCGTGGTCTGAAGACCGCGGTCAGGGCCGGGTGATCGCCCCGTTTCGTTCCGCCCTTCAGCTTCAGGGCGAGTTTCGGCTTGAAGCCAAGTGCCGCACACTCCCCTACCTGGAAGCGATCGGAGACGTTGGCGCTTGCACCGCCTGTTCCTTCGATCACGCCGTTTGCCTGCTTTGGTTCACAGCTGGTCGGGTTTAGGGCAAAGCCCTGGCGATCGAGCAGCACCCTGACATCCCTGAGGTCGAGCGGGATGCCCTGCAGGGAGGTCGGGAGCAGATCAGAGACCGCGTGTGCCCTTGCCGTTTTGCGGTCGAGAGAGATCGGCACCCGGACCAAGACGTTGCCGAGGTCAAAGGGTCCTGCCACCGCTGGGGTCAGGACGGCCAGGCTCAGGGGGGCGCCTTTGTAGGGGCCGGCTAGGTAGGCCTTGCCGGTCTTGACGTAGAAAGGGGAGCCTGAGCCTGCTCCTGCTTGCACCGTTCCCACCTGGCTGCTTGCAGGGCAGCTCGGGTTGGCGATCTGGGCCTGCCCCGTGCCTGCCCCGGTGGGCAGGGAAGCCAATGCTGAGTCCGGGCAGATGCCGACCCCGGCCAGCTTGGCCGCCAGGCCTTCGGGCAGGTCGACCGAGATCCGGGTCAGGTCCGGAGCGCCCGGCTCGTTGGTGACCTCGGTGGCGAAGGTGGTGAAGGAGCCGGCAAGAGCCGTCTCTGAGCCGGCGTGGAAGCCCGGGGCAAAGGGCTTTGCCCCGCAGTTTTGATCGAGGGTGAATTCGCTCGTCCCTTTGACCGGCGGGTTGCCTGACCATGGGGTCAGTTCATAGGTCGAGGCGTAGGTGCCGCATTTATCCGGCGTGGTGATCAGGCCCCTGTTGCCGCCCTTGAAGTGCAGTTCGAGGTCTTCGAAGGGCTGCTGGGGGTTGTTGGTGAAGGTGGTGGTGACCTGGCCGGTGTTGGGATCGACGTCGATCCTCGCCGGCACCTTGATCAGAGCACCCGCTCCCTTGGCTACCAGGTAGCCGGCAAAGAGGGAGTTGTAGGGGTTGTCTTGCTGCTTGGCCAGGTAGAAGCTCGCTTTCAGCGGTTCGCCCAACACCGGGGTTGAGATTTCGCCGGTGGCGATCTTCGAGGATTCCGGGCAGCTGGGTTTGTCGCCGTTGAAGCGGATTTCCCCGCCTTGTTGGACGGTGTCGGTAGTCACCGGGGAGCCGCCCTCGGCGAGGGTGCTGACTTCGGCGATTGGGGTGCCAAAAGGACTGGTCAATGAGGAATTGATCGTGATCTCCGCCACGTTTGTCTGCTCGAGCGAACCTGTGAAGGCGATCCGGAAGACAGGACCCGAGGTGACACCTGGCGATCCGATGGGCCTCACCTCCACATTGCCGCCACCAATCCCCGCCAGGTCTTCGAGCGCCGCCTGCACTTCTGCGGCGCTGGCTTCGTAGGCGAGATCGCCAGGTTCTTCGCCTCCGAAGCCGAGCCTGTAGGTGCCGCCGCCCCCTTCCCTGACGCGCAGACCTAGCTGCTGCAGCTCGCTGCGGGTGCCTCCGATCGTCGGCACGTCCTGGCCGCTCAGGGCGCCGCGGAAGTCCACCGTCCACGGCCCGCCGAGGCGCCCGCTGACCGCGATGTCGCCGGCGCCGATATTGGGCAGCGCTTCCAGTGCCGCCTGCACTTCTGCGGCGCTTGCAAGTTCCGGCAAGACCGGTGTTTCCTGGTTCCCGAAGGAGAGCGAGACACGGGCGCCATTGCCGCTGTTGCCCGGACCGTCGGGGCCGGTGCCGACCACCTGGCGCTCGTTGCGGTCGAGGCCAATCTGAGAGGGGCTGCAGCTGCCGAGGCCGTCCGCCGCCGAGGCGTTCAGCGAGAAGCCTTCGGGCAGACTTACCGTCGCTTCCTTCAGGTCAGCCGTCCGTGGCGCGTCGGGTTCCTTCAAGCCGTCCTGTGGGATGTGCAGGCTCGCCTCCACGCCGCTTGCCGCCCCGGCGCTTCTCGTCGTGGGTTCCAGCGACATGGTTGGTTCGAAGGGCACCGATTCGCAGCCGGTGAAGTCGGGGGAGGAGGCGAGGTCGGAGTCCCCGCCTTCGGTCCCCTGGTAGCTGATCACCGTCGTCGTGATGTGCGCCGCGCCGCAGCTAGTTGGGTTCTGCATGAAGGCAGTAGGTTTTTTCAGGCCGCTCCGGCGCGGCACGACTTTGAATTCGAATTCATGGGTTTCTTCGTTTTCCACTTTCTCCGGGCAGATGCCCCCGCAGGCGAGCGCTTCGAACCAGTTGAACCGTTCGAGGTCATGGCTGGAATCGGTCGGCGCCCCCCAGAAGTTGTTGAAAGAGCCGGTCAGCGGGATTGCCGACGGGGCGTTGACGACGGTTGCGGTCAATGCGTTGTCGCGCTTGGGATCGATCCGCACGTCGATGAAGAGCGGGTAGAAGACCGCGATGAAGCCAAGGCGGGCGACGATGCCGCTGTTGCCGCCCGGGGCTTCGAGGTTGTAGAGGGGAGCGCGGAAAGCGCCGGGAGGGAAGGAGAGGATTTCGCCTGGATCTGCGACGCCCGGGCTGATCGTGCCGACCTGCGAGTCAAGGGGGCAGGTCGAAGCGAGTTTTCCGGTACCAAAGTATTCGGCCGCGGCTTCGTCGAGGTTTCGCAGCTGTTCGACGAACACCTGCGCGCTGCAGGTCGGGAAAGCCGAGGGATTGGCGAGGAGGCCCGGCGGCAGCTCCGTCGCGATATCTCGCGTTCCCGCCCATGGAGCCTTCTGACCAGATCCAGTCTGCTGGCTCGGATTACCGTTGATGTTGAATCTCGTTTCGAAGTCGGGATGAGCGCCGGCCTGTTCGGTGGAGACCGAGGCTGAGGTGGCGGTCAGGCCAAAGTCATCGGGGGTGGCGCCGGCCTGCGGCGCCACCAGCAGGCAGGCCACGAGGGCTGCTGCGCCGATCAGCCTCACCAGCAGGCCGCGATGCTTAGCGGCGTCTTTGTGCGTCGGGAAGTCCATCGTGGCTTTCTCCTTGCTCACCGTCGTCATCTCCCTGGTCTCATAGACGGCGCCGCTCAACGTGCCGCCCTCCGCTTGTGGTGGGCTCGGCGGCGGTGCGTGTGCTTGCGCCGGCAGCTTTCACGCCCCTTGCGTATGACTCGGCGGGAGTGCTTGGCGCAGCGCAGCTTTGCCGCGACGTTGCCCTGCCCGCTGAGCGAGGAGCTGGAGACGTTGGGTGGTTCTGGCGCGGCTGCGGCCTGGCCCTGGCAGGCATCGCCGGAGCAGGGCTCGGTCACCGTTTCCTCCGGTGGCGGGAAGCCGCCGTTCACCCGGGCGTCATAGAGGCGCACCGTGGTGCCGTTTTCGTCTTGGGGCAGGAGCTTCTCGCGCGTTCCGAAGATCGCGTCGGAGCCGTTTGGGGTGACTCCGTAGAGGGCGCTTTCGCCCACGTCCTGGCCGGAGGAGATCAGGGCCACGCCGGCCCCTTCCTTCCAGCGATAGACGTCCTTGGTCTCGTTGCCGTCCTGGGGCACGAGGCCTTCGGTCGACTCAAAGAAGACCATGCTGCCGTCGGCGGTGAGGCTTTCGACCGGCGAGTTGGCCGTCGCGGGGGCGACGCCCCCGGGTTCCCCTGTGGCGTGGGAACTCTGCAGCCGCGCTTCGCCGCTTGCCGGCCCAGTGCCCGGGCCGCAGGAGACGCAGGTCAACTCTGCACTGTTCGCGTCATAGCGGTAGACCTCGTCGCAGGGCTGGCCGGGTACCGGCACGCCACCAGCGCCGAGCCCACCACAGTCGGCGGCGTTTTCCTCGGTGTTGTCGAAGCCGCTCAGCGCAGCCGTCGTCTCGAAGGCGAAGACCGTTCCGTCGGGTGTGGAGCGCGTGTGGTTCACCGCCCGGCCAACAGTGGCGCCGACCTCCGCCGTCGCCAGCGCCTTGGCCCAGGTGTTGATGCTAGCCGTCTTATTTTGGCCGATGGTTTCCACGTCCGCCGGGGCCACGGTGCCGATGAACTTCGTGCTTTCGTCGGCTCGCGACCAGACGTAGAGGTTTGGCGCGTCCGCGCTCAGCGAGACGGGGCCCGAGGCGCTGGCTTTCTGGGAAAGAGTGAGGGTCCCGGGGCCGACCGCTGTGATCGTTGGTCCCAGGTTGGCTAGTGCTTCCCGGGTGCCGGGCCCAGTGATCGCCATGCCCGGCTGGAAGGTGCCTTCGCTGGTGTTGACACCAGTCACTTCCCTGGACCCTTCGGTGAGGGTCCCGGTTCCTTTCGCCGGCGCGATCGCGACTTTGCCGTACTGGTTCTGTTCGGATCCGGTCAGCGCCGAATGAGCAACGAAGTAGACGTGCGAGCCATCTTCGGAGACGTTCACGATCGAAGCGTCTTCGTCGCCCTCAATCGTCGTCGTTTCTTCTTCCTCGAGGTCGTACATGTAGAGGTTGCCGAAGGTGCCGGGGTAGTTGTTGCCTCGGGAGGCATCGCTATAGAAGACGCGATGATTGAAGATGCCGTCGAAGGTGAACCCCCCACTAAATACTTCCTTGGTCACGGCGTTGTCGCGGCGGACGTAGAGTGCACCTTGACCAGAGACAATTCCAGTGTTGAAGGCGACTTCCGTGCCGTCTCTCGTTGCACCCGCGAAGGTAACCCCGTTTGGAGACGACGTACCGTCCGGGAGAAGAGAGACCACATGCGTGGGACCGCCTGGGGAACGATCGTAGATGTTTGTGCCTCCCCCTGAGAGTTCCGCGGCAGCTGGCTCGAGCTTTTTCCTCGCCCCGAAAATCACGTGAGTACCTTTGGCAGTAATCCAATACGCATGGTCTTCGTAGTCGGTGGCGACACCCAATGAGCCCTCGGCGAGAGGTTCATAGCCGTCCGGGGTTCGCAGGATGTTCAGGAATGAGTAGCCGGCAAAGGCGGGGCCCAGCTTGGCAGTAGGTTCGCTCACCGATTCAGTTGAGTATTCGTGGTCTGAGGAGATGCCACCGGGACTGCCATTCCGCCTCATGTCGCCACCTGGACTGATCGATTCCGTAACCCAACCCAGGGCTGTGCGCCGAGCTCGATAGCGGTCGACGAAGCCGGTTCCCGAGAACCCGCTGAGAGCGCCGTTGTAGGTGTGGTAGACGACGCTGTCGCCCTGTGGGGTCACGGTGTCCGTCGCGAACATCCCGGGAACACTCTCGGCGAAGGCCTGGAAGGTTGGCGGCGTGCCACCTGTGTAGGCCGGCGTCACCAGCTCGTAGGCGCGGCATTCGGGCAGTTTTGCCGAGGGACCAGTGCGAAAGACCACGTTGGGGCAGGTGTCGATGGCGCTGGCGGAGGGCGCACCGATCCCAAGGAAAGCCACGAAACCGATCGTCATCAGACCGACGAAGCCGAGGCGGGCCCGGCAACTGTCGGCTGTCTGGATTGGTGCCGCGGACGATGCCTTCAGGTGGCGTCTCACGTAATGCTCTCCTTGTCCCGTGAGCCCCTCTACCGGCCGCTTCCCTTAGCGGCCCCGTTGAGCTCGGTTGTCCCTGTACTTCCTGTTCCCTGAGTTGGCTTGGTAGGTGTTGCTAATTCCTAGAAGGTTTTAGCTGTACCGCCAAGTGGCGCCAGTGAAGCACCCCTGCAGAGGGTTGTCAAGGACAAGTTCCCAAAAGAAAAGCTACGTTCCCAGAGTCGTTCCCGGGAGGGATATGGGGGTACCGAATCAAGCGGCTTGGAGGCGCGCCATCTCGCCCGCGCGCTCCGCGCCCAGGTACGGGGCGAGGATGAATTCGGTGAACTCCGGTAGGAGATCTCGCAGCTGTTCGGCTTCGCCGGCGCCGACCTTGCGGGAGGCGAGCATGACCAGGGCGCCGATCGTCGACTCCTCCGTGGTGGGGGGCAGCTCGCGCTCGGCCTGCCGCTGGCAGCGACCTTGTTCCAGGTACGGAACGAGCTCGTGCACCGCCTCGTGGAAGCGGGCCGCCACGACCGGACCCGCCGCCTGCGACTCGACCAGGCAGAGGCGGGCCAAATCCGGCTCTTCGGCGAAGAAGACCAACGCTGCGCGCGCCGTCGCCACCGCCTTTTCCGGCCACTCCCCAACGCCGGCGAGCGCCTCCGTCGCCAGCTCGTGCACGTGCTCGACCACCACCTCGAACGCCGCTAGGAAGCACTCGTCCTTGCCCTCGAAGTTCGCGTAGAAAACGCGGCGGGAGACGCGGGCGTGCTTGGTTATGTCGGTGATCGTCACCGTTCGGTAGCCCTTCTCTGCGACGGCGGTCGCTAGGGACGCGATCAGGCGCTCACGCTGGTTGTGGGAGACGTGCTCGCGGCTGAAGCCGTGGCGGCCGGCCGGAAGGGGGCCGAGCTCTTCGTCCGCCATCTAGAGCGGTCGTCCCTGGGCGAACACGGATCAGGCTTCACGCGCCGCCGCTACCTCGCCTACATAGGGCCGCAGGAGGAACTCGAGGGCCTCGGGAAGGAGGGCTCGCAGACCATCGGCTTCGCCGGCAATCAGCCGCTGGTTGATCACCCAGACGACGCCGCCGACCAAGGTGTCCTCGAGGGTCTCCGGCAGTTTGTCGGCGCGGGGGTTGAGCTCTCGGCCGGGCCTCAGCAGTGGGGCGAAGCGCTTCAGGGCCGCCTCATGTCGCGCCGCCGCCTCTGGCCCGGCGGTGGCCGCCTCGAGCAGGAAGGCGCGAGCCACGTTCAGATGCTCAGAGACCGCCTTGAGCAGGGCGCCGAGACCAGCGCCGACTTTGTCCGGCCAGGGCCCGTCTTCGCGATCGTAGGCTTCCTCGACTTCGTAGACCGTGCGCTCGATCGCCGCGTCGAGCAGCGCCAGGAAGGCCTCTTCCTTGTCGGCGTAGTGCTTGTAGAAGGTCGCGTAGCCCACCCGGGCCTGGCGCACGATCTGCTCGATCGTCGTCTCCGCGTAGCCCTGCTCGGCTATTAGGTCAGCAGTTGCCTCGAGAATTCGGCGGCGCTGGTCCTGGGCGGACGCGGCGCGGCTGACCGGCTCGGGGCCGGGCGGCTGCCGGGAAGCCTTTCCAGGCAATGCGCGCACAAGGTCAGGATAGCGCGCGTTCCCATTGGTACGAAGTCAGTATATGAAGTGTGGAAAGTTCCCAAAAATGGGCTAAGGTACCTCGGAGTGAATGCTCCACCCACACTGCGCGCGGTGAGGTCATGGGACGAAGCGATACCGCAGCGCGCGTCGGAGGAGGGAGCGTTGGAAGCGATGCTGCTCAGCGTCGGAGCGAAGGGGTATGACAAGGCGACGGTACAAGAAGTTCTAGAGCGCAGTGGCATCTCACGAGACCGCTTCCAGCGCCAGTTCGGGGGCAAGGAGGGCTGCTTCGCGCAGGCCTACGAGATGGCGGCGGACAGACTCTGCGCGGAAGTGCTCGAGGCGGGCCGAGAGGCCGAGAGCTGGCGGGCGGGCTTCCGCGCCGCCCTCGCCAAGGTGCTGGCCACGGTGGCTGAGCAGCCGCTGCTGGCCAAGGCCCTCGTGATCGAGGTGCGGGCGGCACGCGGGCAAGCTTGGGCCAAGCACCAGCAACTGGTGGAGCGCTTCTCGCGGGCAGTCGACTCGGCCCGGCACGAGCCGACCGCTCGGGCGACGGCGACGGCGCTCACCGCCCAGTTCATAGTCGGCGCGGTCGAGGAAGCGATCGCCACGGAGATCGGTGCGGGTCGTGCGGCGACGATAGAGCGCCTGCTGCCCGACCTCGCCCATCTCGCTGTGCTCAACTACTTCGGCGAGGACGAGGCCTGGCTGGAACTGCGCTCGGCGGATCTGGCGCCGGTCGAGCCCCACGAGTAGCTCAGGCAGGCTCCCGCGCCAACTCCGCGGCCTCGGCACTGCCCAGATATGGGGTCAGCGTGAACTCGACCAGGTCGGGCAGCAGCTCCTCCAGCTCTTCGGCTTTGCCGGCGATGATGCGGCGAGAGATCAGCGAGACCATGCCGCCGACCAGGGCCTCCTCGGTGGTCGCCGAGAGGCGCTCCAGGACCTCGGGCGGGCGCCCCTCGCGGCCGGTCTGGAAGTAGGGCACGAAGCTCTGGATCGCGGCGTCGTAGCGCTCGACCACGACCGGGCCGGCGACCAGGGCCTCGACCATGCAGAGGCGGGCTAGGTGCGGCTCGGCGGCGAGGAACTCGAGCATCGCCCCGATCCCGGCTTTGACCGCGTGTGGCCAGTCGTCCTCGGCGTCGAAGGCGGTCGAGACGCGGCCGCGCAGCTCCTCCATCACCGTGTCGTAAGCGGCGACGAAGCACTCGTCCTTGCTGGAGAAGTGCTCGTAGAAGGTGCGACGAGAGACGGCGGCGTGACGGGTTATGTGGGCGATCGTGGTGCCGGAGTAGCCATTTTCCGCGATCGCCTCGGCGAGGCCTGCGATCAGCCGCTCGCGCTGGTTGTGGATGACGAACTCACGCGGCAGGCCGTGCCGACCGGGAGGCAAACGGGCGAGCTCGGGGGGGTAATCCTCCGCTGACACTCCCGGCTCACCCTTTTCCCGGGAGGAGGGCTTCTTTTTGGCCACACCCCGACGATATCGCGCCGGCGGATCGAAGCCCCTCGACAACTCGGCCAGGCCGGCCTCGATTCCCAGATACGGCATTACCGCGGCGGACATCAGCTGGGGCACGAGCTCGGGCAGTTCGTCGGCATTGCCGCGTACAACTTTGGCGTAGACCTGACCGTACGCAGAACCGGCAAGCGCCTCGGCGGTCGTGTGCGGCACCGACTCCGGGTCCTCCATCTCGTTGCGGCCGGCGTCGATCAGCGAGGCAATCACCCGCATGGTCATGTCGCGGCGGGCCCGGGCGGCATCGCCGGCGGCCAGCACCTCAACCGCGAACGAGGCCCGACTGGGAGCGTTGCGCAGGTTCTCGACGATCTCGCAGGCGACGGCACGGAGGCGGTCGGGCCAGCTCTCCTGGCTGTTGTAGGCCTCCAGCATCTCTCGCATGCAGCCCTCGTTGATTTCCTGCCAGGCAGAGAGGAAGCAGTCGTACTTGCCGCGGAAGTGGCGGTCGAACGCGGGCCGGTCGAGTTCGGCTCGCTCAATGATCAGCTCGATCGTGGTCTCGGCATAGCCGCGCTCGGCGGCGATCTCGATCAGGGCCTCGACGATGCGCTCACGCTCGGGACCCCCCGTCCCTGCCCCTGGCTCAACCCGCGGTGGATGTTGATGCTTCTTCGCCGGCGATCCGCTTGGCGGACTCGGCGCCGAGGTAAGGCGTCAGCGAGAACTCGACCAGCTCCGGCAGCAGCTCCTCGATCTGCTCTGCCTGCCCCATGATGATGCGCTGGTAGAGAATCCAGAAGATCCCGCCGACGATCGTCTCCTCCAGCGTCGTCGGCAGCTCCTCGCCCTTGGCGGAGACCTTGCGGCCCATGCGGAAGAGCGGCACAAAGGCCTGAATCGAGCGCTCGTAGCGGTCGACCGCGGCGGGGCCGGCCGAGAGCGCCTCGACGATACAAGTGCGGGCGAGAGCGGGCTCGCTGGCAACGTAGCGGAGGAAAGCGGCGAGGCCGGAGTTGACCCGGGCGGGCCAGGTGTCGACCTTGCTGGCGGCGTCGACGACGCGGCGCAGCGCCTCCTTGACCGCGAACTCCGAGGCGGCGAGGAAGCAGTCCTCCTTGGAGGAGAAGTTCTCATAGAAGGTGTTGCGGGCGATGCCGGCGCGGCGGACGATGTCGGCGACCGTGACGGCGCGGTAACCCTTCTCGACCGTCTCCTCCGCCAGGGCGGCGATTATGCGGGCCCGCTGGTGCTGGGCGATGAACTCGCGAGGCAACTGATGCCGACCTGGTGGCATTCTCGTTGCTTGCGGAGCTCGATCGGGCACGAACGCCAGGGTACCCCTATAGGAATCCGTTTCCAAGCTGGACGGATCGACCAGATACCGCTACTGTTCCTTATTCCAGACAACCCGTTCCCTTGATCAGTAGAGGAAGGTCGGATGGGCAAGCAGGCCGCAACCAAGGTCCGGGCAGGGGCTGAGGGGACCGGCGCAACGGGGAAGGTCCTCCCCGAAGCTCCCACACTCAGACTGGTGAGTTCCCCGAAGCATCAGCGCATTCTCGAGGGCATGCTCGAGGCTGTCGGCAATGCCGGCTACGACTCCGCATCCGTGCGTATGGTGCTGGATCAAACCGGCCTCTACAGGCAGGCTTTCTATGACGAGTTTGCCGACAAGGATGCCTGCTACCTCGAGGCCCTCGCCTACGGCGTCGCCAAGTTCGAAGCCATCGCCAGGACAGCCGCAGAGCCGGAAGAGGGCTGGCGGGCGCAGCTGCGAGCGGGCATCGGTGCCATTCTCGAAGCCCTCGACGCGGACCCCGCAATCGGCCGCGCGCTGATCGTCGAGGTGCACGCGGCAGGGTCCGAGGCGCTGAAAATTCGCGCCGAAGCGATGAAACAGGTCACCGATTTCATCGATTCGGCGCGCCACGCTTCGACTGCCACCGAGGTGCCGCCGCCGATCGCCGCCGAGGGAATCGTCGCCGGAATGCACGCGGTGGTCCACGCCAAGCTGGCGACAGGAGATGACGACGGCTTCGGCGGGCTGCTGAGCGGCGGTCGCGCCGGACTCCTCATCGAGCAGGACATTGACACGATCGTCTACTCTCCGCCCCCGGCGGCGCGTCGCCGACCCGTGCCCGACCTCGCGGACGCCTCGATGGCGCGGGTGACACCGCGGAAATCGACTACCAGCCGGGCCGCAGATCGACCTTGGCGTAGTCAAGCTTGAGGGGCGCGCTCGATCCGCTCGACACAGAAGGCGGGCTGGGTCTGGTTGAGCTTGCCGGCGAGCTCGATGGACTCGGGGTAGAAATCGTGCTCGCGCACTTTGAAGGCGACGTAGAAAGGGGCGACCGGCGAGCAGGTGACCGCGCATGCCGGGGCCTAGCTCGAGGGCGCATGAAGCCGAAGGGCTTGCTTGCCACCGCGTCGACCACCTCCCAGCCGTCGGTCTCGAGCCGGTCGCAGAGCTGGGCAAGCTCGTTGAGGAGGGCGATGTTGACTGAGCGGAAGATGTTCTCGAGCAGCTTCGAGAGCTCGGCGGCCTCGGGGCTGGAGAGGACATGACCTCGACGTGACTGCGTCCAGAGTTCAGCCCCTCGACCTTGCGCGGGTCGGTGTCACCTCATCCCCGGCCTCGGCAAAAGCGACGGCGAGCGGCGAGCGGCGAGCGGCGAGCGGCGAGCCGACGTAGCCGAGACCGACGATCCCGACTTCATCGACGCAGTGTAGGCGCCGTCGTCGGGCGCTTGGACAGCGCGGCCAGGGCTGGGCGACGCACTGCGAAAACCGTTGGACAGTCTGAGAACACTGCCCTACTCTGAAACCCATGGATTCGCCCTCGACTTCAAGCGTTGAAAAAACACATGGCGGTACGCAGAGCCTCCCCCGGGCCTACCTGGTGCGCTCCGAAAGGGAGCGCCTTTTGGAGGCGATGCTGCGCGTCGCGGCCGCAAAAGGCTACGAAGCGACCGCGGTCAAAGACGTAATCGAGGTGGCCGGAGTCTCCGAGCAGACCTTCGAGCAGATGTTCGGCGACAAGGAGAGCTGTTTCCTCGAGGCCTACGAGGCGGTCTTCGATGTCCTCCTCGCCCATATGAGCAGTGCCTTCGAGGCCGCCGCCGGCCGGCCCTGGCCGGAGCGGGTCTCCGCCGCGCTCGGCGCACTGGTGGGGCTGCTCTCGATTGAGGCCGGCATCGCTCGTCTCTCAATGGTTGAGGTGACCGCGGCGGGGGACGATGCCCGAGCCCGCTACCGCTCGGCCCTGGCGCGCTTCACCCCGTTTCTCGAAGAGGGTCGCCAGTACGCGAACCAGGGCGAGGAACTCCCCGCCGACACCGCTCGCTTCGCCATCGGCGGTGCCGCCTCGATGATCTTCGACGAGATTCGGGCGGGCCGAGGGCCGGAGCTGACCCGCATCCTGCCCGACCTCGTCTTCGCTGTCTTGATGCCCTACATCGGTCCAGAGGCGGCCGAAGACGAGATGCGCCGAGTCACGCGCGAGCACGCCGGCGCCACTTGACCTAGACGCCCTCGCCGTGCCGGCCGGCGCCGCCGGCAAAGCGCTGGGCTCCTTTGACGGCGACGTGAAGAGTCTCGCGGCCCAGCGTGTGCTCGAGCGCAATCCCCTCGGCCAGCGGCAAGCCGAAACCCTCGATCGCGGCGCGGCGATCGGCCAGCATCGTCTCCTGCGGGAAGGCGCCGATCCGCTCGGCCAGCTCGAGGGCGCGCTCGAGGTGCTTGCCAGGGTCGACAAGCTCATTGACCAAGCCGATGCGGTGAGCCTCCTCGGCCTCGACCGGACGGCCGGTGAGAATCAGCTCCAACGCCCTGCCCATGCCGACCACACGGGGTAGGCGCTGCGTACCGCCGTCGACCAGGGGCACGCCCCAACGGCGCTCGAAGAGACCGAACGTCGATTGCGGCGTGGCGATCCGCATGTCGCACCAAAGCGCCAGCTCCACCCCACCCGCCAAGCACCAACCGTCGACCGCGGCGATCGCTGGCTTGGCCGGGGTGAGCCGAGTCGGCCCCATCGGCCCGTCGGGATGATCCACATCGAGGTCCATCGCTTTCAGATCGGCCCCCGCGCAGAACGCCTGACCACCGGCCCCGGTGAGAACGAGCACCCGAGCCTCCTCGTCGCCCTCGAACTCCTTCAACCCCTGCCGAAACGCTTCGGCCGTGGCCCGATCAACCGCATTGCGCCGCTCAGGCCGATCGATCGTCATCACCGCAGCCGCACCAACGCGCTCGTAACGTAGCTCCCCGCTCATCGGCCGGATCCTCCCACAGCCTCCAGAACGTGGGGAGCGGGCGGGCTAGTTGTCACGGCCTTCCGGGTCTCGCAACAACGCCCAGCTCCCAGGCACTACGTCCCGGCACGCACGCCATCGAGGGCAGGAGCTCGATGGCAAAGCCAAGCTAGGCATCCGCTCAGACAGAAACCCAGCCGCGCATCTGACCGACCGAAGCCAACACACAAAAATGCGACTGGCGGAGGCGCTCGGTTGCCTGCCGTGCGCGTAGCCTTCGCACACTGAAGCTCGTCGCGCCACCTTCGAGTCGGTGTCCGATGGGCTTCCGCGGACTCCGTCTCTCCCAGTCGCAATTTCAACTTAGCGCGCACCCGGGTGGGCCGCCAGGGGAGCGACGAATACGTTCCCGCAAACTCCGCTAATTAGGCTCGTCCGGGCTGTTCAATGCCGAGATCTACCCGCTCAGTGTGCGCAGCAAGGCGCCCGGCGTCGGCACGATGGCCAACCGGACCTTCGACTTCATCGCCTCGCTCACTCTTCCTGCTACTGATCGAAGCGCTGGGGCGCAGCGACGCCTTCTGGTTCTACGGCGTGATCGGCCACGCTCGCCTTCTGCTGGAAGTTCGTGCCGGAGACTAAGGGCAAGCGGCTCGAGGACATCCAGGCGTACTTCGAACAACGTGCCGCCTCCTCTGCTCCCGCGTCCGGGGGCGGCTAACCTCCGGCCCGTGCGTATAGACGAGATCATCGCTGCCAAAGCGCCGACCTTTTCGGTCGAGTTCTTCCCGCCCAAGACCGAGGAGGGGCGCGAGGGGCTGCTGGCGACCGCGCGTTCACTGCGCGAGCTTGAGCCCGACTTCGTCTCGGTCACTTACGGGGCAGGGGGCTCGACTCGCGACGGCACGGTCGAGATCACCCGCGAGCTCAAGGATGGGCTCGGGTACGAGACGATGGCGCACCTGAGCTGCGTCGGCGAGACCGCCGACGGGCTGGCGCAGACGCTGGACCAGATCGAGGCGGCCGGGATCGAGAACGTCTTCGCCCTGCGCGGCGACCCGCCGCGGGGCCAGGAGGACTTCGTCCAACCGGAGGGCGGCCTGGGTAGTGCCGCCGAGCTGACCGCCTTCATCGGCTCGCGCTGGCCGTTCACAGTCGGCGGCGCATGCTTCCCCGAGGTCCATCCGGAGGCACCCGATCTTGAGACCGACCTCGCCTACCTGAAGACCAAGGTTGAGGCCGGCGCCTCCTTCCTGATCACCCAGCTCTTCTTCGACAACCAGGTCTACTTCGACTTCGTCGCCGCGGCGCGGGCGGCTGGGATTGAGGTGCCGATCATCGCCGGCGTAATCCCAGTGGCGAGCTTCGCCCAGACCAAGCGCATCTGCAGCCTCTGCGACGCCTCGATCCCGCCGCGGCTCGCGGCGGCCTTCGCCGCGGCTGGCGGTGACGAGGCGGCGGAGTTCGAGCTCGGCGTCGCCTACGCGGCCCAGCAGTGCTCGGAGCTGCTGCTCGCGGGCGCACCCGGCATCCATTTCTACGCGCTCAACCGAGCGCCGGCAACCCGCGCGGTGCTGGGTTCGCTGCAGGCGGCCCGACCATGGGAGCGCGGCCGCGACGACAGCGGCGACTTGGCCAAGTCACTCTGAGTAAACTGGGCGGCGCATGGCCAATCGCAGGGAGGAAGAGAGGGAGCGGCTCCGCCAAGCTCGGCAGGAGCGGGAGCACAAGCAGGCCGGCTCGGCCAAACGCCGCCTGATGATCGGCTATGGGGCCGCCGGCATCGTCGGGATCCTCGTTCTGGTTGGAATCGTCGCCGTGATCGTCTCGGCCGCCAACAAGAACGACAGCGGCAACGCCCACATCGACCAGCAATCGGGCTCGACCAACGGCGTGCAGCCGGACACGCGCAGCGGAACCGACGTCGCCGCGGTGAAAGTCACCAACCTCAAAGAAGCGGCGAAAAAGGCCGACTGCGACTTGCGCCTCCACCTGCCCGAAGAGGGTCACGTGCACATTCCGCCGACCGCGCCGACGCCCGAATACAAAACCAACCCGCCGACCTCGGGCAACCACGTCGAACCTCCCTACCAGCAGGCCGATGGCGCCTACAAGGAAATGCCGCAGGAAATCGACTTCGTCCACTCGATGGAGCACGGCCGGCTTGAGATCCAGTACTCGCCGGACCTCTCCGAAAGCGCCCAGCTGGAACTGATCGGGCTCTACGACTCGATGTACGGGGCGACGCTGCTCTTCCCGAACAGCAACATGCCCTACGAAGTCGCGGCGACGACCTGGCGCAACCTGCTCGGCTGCAATGAATACAAGGGCGCGATCACCCTCGACGCGATTCGTGACTTCGGCAAGCAGACCTGGGGCCACGGCCGCGAGCCGGCCGAAGGCTTCCCCTTCACCGGTCCGACGCCGGTCGAACCGACCGTCGGCTAAGCGCCCGGCGCTCGGTAGGCCGGGAAGAAGCCGTCCGCGGGACGGCTGGCACTGAGGCGCTCGTATGTGCCGCGGTCGGCAACGATCTCCGACGTGTGCCAGGGCAACTCACGATTGGCGAAGCCGCGCTTGAACTCCTCAAGCCGATCGCCGCGGCTGATGCCGCCACCGAGGTTGAGCGGCTCACCGCGCTCGGCGGCGAGCTCAACCAGCGAGGCGACGATGTTCTTCATAGGCGAGGCGCGCAGATACGGATCGGCGCTGCCACTGAGGTAGTAGTGAAGGTAGCCGTCGCTGCTGGCGGCGATCGAGGCGGCGGCGATCGTCCCGTCGGGGGCCTCGGCAAGGGCAAGCCAGGTGCGGGGAAACTCGAGGATGCGGTCGAAGTAGGGCGCACCGAAGAAGTAACGATCGGCAGCGCCGGTGCGGCGCATCGTCTGCTCGTAGGCGACGAGAAAGCCGGCGCGCTGAGCGCCACTCGTCTCGGGGCCGGGAACGAGGCTCAGTCTGTAGCCGTTGCGCAGGTTCTTGTTGATCTGGTTGCGATCACTGCCACGGCTCTTGGTGGGCAGGGCGGGATCGGCGATCTGAACGATGTTGCGCTCGCTGGCTCCCCGCAGCGGGGGCTGGTCGAGCGTGTGGCGGAGGAAGATCGTGACCAGGCCGGTGGCGGAGAAGTCGATGGATTCAGGGTCGAGGATGGGAGGAGTCGGATATCCGTAGGGGGAGATTGCGTCGCGCTCGGCGGTGCCCTCGATCCCACGGACTATCAGCGGTGCCAGTAGTTCGCTTTCTCCAGCCTCGATACGCAGCGTGT
>Ga0209265_1000128_pt1 | contig 18728 bp, 14 predicted proteins | sample GraSoiAngelo_103_FD_185872 | JGI IMG/M metagenome (GOLD analysis project Ga0209265, IMG submission 185872) | Grasslands soil microbial communities from the Angelo Coastal Reserve, California, USA - 14_0903_05_20cm (SPAdes) (version 2) | ecosystem: Environmental > Terrestrial > Soil > Grasslands ...
CGCCGAATGCTAACGGCACCTTGCCTTTCAAGTACGAGGGCCAGCCCGACAACTGCGGCATCTTCGGACTGAGCGGCGGCGGATGCGCCCAGAACGTCGGCAGTCCCACCAACCTCGGCGTGGCGCCCGGAGGCGGTGACGCCGACATCGCCGTGAACGCCCCCGACCCGAACAACTCCGCCATTCCGAACGTAGCGTTGACCAGCCTCACGCTCGTTCCCGGCGTGACCGCGACCCGTTCCAGGAATCGCGGTGACACCTTCTTCACTCCGCCGAACCCGCTCAGCGCGACGGTTCCGGGCGACGACCGCATGTGGAACGATGCGGTCGACGATCCTTCCACGGTCTACATGAGCTATCACGATGTGGCCACTTTCAACATCGAGGTGCAGCGCTCGAGCGACGGCGGACTCACCTACGCCGCCGGCGCCGGCGAGGCCATCGACGCCGCGACTCTCCCCGCCGCCGGCAGCGTCGTGCCGACGGACAGCGCGAACGTGGCGGCACAGATCAAGGTCGACCGCAACACGAGCGGGTGCCCCAGCAAGGGGAATCTCTACGCCGCATTCGTGGCGCCCGACAATGCGATCGATAACGCCCACAGCGCACCGCTTGGCACCGTCTACGTCGGCGTGTCCACCGACGCCAAGCTCGGCGCCGTGTCCTTCACCTTCACGGACCACAAAGTCTTCACGAGCCCCGCCGGCTCGCCCGGAGCCACCACCGGCACGGCCAACATCTTTCCGGCGCTCGCCGTGGACAACTTCGGCCACGTCTACGTCGTCTGGTCGGACAACCAGAGCATCTTCCTCTCGTCGTCCTCCGACGCGGGAGGACACTGGACCGTCCCGGTGCGCGTGAACGGCGGAGCGACCGCCGGCAGGTCCAACGTCTTTCCCTGGGTCGCCGCGGACGCGAACGGTCACGTGGTGGTCACGTGGCTCGGCTCGAGCCTTCCCGGGAATTCGAACAGCGTCGCCGCGATGCAGCCATCCTGCGCCGGCGGGACCACCGACTGCTGGGCGAAGTGGAACGTCTACATGGCCGAGAGCGTCAATGGCCACGACGCGGTACCGTCGTTCGCGCAGCACGTCGCGAGCGACCACGTCATTCATTCGGGAACGGTCTGTACCAGCGGCACCGGCTGCTCGGGCGGCGACAGTCGCAGTCTTGCGGACTTCTTCCAGGTGGCTCTAGATCCGCAGCATCGCGCCAACATCGCCTACGCGGACGATCACCTGGCGAGCCCGCTGTGCTCGCAGCAGAGTCCCGGGCACTGCGCGAACAACGATCCGCAGACCTTCCGCGTCGCAGTGCCGTACTTCACGTACCAGCTCAAGCCCAACAAGAAGGTCGTCACCACAGGGTCCTGCGCCGGCTGACCGCACTGCCCACGGTGGTGAGCCCCGAGGCCGGGGCGCGAGACTCGTGCCCCGGCCCGTGCGGTCTCAGGCGTTAATTGCAGCGCGCGCGGCGTTGCGGCAGACTCGGGTCAATAACAACGTCGGACGCGCCGTCGTCCGCACCCCGGCAGGCTGTTGAGCCCGGACGTGTTGCGCCATGGCTGAGAGCTACCGCTCGAGCGGACAGCCCGGATACTCGAGCCTCATCAGCAACGATCCGCGGCGGGTCTGGGCGCGCAAGCTCGTCCGCGAGATCGAGGCGCGGTTCACGCCCGTTCCCTGCACCGTGCAGAGCCGCGAAGGAGTGGTCCATGCGCGTCCCGGGGACGCGATCCTCACCGGTGTCTCCGGCGAGCATTGGCGCGTCTCGCGGGAGCGCTTTGCCGAGAAATACCGGCCGGTGCCGCCGACGAGCGTCGGCGAGTCGGGACGCTATGCGAGCCTTCCCTACCGGATCATGGCGGTGCCGATGACGGAAGCCTTCGAGGTGCTGCTGGCCGACGGCGTGTCCCGGCTACGGGGCAGTGCCGGCGACTGGCTGGTCGATTACGGTGATGGGAGCCTCGGTGTCGTGTCGCCCCCGATCTTCGCCACCACGTACGAGATCATCGGCTGAGCGGGTATGGCGCTGCACCAGGCAATTCAGCGCGTGCTGCTGATCGGAGTGCACCTCGAGCCGCTCGCGCGGACCCCAACACCGAGTCCCCCTGCGGCGCTCACGCCCCTGATCGAGGCGATCGCCCCCTGCCACCGGGCCTTCGATGAGCGCGCCATCGACTACGGAGATCGCTATCGCAGCGGTTTCTGGGCAATCTATCTCCTGAGCGCGAGCGCCGTGCTGTTCGCGGTGCTGCCGCTCGCGCTCGGCTGGGATAGCCCGGGGCACAGGCTCCACTCCTATGCGGCGCTGTGGGCGTCAGCCGAGGTGCTGGTGATCGGCACCGTCTTCGCAATCTATTGGTGGGGCCACAGCCGCCGCTGGCACGGCTGGTGGCTCAAGGCACGAACGACTGCGGAGCTGACCTGGTACCTGCCGATGCTCGCGCCCTTGCTCGATCTCACCACACCTGCGGCGGAGGCCAACTGGTACCTGAGAGTGTTTGATCCCGGTCAGCCGGTGCGCGCTGCCGACGACGAGGTCGCGGCGCAGTGCGCCCGCAGCGAGCCGCTGGCGCGCAAGCTCCTCGTCAACGCCTGGTCCGATCCCGAGTTCATCACCGGCTACGCCCGCTGGACGATCGAGATTCTCGAGCAGCAGCGGCACTACCATCGCTGCGTCGCGACCCGCCAGCATGCGCTGCTGCATCGTGTGCACCAAGTGACTACCGGGCTGTTCGGCCTGACCGGGCTGGGAGCGCTGCTGCACCTGGACGTACACTCGATCTGGCTGTCCGTGATCACCACCTTTTTCCCGGCGCTCGGCGCATCGCTCCACGGTGCCATCGCGCAGTCCGAGGCCCATCGCCTCGGCACTACTTCCGAGGGGCTGGTAGGCCGGCTCGAAGGCGCGATCGATCGCGTTCGTGCCGCCGTCCGGGCGAGCGCCTCGGGCGGCGAGGTCGCGCCGCTCAAGGTCTCGATCCGGCACGCCATCGCGCTCATTCTCGAAGAGCACAAGGACTGGTATCTGCTCGTGCAGCCGCATCGGCTGCGCCTCGCCTGAGGGCGCGATCGAGGCTGTCGCCATCTTGCGGCACGGTCCGCGACAGCCGCCGCGAACCCTGACGGGTGAGCGCGGTCATACTTTCCACTCCACCGGGGAGCGAATAAAATCATGCAGGAGGCGGGCCGATGACCCTGCGCGTTCTCGTCGTGAGCAATGTGCAAATCGTGCAGGAGGGCCTGTATTCGGTCCTCAAGGAGCAGGGCAGCGTCGATGTCGTGGGCACCGCCGACATGGCACACGCTGCAGATCGGTGTGCGCGGCTGCACCCTGATGTCGTGCTGTGCGACGCGGAGCGCCCGAAGAGCGTGGAGTTCATCAGTGAGCTCGTCGCCTCGGCGCCGCACTCCAGGGTGGTGGCCTTCGGTGTGAACGAGTCCGACGGCGAGATTCTGGCGCTGGCGGCGGCCGGCACGGCGGGCTACATTCGCGACAGCGCCAGGAGCAGCGATGTCGTCAGAGTGCTCGAGCGGGTGATGTGCGATGAGCTGCCCTGCTCACCTCGAGCTGCCGCCTCGCTCTACCGCCGCGTGGCGGCGCTGTCGCGCGGTGGCGACGACAACGTGATCACGCTGCGCGCCGCGAGGGTGCCACTATCGCGGCGTGAGCTGGAGATCGCGCGTCTGATCGATTGCGGGCTCACCAACAAGCAGATCGCCCGCCGATTGGGAATCGAGGCTGCGACGGTGAAGAACCACGTGCACAACCTGTGCGAGAAGCTCAAGGTGCACCGGCGCGGCGAAGCCACCGCGCGGCTGCGTGCGCTGCTGCGCGACGGTGCGTCGTGGCCCGCTCCAGCGCCGGATGCGGCTCCGGCGCTTGAAGCGAGCTGAGCCTCAGAAGAACCCCGACGCCGGTGGCTGCAACCACGCCGGCCAACCCTGGACCGGTCCCGGCCAGTACTGGGGCATCGCGATCCGCTCTACCCCGTCCGTCGCCGCGAGCCCCATGACGAGACCGTGACTGCCGGGGATGCGCGGCAGATACGGCACCCCCGCGCCACCGTGCTGCGGATCGGCGAAGCGCGGCACGGCGCTCGCGCGAATCAGCTCGAAGAGCGCGTGCACGCGCTGCTCCGAGCGCGCCCGCAGCGATCCGTCCTGGAACGCCGGGTGGTGAGCGAGCACGAGCGCGGCAAGGCCCGTCACGTGGGCGGCGGCGGTCGCGGTGCGGTCCGCGGCAGCGTAACCGCCGCCCGGAACCGTGGACACGACGGCCACTCCCGGCGCCGAAACGGCTACCTGGGGGCCCGCGGCGCTGAAGCCGGCCGCGAAGATGTCGTCGCTGCCGATCAGGTGCGGCAGCACGTTGAGAACGTGGGAGCTGTCGGACGGGAATTCACGGAGCCTGCCGACCGCGGCAACCGCCATCACTCCCGGCAGCATCGCGGGGAAGGCGACCGGACCGGCGGTATTTCCCGCGGCGGCGATGCACGCGATGCCCTTGAGTCGAGCTTCACGAAGCTTCTGCGCCACGAGCTCGGAGAAGCTGTCGCTCACGACGCTGATATGGATGAGATCGAGCTCCCGCTCGATGCACTCGTGCAGCGCCGCCAGCAGATCGCTGATCCGTCCGTGTGGCAGAACCTTGAATACGTGCAGCTCGGCCTCGGGCGCGCAACCGACGATTCCCTGGTCGGCGCTCGCAGCATTGATGATGCCGGCGGAGTGCGTGCCGTTCGAGAGGAGATCCTGGCTCCAACTGGTATCGGTTCCACCGCTGGTGAAGTCCTTGCCGTGGCTGATGCGACGCAGCAGGGGGTGCGAGATGTCGCAGCCCGAATCGATCACGCCGATGCGCACGCCGCTTCCGGTGAAGCGGCCCCCGGTCGGATTGAGGCCCATCAGACGCTGGCCCCAGCCGAGCAGTCGCGTGCTCGGAAAGTTCGGGTGAAGCTCCGAGAGAGACCGCAGCCTCACCGTATTCGTGCCGGAGCTGAGGCGCGGCGCACTGAGCAAGCGATCCCAGTGGTTGGCGGCAGCCCTGACGAACAGCGTCTGGATTGCCTCGATCGGCCCCCCGAAGAAAGTGATGCGCGCGGTCCCCGAATCGTCGGTGAGCGCCTGCGCGGGGAATCCGCCTCCTTCGATGACCACGATCGCGCGGGCAAGCGGCTGATCGCGCTCGCCGACCACGCGAACGGATATATCGGTTGCAACGGACCTGAGTGGCAGCAGCGTCGCGATCGGCGTGGCCCGCGTCGCGACCGGCAGACAGTCCGCATCGGCGAGCAGCCAGTCGGGCTCGATGATCAGGTGCGGAGGTGCAGCAGCCCGCAGCCGCTGCGCCCTGGCCTCGTCGAACCGCGCCACCACGACCTCGTGGAACCCGAGGCCGGTAGTGAAGGACTGGGCGCTGCCGAGCCGAATGCGCTTGACGACTTCCACGTCCTCCATGCGCCCGAGGTACTCGACCACCTCGTCCATGGACTGTTGCGGATAAGCGAACGGTTGAGCGGGAAGAGCGCGGATGCCGATGACGTAACGCTCGGGTCGCCTGCCGGCAGCCGCGGCCGTCAATCCGCTCTCCGCGGCGCCGGCTGCCTCCCGCGGGCCCGAGCGGCTCTGCGCCGATGTGCTGTGTGCCGATGTCGTTCTGCCCGATCGTTCCTCCTTTTCCTGAGCCATCGAATTTTCCTCCGTTCTCGTTGGTTGGGTCACCTCGGTGGGCGGTGACTTGCGAGGTCATCGCGCCCACCGAGGCACGCCGTCTCGATTTGCGGCCGTGGCTACGCCTACTGAATGGTCTGCGGTCGAGTGGCTCCCCACGCCTGGGCTTGTTGCGGAGTGATTCCGAAGCTGCCCGGTGCGGTGCCGGCGAAGAATGGCGCACCCAGCCCGAAGGGCTGACCGGTACCGATGAACGGCTGAGGCGCGATGCCCTGCACGGCGAGCGGCTGAGCGAGCACCTGGCAGGCGAGCTGATACAGGTGATACAGGCTTATGCCGATCTGCTGGCTCGCGACGCCCTGGACGCAGATCTGCTGCGCCAGCTGCCCAAGCAGCACGAGCATCTGTTGTGCCGGATGGGGCACCGCCTGGCCGGCAAAGGAGGCGAACGGACTCGAGACGAACGGACTCGAGGCGAACGGACTCGAGACGTACGGGCTCGAGATGTACGGACTCGAGATGTACGGACTCGCGAAGATCGCATTCGGCAGTCCGCTGAAGGGCTGGAGCGGCTGAGTCACACCGACCGAGCTGGGCGGGTAAGTGAGCGACCCGTTGCCGTATGCGCCGGGCTGCCCGAACAGGGCTGGACTCACCGGCGACAACCCCGCTCCCGGAACTCCAGAGAACTGCGCGAACAGTCCTTGTGGGACATAAGGAGAATACTGTGAGTAGAAACTTGGCAGCATTGCGGACCTCCTTGTGAATGACTTGACGAGCGAAGACTTCGACAGTGCCCGAAGTCCTCTCGACGATGCTGTCGCTTCCGACCGCTCGATGATCAACCAAACCGGTGCGGCGCGGAATAGTCCAAAGGTTCCAAACGGGGTTATAAGGATGGGCGAGGCGTCCACGAGACCGCAGGTCTTGAAGCATGAGCAGAATTCTGGTTACCGGGGCTTCGGGCGGCATCGGCGCCGCAATCTGCACGGCGCTGGCGCGGCGTGGGATCACGGTGCTGCTGCACTATCGCTTCAACCGTTCTGTGGCCGAGGCGACCAGGCAGGCTCTCGCGGGCGCCGGCCACGGCCTCATCCAGGCCGACCTCGGCGATCCGAACTCGATCGAGCGGCTCTGGCGCGAGGCTGCGGGGCGTCAGTCGATCGATGCGGTGGTCAACAACGCGGGCATCTATTCGCTTCACCCGCCGCTCGCCACGGACTACTCGAATTGGACCGCGGCGTGGCAGCGCACGCTGGCGACCAACCTCACGGCCGCCGCCCACCTTTCCTATTGCGCGGCGCTCAGCATGGCGGAGCAGGGTCACGGAAGAATCGTCAACATCTCCTCGCGGGGTGCATTTCGGGGAGAGCCCGATGCGCCCGCATACGCCGCGAGCAAGGCCGGCCTGAACGCCCTCAGCCAGTCGCTCGCCAAGGCGCTGGCGGGCAAGAGCGTCTATGTGTTCGTGGTCGCGCCCGGCTGGGTGTCGACGGAGACAGTGGCCCCTTTCGTGCGCGACGCGACGGTGCTCGCCGACCAGCCGCTCGGGCGCGTCGCAACGCCGGAGGAAGTTGCGCAGGTGGTCACGTACTGCGCACTCGATGCGCCGCCGAGCATGACGGGCGCGATACTCGACGTGAACGGGGCTTCGTACCTGCGAAGCTGAGGCGCGGCGCCGGACGGGCGGCCCCAAGTCAGATCGGCTGCTCGATCGACTTCGCCAGCGGCGTGAAGGTCTTCGGCCCCGACTCGGTCATGTACCAGCAATCCTCGAGGCGGATGCCGAACTCGCCGGGAATATAGAGCCCCGGCTCGTCGGAGAAGCACATGCCGGCCTCGAGCGCCGTGCCGTCGCTTCGCACGAGGTAGGGCGGCTCGTGCACGTCCATCCCGATGCCGTGGCCGGTTCGATGCGAGAGCCCCGGCAGGCCGTAGTCCTTGCTCCAGCCCTTCTGCTCGTAGAAGGCGCGGACGGCCTTGTCGATCGCCCCGACCGGCGCGCCGATCTTCGCCGTCTCCAGCGCGAGCTCCTGTCCGCGCTTCACCGTGTCCCACAGCTCCCGCTGGCGCGGCGAGGGCTTGCCTGCAACCCAGCTGCGGGAGATGTCGGACTGGTAGCCGTGGACCGAGCAGCCGGAGTCGATGAGGATGACCGAGCCCTCGTCGACGCTCTGCGGCTTGATCGAGCCGTGCGGATAAGCGCTCGCCTCATTCAGCAGCACCAGGGCGAACTCGTGCGTGCCACCGAGGGCGGTGTGCGCCGCCACCATCAGGCTCACGATGTCGGAATTGCGCATGCCCGCCTCGATGCGGCCGTGCACGTAGCGCAGCGCCGCGATCGTGACGCTGTTGGCGGTTTGCAGCAGGGCAAGCTCCGCGGGTGACTTGATCATGCGACAGGCGCGCACCAGCGCATCGCCGGGGACGATCTCACGTCCACCTCCCGAGGCCTTCCTCACCTCATCGAGGAGGAAGTAGCGCGTGGTCGGTTCCACCGCGAGGGTTCCTTTGGCCGCGGCGCGCTCGCGCAGTGCGCCGGCGAGCAGCTCGAAGGGGCTCTCGTCCTCCTTCCACGGCCGGAGGTCCCCGGGGATTCGCAGGGTTTCGCGGATCGAGGGCTCCTCGAAGAAGGGCGTCACCACCACCACGCGACCCTCGGCGGGCACGAGCGCCGCGGTGGTCCGCTCGGATCTCCACCAGCGGACTCCCGTGAAATACTCGAGCGTGGATCCCGCCTCGACCAGGAACGCGGCGATCCTGCGCCGCTGCATCAGGCCCTGGAGCTTCGCCAGGCGCGCGAGGTGCTCCTCGGGGCTGATCGGCGCCACGCCGGAGGCGATCGGGCTGAGGCCGGTCGCTGGCGGCGGCGCCTCGGCTGCCTCAAGCCTCGCGCCGGCGGCGGTAACGGCCGCGGCGCCGGCAGCGGCGCCGAGCAGGGCACGTCTCGAGACACTCATGCGTTTTCTTCCCGGAGACCCAAGTCAGGATGCGGGCGGGGCGCCGCCTTCGCGGCGGCGCCGCTCGACGAACGCAGTGAGCGCTTCGCGCACGCCCGCATCGAGCGCAGGCGGCTGGAAGGACGCGAGCGTCTCGCGCCAGCGCGCGTTCGCTCGCTCGGTCGCGGTCTTTGCGCCATCCGCCGCCCAGGTGCCGTAATTGCGCCAGTCGGAGACGAGCGGGGAGTAGAAGGCGTCACGGTAGCGCTGCATGGTGTGTGCGGCGGCAAAGAAATGCCCGCCGGGCCCCACCTCCGCGACCGCCTCGACGCCGATCTCCTCGGCAGAAGCGAGCACCGGCTGGAAGAGCTCGGCGAACATCTGCAGCATTTCGACGTCGAGGATGAATTTCTCGAGCGACGCCGTCAGCCCCCCTTCGAGCCAGCCGGCGGCGTGCAGCATGAAGTGGCAGCCCCCGAGCAGCGCCCCCCACAGGCTCATCTGGGACTCGTATACCGCCTGGGCATCCGGGGCGTTGGAGGCCGTCGCACTCGAGCAGCGCCAGGGTGCGCCGATGTAGCGGGCCAGCTGGCCGGCGCCGAAGGCCGCCTTGGCGTACTCGGGCGTGCCGAAAGCCGGCGATCCCGACTTCATATCGACATTCGAGGTGAAGCTGCCGTACATCACCGGGGCGCCCGGCCGCACGATCTGCGAGAGGGTGATGCCGAAGAGCGCCTCGGCGTGCGAGAGCGTCAGCGCCCCCGAGATGGTGATCGGCGCCATCGCGCCGGCGAGCGTAAAGGGCGTGACGATCATCAGCTGCCCGTTGGCCGCGAAATCGATGATGCCGTCGGTCATCGGCACGTCGAGCTGGAGAGGCGAGTTGGTGTTGCAGATGCTGTAACAGCGCGGCGCGCTGCGAAACGTCGCCTCGTCGATCCCGTTCGCGATGCACAGCATCGCGAAGCAGTCCGTGAGCTGCGCCTCGCCCCGACAGTAGAAATGCGGCACCTTGTCGCCGAGCGTGAGCTGCGCGAGCGAGGTCTCGAGGTGACGCTCGGACACCGAGGTATCCTGCGGCTCGACCATCTGCCCGAGCACGTGGATGACGTCGAAGGCCTGCGAGAGCCGCACCAGGTCGCGATAGTCCTCGAGAGTGGCGGTGCGCTTGCCGCGCTCGAGATCGCTCACGCTCGGAGGGCCCGCGACCGGCGCGAACACGACGTGCCGTCCACCCACGCGGCAGGAGCGCGCGGGATTGCGGGCGATGAGAGCGACTTCCGCCGGGATGGTCGAGATGGCCTTGCTGACCATGCCGGGGTCGAGGCGCACCATCTGGCTCGAATCGTCCACCGGGGCCCCGGCCGAGCGCAGCACCGAGCGCCCGCGCGCCGACAACACCCGCATGCCCTGGTGCTCGAGAATGTCGAGCGCCGCGTGATGCATGCTCGCGACCTGATCGTCGGAGAAGATCCGCACCGGCTCGAAGGGGTTGACGAGGTTTCGGTAGCGCGTCGAGCGCGGCTCGGGTGCCGCGGCGCCGGCTCTCTGGGCTTCTCGCCTGCGAGGTCTCACCGCGTCAAGTGTATGCCACCCCTCGCCGCCAGACGAGCAGAGTTCCCGTGGCCTGCGCTCGCCCGTTGACGATAGTATCAGTTAATTAACTCGAGCATCCCGATAGGACTGCCCATGTCATCCCTCGCCAGCCCCTCCTCCGCGGCCGGCTCGTCCGTCGCCGGCGTCGAAGAGATCCGCGGCCACTTCCCCGCGCTCTCCCGCAGGCACAACGGGTTCCCTGTCGCCTATTTCGACGGTCCCGGCGGGACGCAGGTCCCGCGCCAGGTGGCGGAGGCGATGACCGACTACCTCCTGAACCACAATGCCAACACGAACTGGGCGTTCCCGACCAGCGAGGAGACCGACCACGCCCTCCTCGAGGCGCGTCGCGCGCTCGCCGACTGGATCGGAGGCTCGCCCGAAGAGATCGTGTTCGGCGCCAACATGACCACGCTCACCTTCCACCTCGGCCGTGCGCTCGGGCGCGAATGGCGGGAGGGGGACGTCGTAGTCGTCACAGAGCTCGACCACCATGCGAACTCCGACACCTGGCGGGCGCTCGCGAAGGAGCGCGGAGTCGAGATACGCACCGTCAGGATGCGACGCGAGGACGGTCGGCTCGATGAGGAAGACCTCGCCGGCAAGCTCACGCCCGGAGTGCGTCTGCTCGCTCTCGGCGCGGCCTCCAACGCGCTCGGCACTATCAACGATGTGCCGCGACTGACCAGGCTGGCGCATGCGGCGGGGGCGCTGGTCTTTGTCGACGGGGTTCACTACGCGAGCCACCACATCCCCGACGTGCGCGCGTGGGAGTGCGACTTCTTCGCCTGCTCGGCCTACAAGTTCTACGGTCCGCACGTCGGGGTGCTGTGGGGCCGGCGCGAGCTGCTCGAGAGGCTCGACTCGCCGAGGCTGGCGCCTGCCTCCTCTCAGGCGCCCGATCGCCTCGAGACCGGCACGCTCAGCCATGAAGGCATGGTCGGCGCGGCAGCCGCCGTCGACTTCCTCGCCTCTCTCGCTTCGGCCCGGCTGCCGAGGCGCGAGCGCCTCAGGCTCGTATCGCAGAGCCTCGAGGAGCGCGGAGCGCGGCTCCTGGGGCGGCTATGGCAGGGGCTCGAGGCGATTCCCGGTGTCGAGCTCTACGGGGTGCCGCCGGGCGGCGAGCGCACTCCCACCGTTGCGTTCACGCTCCGCGGAATCGATTCCGGCGACGTCGCGCGCGCGCTCGCCGGGCGCGGCGTCTTCGTCTCGCACGGCGACTTCTACGCGGCCACGGTTGCGCGGGTGCTGGGCCACGAGCGCGACGGATTCGTGCGCGCCGGCTGCGCGGCGTACACCACCTCGGACGAGATCGAGCGGCTCATCGACGGCGTCCGCCGTCTGGCGTGAGGACCTCCGCCGCCCTCCCGGCAGCCCCATCGGCCGTGATACCTTCGGGAGCGGGAGGCCTTGCTCCCGCAGCATTAATAAGGAGTCGGTGCCGCCTGCGCCCGGGCAAACGTACAGTCCGCGTCCGTGACCGCCGTGCGTGGGGTCCGGGCGGCGCCGCTCACTCGCCGAAGGCGGCGCGCAGGAAAGCCTCGCTCTTGCGCAGCATTTGGGCGCGGGCGTTCGAGTCATCGAGCTCGTGATCCAGGTCGTCCCAGGTCACGAGCTCGTGCCTGACACCGGCGCTCTCCAGGCTCTTTGCCATGTGGAGTGACTCGCTGATGGAGACGTTGCGATCGAGGGCGCCGTGGAAGAGCAGCACCGGCGCCTTGATTTTGCCCGCATTGCGCGCCGGGGAGCCGGCGCGCACCTGCGGCCCCTCGCCGATGAATTCGCTCTCCAGCGTGTAGTTGCTCCAGTTGCGCCACTCCTGCTTGGCTTCCTCGAGGTCGGTGACGGGCGCGATCGCGACCACGGCCTTGAAAACCGAGGAGTCGGTGACCGCCGCCTGCAGCGCCGCGTAACCGCCGTACGACCAGCCGACGATCCCGAGCTTGCCTGCTGGCGCGATTCCCTGCGCGACGAGCCAGCGCCCGGCGTCGAGCACATCGCCGATGGCCGTGGGCCATGAGCGAAAGCCGTTACGCTGGTACCAGTCGTCGCCGTAGCCCACCGAGCCGCGGTAGTTGGGCTGAAGCACCACGTAGCCGCTCGCGGCGAAGAACTGCGCGAGCCAGTCGAAGCCCCACTCGTCGCGCGCACTGGGACCACCGTGCGGCATCACGATCGCCGGCAGCCCCTTGGCGCCTTCCTTGCCCGGCGGCCAGGTGAGGTACGCCGGCACGGCCACACCGTCCTTCGCCGGATAGTTGACGGGCTTCACCGTGGCGAGCGTCACCCCGTCCAGCTCCTGCCTCTTCGCCAGCAGCGGATGCAGCTGATGCGCCCCCCGGTCGAAGAGATAGTAGCTGCCCGGATCGTTATCGCGGCTGGCGAACACCAGCAGCTTGTTCTCGTCGACGCTCGCGTCGACGATGCGCACCGCCGGGTGCTGCGGCAGCGCGCGGTCGAGTGAGTCGACGATCTTCTTGATGTCGGCATCGAAGAAGAACGCCGTGCGGATGTCGGTCACGAAACTGACACCGACGACCCGATGGCGCCGCCCGATGCGAATCAGGTCGTCCACGTCGACCCGCGGGCTCGAGTACACGAGCTCCTCGCGCGAGGAGCCGTCCAGCGCGAGCGCGACAATCGCCAGCCGGCCGTCGATTTTCTTCGCGCCGTACGCGACGTTGCGCGTGCGATCGACCGCGTACGGCAGGAAACCCGTGTGATCCACCTCGTTGTAATCACCGAGGCTCTGCCACTCGCGCGAGTCCAGGCGGCGATAAAGGAAATGCACGATGCCAGTGTCCTGGTCTCCGCCCTTGCGCGCGCCCCGCACACCCATGACGCGCACCGTGCCGTGCCCGTCGCTGATGTAGGAAACCGCGTCTGACAGCGGCCGCTCGATCGACTGCGTCTGCAGCGTGCGGGTGTCAAGCAGGTCGACACCCAGGCCCTCCTTGGAGGATCCGAGCCTGGAGCCGATGTGCTCGTCGGGCAGGTAATGGCGGCTCATGAGCACCGCGCCATCCCGCTCCGGCATCCAGTCGATGACGTCGCCTCCGCCGAGCGCAAGGCCGCGCGTGTAGAAGTTGCTGGCGGTGCTCAGCAGCTTGCGATCGCTGCCGTCGGCGTTAACCGCCACCAGGCGGTTGACCGGCAGCAGCTGCACGGACGGGTCCTTGAGGATGCCGTAGACGCGGCACACCAGCCGGTCGTTGGAGACCCAGTCACACCCGCCCAGGCGCTCGGGCTTGCCGCCGGCCGCGAGCGCGGCTTTCGGCTTGGCGCCGGGATCGAGGCGCACGGTGTACAGCATCGAGCCCAAGCCCCGCGTGGGCGCGACGAAGGCGATACTGTTGCCATCCGGCGAGAGACTGACGTCGACTGCGCTCGGGCGTGCGCCGAACGCCGCTGCGGCGTCGAAGGCGCGCGCGCCGGGTGAGGCGAGGAGCGAGCCGATGATGGTCAGCACCCTCACGATCGGAATTCGCATGCTTTGAGACCCCTGTCCTGGCTGGGCGACTTGCCGTCGCTCTTGGCGTCGAAAACCTCGGCCCCCATGGGTGAAGCGGGGAGACGTCCGGGATTTTAGACCGAAGTCACCGGCGACGTGCTGGCGTTGCCGGTGCACTCGGCGGCGGCGCGCACGGCGGTGGCGGCGATGCTGCAAACTTACGTTCCGCGTCCGTGACCGCCGCGCGTGGGGTCCGGTAATCACAGTATCGGCGGCGCTCAGGCTGCGTGATAGGATCTGGCTACGGTTGTCGAACGCTCCAGGGAGGCGCCGGTGCGATTGCCCCTTCGGCACGCGATGCTCGGCGCATGGATGTTGTGCGCCGCGGTGGCGTGCGGGGGCGGCGGAGGCGGCGGGGGAACGCCCGGAGGGGGCGGCGGAGGCGGCACGTCCTGGACGCCCGGAGTGTTCCTGCCCGAGTCGCACTTTGCCGCGCAGTGCGCCGCGCCGCGCTCAGGCGTCGACCCCTACACGAAGCAGCCCTACCCGGACGTCATCGGCACCTCGGTCGATGAGAACAACTGGCTGCGATCCTGGACCAACCATCTGTACCTCTGGTACGGCGAGGTCCCGGACCTGAATCCCGGCAGCTACACCACCGCGAATTACTTCCCGCTGCTGAAGACCTCGGCGACCGACGCCCAGGGACAGCCGAAGGACAAGTTCCACTTCACCTATGCCACGGCTGCGTGGGAGGCCCTGGCCCAGTCCGGCGCCAACGTCAGTTATGGCGCGCGCTGGGTCGTCCTGCAGCCGACACCCCCGCGCAAGATCCTGGTGGCGTACACCGAGCCCGGATCGCCGGCGACGATGGCTCCCGCCAACCTGGCGCGTGGCGCGAGCGTGCTCGCCATCGATGGAGTGGACGCGGTCAACGCCAACACCCAGTCGAGCGTCGACATCCTCAACGCGGGCCTCAGTCCTTCGGCTGCCGGCGAGTCGCACACGTTCTCTATCCTCGATCAGGGCGCCACGAGCCCGCGCACGGTGACGCTGCAGGCAGCCGACGTCACCGATGCGCCGGTTCAGCTCGTCCAGGTGCTGCCGGGCACGGCGGCGCAGATCGGGTACATGCTCTTCAACGACCAGCTCGCAACCTCGGAAGCCGCTCTCATCGGCGCCGTGAATACTCTCAAGGCCGGCGGGATCACCGACCTCATTCTCGACATCCGCTACAACGGTGGAGGGTTCCTCGATATCGCCAGCGAGGCCGCCTACATGATCGCGGGCTCCGGACCGACCGCCGGCCAGACCTTCGAGCTGCAGCAGTTCAACTCCAAATACCCGAGCACCAACCCGGTGACCGGCAACGCCATCACGCCCACTCCGTTCCACACGAGCACGCAAGGGTTCTCGACGACGGCCGGCCAGCCGCTTCCCACGCTCAATCTTCCCCGAGTGTTCGTGCTCACGACGGAGGCGACCTGCTCGGCGAGCGAAGCGATCATGAACGGGCTCGCGGGCGTCGGAGTACAGGTCATCCAGGTCGGCAGCACGACCTGCGGCAAGCCCTACGGGTTCTATCCCGAGGACAACTGCGGCACGACCTACTTCTCCATCGAGTTCGAGGGCGCCAACGCGCTGGGCTTCAGCAACTACCCTGACGGCTTTACGCCCGGCGCGAGCCTGGGTGCGGGCTTCCCGGGCTGCCCGGTGACGGACGACTTCACCCACCAGCTGGGAGACCCGAGCGAGAGTCTGCTGTATGTGGCGCAAGCCCAGGCGACGGGCAGCGCCGCGTGCGTGACACCGCCCGCAGGCACGGCGCCGCCGGGACAGACGGCTCCCCGAGGCATCGCCATCCGCTCGCCGCTGCGCGAGATGCGCCTCATGCGGCGTGATTCCGGACCGCCGCGCTAGAGCACCCCGGGAAATCGAGCATCTCGCGAGCGGCGAGTGATCGCCGGGAATCAAGACGCTCGATTTCCCGGGGACCCCGCTAGCTCAGTGCGGAGCGACGAGGGCGCTGTAGCCGTTCCAGACGATCTCGATCCCGATGCACATCAGGATGAACGCCGAGAGGCGCACCAGCACTTCGAGCCCGGTCTCGCCCAGGAGTCGCGCGATGTGATCGGCGAAGCGGTACGCGAGATAGATGGAGAGAGCGATCGCGACCATGCCGAGCACGGCTCCGGTGGCGTACTCGGCGAGCTGCGAGAGCCGCGCAATGCCCGCGGGCTTGCGGCTGCCGATGGTGATGGCGACCGACATCGAGCCCGGCCCCACGGTGAGCGGCATCGTGAGCGGAAAGAAGCTGCCGACCTTCTTACCCGGCCCGCCCTGAAGACCCGAGCCCGTGTGGTCGGACCATTGCTCCTGAGTTAGGAGCTTCCAGCCGAGGGCCGCGACCACGAGTCCTCCGGCGATGCGCACCACCGGCAGCTCGATGCAGAAGAACTCGAGCAGCCAGGGACCGAGCGCCATGGAGCCGAGCAGCAGCGCGAACCCGTTGACCGCCGCCTTGCGCGCCAGCACCGTCCGCTCCGCCGCGGACAGATTCGCCGTCAGCCCGAGGAAGAACGGCGCCCCCTCGAGCGGATTGACAATCGGAAAGAGTCCCGCAAAGGTGAGGAGGAACGCGCCAACGACGGCGTTCACGGTTTCCGCGCCTTCAGCAGCTGATCCATGGCGGCTTCCACTGTTCTCGCCGACGCCTCGCCCACGTGTTCACCAGTATGAACGGCAGGATCTGCCTCGTCACCGGGAGCACGCACGGCATCGGGCTCGCCACCGCGCGCGCGCTCGCCGAGATGGGCGCGACGGTGCTGGTCCACGGGCGCGACGGGGTGCGTGCGCGCGCCGTAGCTCGGACACTCGGCCGTGACACCGGCAACCGCAACGTGCGCAGTGTCCGGGCCGACTTCGCCGAGCTCGCGCAGGTTCGCCGCCTGGCGCAGGAGCTCGAGTCGGGCCTGCCGCGGCTCGACGTGCTGATCAACAACGCGGCAGTCATGGGCGCCCCGGGCGCGCGGAGCGCCGACGGATACGACCTCACCTTCGCGGTGAACCACCTTGCGCCCTTCCTGCTCACGAATCTGCTCCTCGGGAGGCTCCGGCAGTCCGCACCGGCGCGCATCATCGTGGTAGCCTCCGAGGCGCATCGGCGCGCCGCGCTCGACTTCGGTGATCTCATGAACGCGAGGGTCCCGGGATTTCTCACCGCCTACGAGCGCTCGAAGCTCGCCAACCTGCTGCTCGTGCGCTCGCTCGCCCGGCGTCTCGCAGGCAGCGGGGTGAGCGTAAATGCGCTGCATCCCGGCCTGGTCGCGAGTCACCTGTTTCGCGGCTTGCCGCTGCCGCTCAGGCTGCTGCTGCTCGGCCCCGGGCGGCTCGCCATGATCTCGACCGAGCGGGGTGCGCGCGGCAGCGTCTACCTCGCGAGCGCCCCCGGGCTCGGCGGTGAGAGCGGCGGCTATTACCGCCGCTGCCGGCGCGTGGCACCGAGCGCAGAGGCCGAGAGCGATGCCGACGCCGAGCGGCTGTGGTTGGAGAGCGCGCGGCTCACGGGACTCACCGCATGAGCCGCGCGTTTGTGCGCGAGTCGGATGCCGATACCGCGACGCTCCCCGAGCGAGCCGTCAGCCCGCATCCGAACTTCGTCACCCCGAGGGGCCTGAAGGCCATCGAGGCGCGCGTGCGCGAGCTCGAGGCCGAACGACAGGCCGCGCGCGAGGGCGGCGACGAGGCGACCCGCGCGCGCGTCGAGCGCGACCTGCGCTACTTCAGCGCACGGCGTGCCAGCGCCCGCCTCGTCGAGCCGGCCGCCACCGCGGAGCGGGTGCGCTTCGGCGTGCTCGTGACGCTCGAGCTCGAGGGCGGCGCGCGCCAGAAGTTCCGCCTGGTGGGCGAGGACGAAGCGGACGCCGCCCAGGGACTGCTCAGCTGGGCCGCACCGCTCGCGCAAGTCCTGCTCGGCAAGTGCGCCGGAGACAGCGTGCCCTTTCAGGGAGGCGAGGCGCTCATCGTCAGCATCGAGCCGTGAGGCAGCTGCGCCAGCACGCGCTCGACAATGCGATCGAGCCGCTCGGGGGCGAGCTCGAAGAGGCCCTGTGCCAGGCGCAGGCGCTGCACCAGCTCGGTCCCGAGCCGCCGCTGCGCGCGGTACATGCGGGTGCGCACGGTCGTCTCGTGCACGCCGAGCGAGGCGGCGGTCTCGATGCCGCTGATTCCCTCCACCGTGCGCAGCACCAACACCGTCCGGAAGACTTCCGGCAGAGCCATGATCGCCTTCTCGAGCTCGTGTCGTTCCAGCGCTTCGCGCGCCTCGGCCGCGCTCGGCTCCTCCGCCGCCAGCTGCCGCGGCGTGGCCGGCTGCCCTGGCCGGGTGCCGGCGGCGGGCGCGCGCGCCTGCGTGAAGGCGAGGCGCGTCAGCCAGGCGGCAAATTTTCCGGTGGGCGTGTAGCGACTCAGATCGGCAAAGGCCGCGAGATAGGCATCCTGCACGGCCGACTCCGCCGCATCCTCCTCGACGAGCACGCTGCGCGCGACGCGGAACAACCGGCGGCTGTAACGGCGCACCAGCGCCTCGATCGCACGTTGCTCCCCGCCCCGCGAGCGCTCGATGAGCAGCAGATCGGGCAGGCTGTCCACCGCGGCGTTGTCCCCTGGGCGCCTGCCGTACACGCCGTTCGGCGCGAGGCTCTGAACCTGAGTCAGTGGTAGGAGCATGGGCGTCGACCTCCGGTGTGTATCCTATGAATCAGCATGCAAATGAGACCGGGCGGCATCGCGCACTATTGCGCGCCGTACCTCGGGGCGCTGTGCCTCCTCAACCTGGCGCTCGGGCGCACGGCGGGGACTTCCGCCGCGCAAGCGGTGCATCCGGAGCGCTGGCCGCGGCTCAAGCCGGCGCTGCCGCGCGATCCGGATCTCGAGAGCCGCATCGAGGCGCTTCTCGCGCGCATGACGAGCGCGCAGAAGGTCGGCCAGCTCATCCAGGCGGACATCGACAGCATCACGCCCGATGATCTCGCTCACTATCCCCTCGGTTCCGTTCTGAACGGCGGC
>Ga0209265_1000129_pt1 | contig 18688 bp, 18 predicted proteins | sample GraSoiAngelo_103_FD_185872 | JGI IMG/M metagenome (GOLD analysis project Ga0209265, IMG submission 185872) | Grasslands soil microbial communities from the Angelo Coastal Reserve, California, USA - 14_0903_05_20cm (SPAdes) (version 2) | ecosystem: Environmental > Terrestrial > Soil > Grasslands ...
GCGCCGCCGTGAAGATGGCATCCGCTAGGTCGTTGACGTTCGCGCCGTGACCGTCCGCGTCGACGCCATAGCGCTCCCAAATCGTCGGTCCCGATCCTGGGCTACAGGGACTTTCGCGGACAAAGGCAATCTGCATCGGGCCGCCGCAGCCCGAGCCACTGTCGCCGGGACACGTCCCGGTCGCGCACTCCTGAGTACCAATCGCCGCGAGGAACGTCCAATCAACATCGAAGCGCTTGCCGGCCTGCCGGTACAGCGGAAGCCGCGCGGGCGGTATCTCCCGCTTCGCTGCTCGAGTAGCGGGTACGCCGAGCGTCCCCCCGCTGTCTTCGCAAGGAAAGTCGGCACCAAGCACCGCCATCAGGGAGCCGATCAGGCTGGCGAGGATCACGACGACTACGACGAGCGTCCCCAGAACAAACGCGGTGCGGCGGCGCATCGGCTAGTCCGCCTCTACGCGGGTAACGAGCCACCGTCCGGCCTGCCATTCGACGGTTAGATCGATTGAGTACGTAACCGGGCCGACCCCAATCCGGGCGGTCACGGTGGCGAGCTGCGCGCCGAGCCGGTGGAGGTCGAGACCGGCGAGTTCTGGACGCCGAATCCCGGCGGCGGGCGGAACTCGCAAGCGAGAGAGTCGAGCTGCGAGCGACGGCGAAGCGGCCCTAAAGCTCGCCGCCGATCCGGTCCCATGCCCGTAGGCAAAAGAGAGGTAGTCCGCAAGGAACCGGCGAGCTGCGAGCTGCGCGTCCGATCCTGGCGGCGGCGGGATCGACGTCGCCGGTGGCGGTGGTGGCGCGGCGGGTTCGAGCTGAGGCGACGGGCCGCCGCCGTCCGGCACAGCGAACAGCAGGCCAGCGGCGACGGCGAGGACCACGACACCGATCCAGAAAGCGCGGACCCGCTCGCCTTCGGCAATCGGCCGCGATGCGAGCTGTCGCCACCACCCGCTCATATCGGCATCACCCACCGACCCACGCGACGGACTCCCCGAGCCGTCCGCCCAACTCCGCGACGAACTGCACGACCGCCGCGACCGGCTATCCGGCCGCCAGCCCGAGCGCTGTAGAAGTAGGCGAGCCCCCGGCCGATGTTCTCCGGCTCCCGCGCCTCACTCCCGGCGGTCGCCCCGATGATGCTTCCGGCCAATTTCTGCCGTTGAGAGAACGCCGCCCAGAAGAACAGCGATTGCAGCCCCCAGGACATGAGCCATCCGAGCTGCGCGGTCGCGGAGGCAATCGCCGCGTTGACTGCCAGCACTACGGCGAGGATCAGCGAGTAAGTCGCCTTGCGGAGCAGCAGGCCAAAGAGACGGATGAGCCAATTGCGGAAAAAGTCATGCCCGCGCCCAGGTACGACCGCGAACACAAGCGCGACGGGAGCAAACGCCAGCATCAGCAGCAGTAGGACTTGCGACAGGATCACGCCGACCGACAGCGACCCGATCAGTACAAATGCGCCCAGCTCTCCGGCGAAGACGACGAGTGCGATTATCAGCCGTTCGTACTGACCGCCTACCTCCATCGCGTCGGTGGCGGGCTTGTCTGAAATCCCGATCTTGTAATCGCCGCGCGCCTTTGACGGGTCGGCGTCGGGGAGCTTGTCAGCGTCGCCGTCATTCAGCGCGTCGTACTCCGCATTTCGTTCATCCGAGCCCCCGGCGAAGGGAAGGAAATGGGATGCGTACTTGTTGACGTTGTTTATGCACGTCTTCCCTTCCCCGCGAACTTCGTCGGCGTGCTGAAGTTGGCGGGAAAGGGTCGGCGAGAGAGGCCGGACGGAAACTGAAATCGGGTCGTGGTCGTCGTCGCCGGTCCCGGTCTTGACGCAATGTTCAACACCGCCGAACTCAAGTACCGCCCACGGTCGATATACGAGCTGCGAAAAGAGCTGATCGGCTCCGTTCCGCTTTGCTTCGTCACCGTTTCCTAGCGAGCCGTCACTCGAAATCGAGAGGAACGCCGCCGACATTTCGTTAGTCCATTGCGACGCCGAGCCGATGGTCCGAGCCGGTTGGACAACGAACGCCATTGCAATAACGAGGTAGATAAGGGACGTTGCCAGTGCGCCAGCGGTTTCTATGTAGCGACGCTGGACGAGCGCCCGCCACATCGCCCATATGCCGACGATTGAAATTGCGAGGACAAGCCAGGGGGGCCCGAATACGTGTGCGTAAATCGAATGGATCGCGGCGGCGACGGGCGCTAGGGCTCCGGCACCGCCGGTTGCCTTGGACCCGTTGAGCAAATCGAGTGAAAAGGCAAACTGGAAAAGCGAGATAAGCGCGTTGGCTAGAAACGCCGTTACGTGCCAAAGCACATCGGCTAGGAAATATGCGATCAACGCCGGAAGACCGCTGAAGTGGGCACCGCCGGTCAGGGATATAGATACCGCCGTGAAGTGTTCATCGAGCCCGTAGTGGCTAAGTGGATAGCGGTTGGCCAATCCTTCCCCGGACACTCCTGGCCCGACGTTTCCGAACACGTCAGCTCCGGCGAGCGGGTGGGCCAGTAGGACGAAAAGCGCCGAGAGTGCGGCGGCCAGAATGAGAATGCGCCTCCGTCCCGTCACGCCGCCGCCTTCGCAGTCGGTACCGTGTCAAAGCCCTGTTTCAGGGAGTCGGAAACAAGATCGATCTGCACGATTCCGACTCGGCCGTCGAGGTCGCGCATCAAGCAGCAGCCCTCGCGCATTTCCTTCATGCTGGCCAGCAATCCCGCAAACTCGTCGGGATCTAGCCCCAACAGTTCGAGAATGCGCCGCGCCTCGGCGTCAGACTCCGGGCAGAAACAAAAGTACACGCCTACCAGCGTGGAAAGGTCAACTAGGTCCGTGACCTTCTGACTGATGAGAATTACGGTCGTATTGCTCGATCGGCCGAGCCTTACTAGCCGGTCAAGCAGAGCGCGGCCCTGTCGGCTCGACAGCAAAAACCAAGCCTCATCGAAGATGACGACCTTGTGTTGAGAGCGGTCGTCAGAGACAAGCCGCAGCACCAACGCGGCGACAAGTGAAAGTGCCTTTCCCTCCCCGACCCGGACGCATCGCGCGTGTAGGTCTCGCGCGATGCGTCCGGGTCGGGGAGGGAAAGGCCAGGGGTTCGGATCGTCGTTACGGGACGGTCTCCGGTCTCGACCTGTGCGGGACTGATCGGCTCCGTCGATCCCCCGAACCCCAGCCGAGCCAATCCGAAGTCGGACACCACCTCTAGCGCGTCGCCAACCTCACGGGCGGCGTCGGCGTCTCCATTCCTGAGCCGCGCGACAACGGACAATAGGTCGGTCTCGCCCGCGCGAACTGCATCGCGGACCGCCCGCTGTACGGCGTTCTCCCAGCTCGGCGGCGGTTGGCGAAGCAACTCCAACAAGTAGGAGGACGCCAGTTCCTCCCGCATATCCGGTGGGCCAATCGACAGCGGATCAAGTGCCCCTCGATGCTCGGCCGCGCCGGACAATTCCAACACGTCGACCTGTCCCTCAAGCTCCGGCACACGATCAAAGCCGTGGTCAGGTCGAGGGTCAAAATCAATCACCACCGACCCCCGGCGATTGGCACCAAACGCAATCGCCTCCGCAGCGTTCGTCTTGCCCGCGCCGGTCGTGCCAGAACACAGGACGGCGGCAGGGCGCGAGGTTCGACTCGCCTCGGTCGGGTCGTACCGAACAGGTCGCCGGCCGGTGGGAGACCAACCCACATAAATCCCCTTCGCCGTGCCGAGCTGCGATGTTGCGGTCGGCAACATCGCGCCGAACTGCTCGACCGTCATTTGCTGCTCATAGTCGGGCGTGGCCCCACTGTCAGCAGCGCGGGGAAGGTGATCGAAGTAAAGCTGGCGCTGCAACCCGCGCGGCCTGTGTAGCGCCACGTCCCCGACGAGCTCGCGCAGCCCTTCGACGCGGCGCTCAAGCTCATCCCGACTGTCAGCCCCGACCGCGAACGAAATCGAAGCCCGCAGCATCGGCGGGCGCGAACCAGTCTGTAGTACGGCCTCGAACTCGCGCGCCAGCTCGCGGTCTTCTTCAGCTACGTACCCCGGCCCGCTCGGCGCTCCCTGGGCCTGCTCCTGATAGGAATGCTCGGCGTCAAGGATTCGCTTCCGCACTTGTGCCAGCGCTTCGCGGTTGCCGATCCAGTGTGCATGAACAACCGCGTCGACGGCGAACCCTGCGGCCTCGGCTGGCGCGGACAGTAGCTCGGCCTGAGCGCCGGGAAACTCTGCCTCCGGCGCGAGCGCGCCGACGCAGACGAACGCCTGATGCGCGGTCCCGTACTCACTTTCCACAGTCAGCGCGGGCGGCTCGACGGGATTCTCACTCGTTACCGCATTAGCGAAGCGCCATAGGTCGTGCCCGTCCGGTTCGTAGGACACCGAACCGTCAGCACCCTTCACCACCAGCGCATCAGGCTCCCAATAGCGATCAATGCTCGGCTCGCCGATGCCGCGACACACAGAGCGCTTGAGAAGCCATTGCAGCTCGCGGGTCGAAGCGCGTTCAAGATCGAGGACGGTGGCTAGCCGGTCAAACGTCCGACGCTCCGCGCCCTTAAGTGACTCCAAATCCTTACCTGAAATCGGCCGTGGGGAACCGACGCCGGAAATCCCTTCGAGCCTCCTACGGGCTCGGTCGACGGATCGCAGGAACCCACCCGCCGCGCCGCCTTGGCGCTCGGTCAGGGCAACGGCCACGTATACCTCTGGCGCGTGGGCGTCAAGCTCGGCCATGCGGTCTTCGTGACCGGCTCCATACCGTCGCAACCCGGCCGCGTCAGCCCGTCGACTATCGGACAGCGCGTCCAGCTCGGCGGCATACCGACCCGGAATGTGCATAGCCCGCTGAACCCTCCATAGTGAAAAGTCAGCGCCGATCAGGTGGGCGAAGCGCTCGATACGACGCAGCGCCGCCCACTTGTCAGCCGCCGGAAGGAACGGGTAATCAAGCGTGTTGAGGCGATACAGCGCCGCCGCCTCCCCGCCGTGACCTATGAGCAGGTTGCGATATGCGTACCGCAGCGGCAGCATCAGGGCCGTACCTCCATTACCTCGCCCTTAGCGACCGCCAGAGTGCGGACAATCGACCCGCGACGTGCCCGCCAGCCGAGACAACTAACACGTACTCGACGCTTCCGCCGCCTCCGCGCCTCTACCGGACTTGCGAACGTAACCTCGGCAGGACCACGAACCCGCCCACGCCTCAAGGTCGCCGACCGCTCATCGACGCCAACCCACAGCGCCCAGGTGAGCGGCACGGAGTCCCCCGAATGGTGAGACAGCCCGCGCCCGAGCGACTGGCGCGACGGTTCTAGCCTGACTAGCAGCCAAGACAGCGCGAACCGATGCGCTCGCCGCCCGTCCGGCGTCGCCTGCGTTCCAAGGGTGGCAATTGCCGCCGGAATGACGATCAACCGGAGCGGCCAATCAAGTACCCCGATGATCCAGCCGCCCAGCTCGACACACACTAGACCGACGCCGGCCGCTATCGCGGCTGCGGACTTCCCGCCTACCTCAAACCCGGCGAGCCCGACAGCACCCGCGACCAACACCGCGATAACCGCCGAGTGCGCGCCCAGCACCAACACGCCGACGAGCGCACTACTGGCGTAGGCCAGCCAGCGGAGAGGAACACCCCCCGGCACAGGGAGGGGATGCCCGTCAATCGAGTAGAGCCGCCTATCAGGGTTGAAGATCCGCTGATAGGAACGGATCGTGTCCCGCTGCTCGGTCACGGCAAGATGTGCTGGCCGATGGCGCGCGCAGCGTTAGCGATCTGATCGGGCGAGAACACCAACCACCCGACTGCAATTGCGGCGAGGAAAAACAGTCCCAATTCGGTGTACCTGCGATTGAGCAGAAACACCAAGCCGACCACCGCGAGAATCCCGCCGTAAATCTCACCTGCGTAATGCCGCGCAGTCGATCCGAGATTGTGGGCTACATCGTTACCACCCGCCAACGCGAGAGACGGAGCTATGAGGCCCGCCATCATGGCTACGACAACCAGTACCGTTGCGAACTTGACCGCTCGCGCCGTCATCGGACTTCACCCTCGACGGCGGCGACGTACCAGCGGTCGCGCTTTTCGAGCTGTAGACGGTAGGACAGCGGGTAGGTCTCCCCCGTACCGCTCTGAGCGCTGACCGATGCGAGGATCGTCCGAGTCGGACCCGCCGAGCTGCCTAACCCTTACTTTGCCGACCGCCTGGAATCCTCCAAGCGGGACGATGGTGGACGCCGGAGCCGTTAGATACTCAAGGTCCGCCGGATCAGTAGCAGACAAGTACGCTTCGACAAACCGCGAAGCTAGGTCCCGTACTTCTTCCGCGTCGACGCCTGGGATCGGTAGCGATCTTTCGGCTTCTGCTTCGACTCGCCCTATCCCAGGCGCCGATACGAAAGCTGGCGCACCATCTGCCGCCACCCCGCCCGCCTGATCGCGGACAATCGGGACGGCAAGAAATACAACGTGACCGTTGACAAGTTCACATGAAACCGTCACGAGCTGGCGTCCGACACTGATTTCCTTCGTGGCGGTCGCCTCGGCCTGCGCGACGTGCGTGTCAGTCGGTGCCGCTCCCCCGCCACCGAAAAGGTCCGCGCCGGGCGCGAGCAGCGATCCGACAGCCGCCGGAGAGCTATCCGCGAGGTACGTCCGCACGTACCGAACTGCGAAAGCATCTACCGTCTGACTGTCGGTCGTCTTGCCCGACCCGGCGGGCGACGCCGCCGGAGCCGGTTCGTTACCACCAAGTACCGACACGGCACCGCGAAACAGAAACAGGACTACTACGGCCCAGAGAGCGACGCGGCCCACAGACCGAAGCGGCCCGCCGACTGACGCGGTACCCCTTACTTTGTCTAGCTTGCCTATCACTTACAACCTCCAAGACTCAGGACCGATCTTGTTGTCCCGGTTCGATTTCCGGGCAGTCGGTTTCTGTGTCTCTTAGGTGTAGGTCAGATATTGCGAAAAGGCCACAAGCGTCTGATCGTTTGAGTGAATGCTTGAATGGCGGTCGAGTACGACGATTAGGGAGACCGCCCGGTCTCCCTAATCGGAATCGGATATATAAGGTGCGGGCCGCTAGGGCCGAGCCGCAGCTAGACGGTCGCTTAGTTCGTCAAGTCGATTAGTGACAGCTTGGGCGATCTGCTCAATTACCCACCAACCCGACCAATCGCAAAGGCTGTATTTCACAGTTGGCCCCTCCTGACACCGGCTAACCATGCCAGCGCTAAAGAGAATGCAAAGGTGCCTAGACACATTTGTATAGGTTGTATCGGGTAGTTGGTCGCTCAATTCTTGCACCGTACCCGGTCCGCTCCTAAGTGCCTCTAGTAGGCGAATCCGGCACGGCTCGGCTACCACCTTCATATGACTTGCGATCAATTCGACCGCCTCGTCGGGAAACGGTACCCGGCCCGCACTTGGCCTGTTTGGTTTCTCCGTCATACCCCTACGTCGAAGGTGGGGCAAATTCATCCCACTATTTTTCGGTGCCGCGCTCGAGATAACACAGAGGGCAGGACCGACCCTTTCGCAGGTTCGGCCCTGCCCCATCGACGCGCTACTCAATTAAGACTTTTTACATATCACCACGACGCGGAAGTCATGGCGAGCCCCGCCGCCCAAATCGGAACCAAAGGCCACTGACCACCCTCCGGGCTTTCTGAGATAAGGCGCGGATTCCCCCCCGGAGGTTCGAGCAGGCCCGCCAAAGAGACCGCTAACGCTGACGATCTGTAGACCTCCGGTTACTACTTGCTCGCCGTGCTTGCAATACGCTCGACCGGAAGCGACTTGGAATACGCCATCCCCGTAAGTCGTATCGGTGTCGATGATCTTTCCGGTACGAACTGCCCGGCTTCCTCCCCTCTTAGAGGCTAGAGCTTGCGTCCCCGGTCGTGCCAAAAGGCAAGTGCCGTTGACAGCTTGCAATTGGAGTCCGTCGACTGCGACCCGCTGAGACTTCTTGCAGAGCGCGCGGCCAGGAGACATGCCGAGACTTTCACCGCCGGCCGTCTGAACCAAGCCCCCGAGAGCGAGCGCCGCCAATAGCGCTAGGCATAGGACAAATGAAACGGGTCTGTGAAGTACACGCATGGCTCCGTCCTCTCCGTCTTAATGATGATGATGCTTATGGGAATGATGATGCTTGTATTTGTGATGTTGGTGCCGGTGCTGATGATGATGATGCTTGTGCCGGTGCTTGTGATGATGGCGCTTTTCACAGGCCCGTCCACAAGGCCGGACCTTCACAAAATGGCGCGGGGAGCGCCCCTGGATATATGGGTAGCCGGACTGCTGAGGAACTAGGGTACGAAATACAAATTTAGTGGGAGCGCCGACCGGGGAGAACCGATAGAACATTCTGTAATTGCCAAGGGCATCGGTACGCGCTCGCCTCACCAAAAAGCTGCGTCGCGCGCCGGGAACGCTCCCCTTGAGAATCACCACTCGTTCCGATGCAGAGGGACCGGGGATGCTGCCGGAAAAGACGACGCGCTTTTGGTCTCGCGTCACCAATTTATTCACATGCAGCGTCGCGTGTGCGCGAACGTGTAGTAGTAGGTGCGTTGTTTCTACTTGCTGACCATTTGCGCGGTAAGCGACGAGAATTTCTCTAGACGCGCCCCGGTGAAGTTTGAACGCCCAGCCTCCTGCCTGGTTGGCCGTCGCTGTACCGAGCAGACGGAAAGCGCGCCCGTCGACAAGCATGTGGCCCTCAATACAGACCTGTGCGCCGTCGACGCCGTTCCCCGATCCGTCCAACACACGGCCGCGAAGTAGTGCCTGTTTCCCGTAGGGAAGGACGCGGTTAGCTTTGCCGTTCCCAAACCCAGCGGTAACTTTCGCGCCACCCGAGCGAGGCGACGCAGGACACAACGCATCGACGGTTATGTCTCGGCTTTCACAAACCGTATTCGGAGTACCTTCGGTCGCGTAGTCAGCGACACATACAGAGACCGTATTTGCGCCGTCCTTAAAGGGAGCGGCTTCCGTATTCAGGGTGTACGTCTTTGAAAAGCTCGGCGGACATGGTGCCAATCGGCTAGTCAGGTTTTCAGGCAGCGGATTACAAGCTGCCGACAGGTCGTCTGATGCGGCCGGCGAGCCGTTGACGGTTACTGAAACCCCTCTGAGCCCCGCGCCCTGGTCGGCGGCGCTAACGCTTACCGTTTGCTGACCGCGCACCGTTCCCCCAGCGACCGCGAACATCGAACCGCCGACCGCTAGGGTCGGCGGGGATACATCGGTTATTTGTAGCCTTAGCTGCTTAACCCGAGCGTGGGCATTTGGCGTAGCCCCAGCGCAGCGGTTTCCTTCGTTCGGCACGGTGCATTCCAGCCTTGAAACAAAAAAGCGCCAACACCCTCCGGGGACAGCAGACAGATGTAGCTGGTCGTCGTTCTGATTCTGAGTGACTACCGAAGCGCTCGCATCTGACGTAACGGCGAGGTACCCATGTATCCCGTTTTCGGTTGCGAGTCGGCTATAGACCGTGCCGCCGCTAATACAGGTCCCGTTTGCGGCCTTCCATTCAAAGGCACCAAAACGATTTTGTTCGGTACCCGTCGCAGTTCCGACTAGGACGTGACCAACTTCTAGACCTTGCCCGCCAGCTCCGCAGTCCTGTATTTCCCTAAAGTGATCGCTATTGCTCCGGTACCCAGCGTCGGGCGCAGCTTGGTACAGACCGGGGGAGCATTGAGCGACTACGTAACTGCCCGCCTGAGCGGTCGCGGGGAGTGCCGCTCCGAAGATACCGACAAGCATCACTAGGACTAGGACGGCCGTGTATTTACGTGTGATGATCATGGTGAATATTCCTTCCTAGCTCACTCCGGTATCTATGGGAGACCGAATTGCTGTTGCGCTGCCGATTCAGAGGCTTCGGACCCTCCCCCTTCGGGTTCGCCTACATAAGTCGGTTCGGGTTCCGGCGCAGGTTCCGGCGCTGCTTCCGGTTCCGACGATGCGGACTCCAAACTTTGACTACGAACTGCGGCTTCTGACTGCTTGGTGTAGACGCGGCCGGCGCGGTCCCGGCGGCGGACATACGAGTGTCGACCGTGGCGGCGGTGTGTAGTGCGGTTGGTGCCCTGAGTCGGTGAATGCGACGGCGCGGGTTTGGCGCGTTCGACCGGAGGAGTCGTGGCCGAGACGTGCGGGCGGACAAGCGCACCGCGCGAGGCAGGGTGGCTGTCACCGCCATGAAAGAGGCCCGCGCCGGGTCCGACGCCGACCGCCCCGGCCGCGCAATAGACGGCGGCGGTGCCGACCGCACCGCGGCATGCGTAGAGAGCGAGTTTTGCCAAGCCGCCCGCCGATCCGCTGCTTATCGCACCCCCGACTCCCTCGCCTCCCCCGGAGCTGAATACCCGTAGCGCGAGGTCGCGGGCTCGACCAACGGTCCCGGTGAAGCCATGCCAAACGGCATAGACACCGTGCCGGGTTGTGTCGGCACCGGCGACGATCTGCTCGGCGGCGCTCGAAAGAGCGTGTCCGCCGCCGCCCACCATGAGCCCGGCCCACGCCGAGAATCCCGCCTCCTTGCCCAGGTGCTTGTCTAGCGTCGGATCGTCGGCGTCGAGGCCGAAGAACGCGCGCAGGCTGTCCATCGCATCGTCCCGGCGTCGACAAACCGTCATGGTGCCGACTCCCATTCGCTCGGCGGCTTCCCGAGTCGTAAACCCGCCCCAGTAGAGCAGCGACAGCGCTTCCCGCTGCTCATGGTGCAGTCCTTGGACGGCCTCATACAGTTCGGCCGCTTCGATCCCCCGCACCGCAAGAACCTCCGTCGAGGGTGTCTGATCCTCCGCGTTGTCAATAACGGCTTGTGCGCCCTCGCCGAAAATCTCCCGGCCTTCCTTGCGGGCTTTGTCTAGCGAGCGTCGAACGGCGGTCGTGATCAGCAGGCCGGCGAGGCTCCTAACTTCATCTTGCTCGGCCTCTGACTTCTCGGCGTACTCGATGTATGCCTGATCGACCATTTCGTCGGCCGTTTCGACGGCCCACGTTTTGGACTGGCGGTACTCGTGGCGCAACTTCTCGGACACCGCGAAGCAGATCGCCTCAAAACTGTCCGCGTCGAGGCCGTTTGCGGCGCTAGGCCGCTGCTTGTCAGTCAGGCCACCAAACGCCACTAGAAAGACTCTCCCCTGCTCGGATTCCGCTCAAACAAGCGCTTTTTATGCCCCATGCCCCCAGGTCGAATAAGCGGCTACCCGTGTCCCACAAAAGTTGACGAAGATCCGTCGTCCCTCCCCTGCCATTTTCCCCGAGGGGGCCCGATTCGCCGATCCCCAAGGGAACGGCCGAAGGACCCGCGCGCGGCCCCTTACGCCTGGGTCGTGGTCAAGGCGCGCATGCTCGGACGCAATAGCGCTCCCGCTTGACCCAAGGGAATGATCACCAGCAGAGCATCACCGAGATTGCCAGAGCCAGCTTGAATGAGCAAGATGCCCAGGGCGGTTACGAGAGAGATGGCAATCAACACCCAGCGGCAAACTCGGCTACCAGCGAGCAACCCGAATACCAACAGGCCGAAGATGATCGCGTTTGCTGGCTTCACGGAAACCGTCGTTGAGGCGAAGAGGCTGGCGTCAACGAAGAACAAGCCAACCAAGGCGAGATATGCCCAGAATGCAAAGGGGTATCGCCAGCTAGAACGATCAGGATCATTCATAGCATCTGAGAATATCGCGCCCCGCCGGGCTGGCGATTTGCGTCCGGTTGTGTCCGCAAACCCCACCGCCCTCGCGGTACCTTCAGCCTTCGGGGTGGCGGTATCGCGCTCGGCAAGAGGGCTTACCGGTTACGCGCATGAATGCCGACCGGTATCGGTCACGAGTTGCCCACTCGCATCAAAGGTCTTGAGTCCCTGAACACAATGCGCGCCGCTCACAACGACCGAAGCGAAGCGGAATCGCTCTAGCTGAGCCGCATGCGCCTTCGACTTACTTAGCAGTCTTGGATGCAGGCTCCGCTTTCCCGCTGACCCAAGATCCAGGACGATAAGGCGCACATTTTGGGGAAGTGCCGCAGCCAAGAGCGTCTTGCCCTTCGTGCCGCTGTCTGTAGCCATAGCCGCGACCAGAGGAAGGGGGGAGACTGTCCCACACAGCGAAAAGAAGGGCGCTGACGCGAGGGGGCTTGGACTCTTGGCAATCGACAGATCTAGACAGGGACGATGCTGAGCATCTTGTTCCTTGGTCCGATGGGTCACTATGCGCCACTTGTACTTCCCCAACAATCCCTGAGCAAGAAAGGCATGTGGGCGGTCAAAGATCGGTGCCGCCGCTTTGGCTTCGACAGCTAGCACAACTACAACAACAAGCGCGCAGGCGACGGCCAAAGCCGTCGCCTGCGCGCGGAAACGCCTCCCTATGCACAACTCGGTTTCGATGGATTGCATATATTCGATGAAGGAGTTACATAGGCGTTTCCGCTGCCGTACATGCGGACCGTAAGGAACTTCTGACTAGTGTATTGCACCTGAACCGCGCTCACATTGAAGCGCACCTGCGAGGTGATGTGGTAGCCATTGCCGTAGGGCTGGTGATCTGGACCGACCCAACTGCAATAGTCCTCCGAGACTGAGAACGACGGGCCAGCTTGGTGGGTGCATTTTGGTTCCCGTTTGCTCTCCCACGCTTGCAAGTAATTGTAGTAGAAGAACCCTTTGATTCGCTCTTCCCAAACGTTGCAGCCGACGAGTGGAAGGGACGAGCATGCCCAGAAAGCGTACGTCCTGTAGGGAGCGCCACTAGAAGCGCAAGCTTCCCCGGTATCGGGGCACCCGACATACTGCGGAGCAGAAATGCTGGCGTACTCAGCTTCGCTGTTAACGATCGCTTCGCCTTCGGCTTTCGTCATACCTTCTTCTGGCGGGGGAGGAGGCGGGGGGGTGTAGATCACCGGTTCCACATAGCTCGAATGGAACGCTGGTCCTCCTACGATGGGGTACACGAACCCTCCACCCACATGTTTCACGATCAAGGTGAGCACGTTACCGCTCACGCTTAGTTCGGTCGGCACTTCTTTCCCCGTCGCGTCGTGCGATGATTCTGCCGCGATCGCCAGCGCCTGCGTTCCGTCTTCGTTAAAGACGGCGACGTGCTTCGCATCAACCGCTTTGAGAGACTGCCCACTGTTTAGCGACACTTCCCAGGTGTAGTTCTGTGGAGCGGTAGCGTCACGGATGCTTTGGTATGTCATGAGACCGTCATATATCGGTCTTGCAATGGTGTCTACGCTGGCCCCGCCAGCAACGGCAACCGAGGAGCTGCTCGTCACTTCGCTCGACGTAGATTTGATCGAGGTCGTCGGGTCAACTTTGATATTGCCTTCTGCGGATTCAATCGTGACGACTCCTGACGGATTGGTTGTCATCACGGTACCTGCTCCGGTGCCGGTACTCACTAGTTCCGTTCCGGTCTGTTTCAGGCCGGGCATATTGCCTTCTCCAGCTTCCCCGGCTTCGATCAATTCGGACGACGGCGTTACAACCTGAGTACCGCCGGTCGCGTCCACGGCTTTCAGCGTAGTGATCGCTTCCGCCGCAGAGACTTCGCCTTTGGGGTTGACGTTGACGGTCCACGTTTCCGTGGTCACGTTGCCGGCACCATCGGTGGCGACGATCGCCGCCGTATGTGCCCCGCCTTTGTAGCTCGCCATGTTGATGGCTACGTTTAGCCATTCAGTGCAGCCACCATTGGGACAGGCTGTTTTGGCTGATTTGACCACCGCGCCGTCCATCTTGAATTCGAGCGCGGTCACGCCGTAGCCTTTGTCCCAGGCGTTGATGCCGAATTCATAGTTTTTCTGTTCAACCCATCCATCCGGCGCGTTGTAGAGCGACCCGAAGTTTTCGATGGTGGGTTTCGTCGTGTCGCGCTGGATTTCGATGTTGAGCGTTTTTTCGGTGGTGAGACCAACGCCATCGGTGGCCTTAGCGACGACGACGTGTTTGCCGACGGAATAAGCAGACGATTCGAGCGCCCAGCCACGGTTGACCGCGCAGTTCTTGGTGGCGCACCCGGCCGAGGTCGAATCGACTTTTTTGCCGTCGATGGTGATTTCAGTGCTGACCACGCCGGACTGCGGAGCTGCTTCGGTGCCGTCCGTATTGCTCGTGGTGAGGATGTAGCGCGGACGGCTGGTGCCGATCGTGGCCTGTTCGGTCATGCTGCCGCTTAGCGCGATGGCAGGCGGGGTGTGGTCTACCTTGACTTTGATTTTCTGAGTCGTTGATTCATTGCCCGGCACGTCTGACCCTGTCAGTTCAAGCGAGTCTTCTCCCTGCGGCAAAATCGAGGGATCATAGGTCAGGGCGGGCGTGCCGGCTTCGCCCGATTTCCATGTACGGGGACATGGTTCGGTGGGCGTGCTTGGGCAGCTGATTGAGGTCGTCCAGCCTTTGTGATGGTCGGTCACGCCAGCTTCCCGCACCCAGATCGACCCCACGCCCAAGCCCGCATCGCTGAGGGTGAAGTTGATGGGGGAGGTCGGTTTGCTGTTTACCCAGCCTTCGATTGAAGGCGTGGGAGTGCCCCAGGTCGGTTTGCCGCTGTCGCCGAGTTCGATGGTCGCCTGACCGACGTACAGCTCGCGGTATTCGCCCATTTTATGAGCTTCGCCAGCGTAGAGCTGGGCACCTACTGCCTGCTTGGCGTTTTCGTCGCCACCATAGCCGTAGGTATATGTCGTGGTCAGATTGGTGAGCCTCCCGGCGTCGCCGCCGTGGATGAGGAGACTGGTGTATTTGGCCCCAATGGGATCGTAGATCCCGCTGACAAATGCGGGCAGGTAGGAAGTTTCGTGTCCGCCGGACCAGAACGCCACGTCTTGGAGGACCATGCTGGTTACGAAGCTCTGCGGCGCCACTCCGTATTTTTCAATGTCAGAGGCGTAGCGGGGCACGAAGTAGCTCCACGTTCCCCCACCGCCTGCCGGGATCGTCCCACCTTTTTTGGCGAAGACGTCAAGACCTTCCTTGCCGGTGAGTTCGTCTATGCAGCCTTCAAGGCACCCCGCTTTTGTGCTGGTGGTGAGGGCGCTTGTGCCGACTTCGCTTTTCCAGTCGGCAATGGCGCCCGTGGTGTGGCCGCCGTACCAGTTGTAGGTCGGGTCCACCAAGATCGGGAAAGTGTTGGACGCCGTTGGCGATGCTTCAACCTTCACCGAATCCCCGGAGGCCGTCAGGCTGACCGGCACTTTGGCGCCGGTCGCGTCGATCGCGGTCGGGCTGGCGATTTCTAGCAACGTGTCACCTTCGCGCGTGACGATTGCGCCGCCTTCAAAGGTTTCTTCGAGCTTCGCGCCTGCGGGGAGGCTGAGGCGGAAGGTTTGGCTAGTTGGGGAATCCGCAGACTGGAGAATCGTCATCGTCTCGAACCCCGTAGGGGCGGGGGCGACGGCGAAGCTCGTGTCCGGGGCGACGTTGGGATAGGCCGCGACGCTTTGGTCGATGATCGACGGGCTGCGGTCTTCCGCAGCGCCTACGAGTTCGAGTTCGATTCCCTTGCCCGGAATCTCGATCCCTTCACCTAGTTCCTGCGGGATGCTGACTTCGGCGAGGGGATTGGCCGGTTGGATTTCGCCTTCTGCCCGTTCAAGGCCGAGATCAACCGCGTCGCTGGGCGATGTGCCGTTGACACGCAGGGGAAGCGTGGACTCCAAGACAGTCGGGCCATCGTAGCCTGCCTGAGCGGCAGTTTCCCCGACTTCAACCCCTCCGGCTGCCGGCTGCTCTCCTGCGGGGATCACGGCGACGTTGCTGGAAAGGAATTTTTCGACGTGCAGATCGTCAAACGGTCCCGCTGGGCTTTGAAGCTCCGTGCCGAAGACGGCATCCATCAGGTCCAGGACTCCCGCACGATCCAAGTTCTGATGCGGCAACTGAGCTGCGGCTTTGGGATTGGTCAGTCGGGAAGCGAAGTCTTCTTCTTTTGCCGCCTGCATGGCAGCGCCCGATGGGGCCGGCATTTCCTGGGTTACCGAGTCATCTGCGGAGGCAGTGGCCGACAGGCAAACGAGAATGAATGCGAGCGCGGCAAGCGTGACGCCGAGTCGGCGCACCCCTGCCATTCCTTGTGAGGCGCGAACGCGCCTTCCAACATTTACCGTCACGGTGATTAATTCCTCCCCTAGATCGTTGATTAGTGGTTCTCTACGGATATGTCGCGGTCCAGCCGACGGAAGCGGAGTTCGGGACCGATGACTAGGCCCACGACTTTCATCTGCACGAGCGACGAAAGGTGATAGTCGAGGATCGCTGGACTCTTCCCCTCCCCCCACACCTGGTAAAGCTCCTGCGCGGCCACTGGCCGGCCAAAAGCGTCCAAAACCGACAAGACAGCCAGCTTCGTCTCGTTGATGGGGGAGTGGGTGCGCCCCCGTGAAGGAAGGGCACACCCACTCCGGTCCATTGCCTTCCCCCGCCCCTCAATGTGCGGAGGTGAATTTGCAGACATACGCCGGTGCCCTGTTGGGGACGGGGAGCCGGCGCGTCGCTGCTGGGTGGAAGGGTGGTGTAAGTGCATGTGACTGGTTAAGCCCCGGGCGGCCTGATTCCGGTACGCCCCGGCCGCCCGGGACCATCAGTGCCGAGTCACTTCTTCGATCACTGACGACCAAAGGAGCGAGCAGTACTGATTGCTGAAACGTTTCAGATCGGAGCAGCAGGGACAACCCAAATTTGCCTACTGCTCTTGAAATTTCGAGCTGAAGTAGCCGCCCTCCGGCCTGCCGGGGCGGCCGCGTCTGAAAGCGAGGAACGCGACGACCTTTGTTACGCCGGTCTCGCCCGACTTCGCCATGCGACTAGCCGCTTTGGCGTGGATCTTCTGCGCGCGCCTGTAACTGGCCGTCATGTGGGCGTTCATTTCAAGCTCGCCCTGCGCGTCGAGGGTCGGCGCGCCCCAAACAAGGGCAAGCGTCTCGTCCTCGGCCAATTTCCCGTTCTGGCGCGAGGAGATGGCCTCAGCCAGAACCCCTTGGACAATCGCGCCGCTCGCGTCGTCTCGATCCTCGGCTGACATTTCCCGATACACCTCGTCGCTGACCTCGGGAGGGACGATGGCGCGGTAGACGGGTCTCATCACTCCCGATACTTCCTTATGCCCCGCGAATTCGATGCAGCCGGATTCATATAGATCGTGAAGGTGGTCTGTTACGGCCTTCACGTCCGCGCCGGTCATGTCGGCTATCTCGCCCGCACTGAATTCCCCTTCGTGAAGGATGGAGATGATTTCAACCCTCAGCCAATGGTTAAGGGCATGGGTCATCGCAGGAACCGATTGGCGCTTCCGATCCTTGCGAGGCTTCCTTCCCACCTTTCGTGCCGACACGTTCAAGTCGATTCCTCCAATCAGGTCAGCGGCTCTTAGTCAGTAGAGCTAAAGCATAGGAGCAGACACCGAAGTGGCGACGGCAGGTGGCCGCTCGTCAAATTCCAAGCGGTAGTCGAATTCCAAGCGGTAGAAATATTCCTACCCTCTCCTTTCCCGTCCCGGTGGCCGAGCCGGGGTGACGACGCGGGAAGGGAGGTGAGGGAAATGACGGTAAAACCGGTCCCACCGGTCATTCCGTTGCTGCAAATTTTGAAGCAGCGATAGATGACTAGGCCGGTCCCGGCTGTCGTTCAACTGGTGGTCGGGATCGGCCCATTAGTCCCCCGCCTAACCCGCTGTACCCGAGCTGGGCCGACTCTGCGAGGCAAACGAGCCGCCGGGCAATAGTCGGAATGCCCTATTGGCCTTCTGCGCTTCGCACGTTTTCAATCAGCGTTTCGAGTGGCACCGGCCCAGGCAAAGGCACCAGACCGTCCTTCGCAGCCGAGTAGAGGACCGTCCCGTCGCTGATCCTGAGATCAAGTCGTCCCTCGATGACTAGGTTGGCAATCTGGCCTTGGATCAGCAGGCCGTAGACCGCCTCGGAGGCAAGGGCTAGATCCTCCTCCGTAAAGCCTTCTTGGCCTCGCGTGAGGGCGGCGCTGATGGTGCGGAGAAGCCCAACCTTTGGGTCCATTCGAGAGAACCTAACTAATCCACCGGGACCCTATCCGCCACCAAGGCGCAAGAAGGTCCCGCGAAGTCGGCAAGAAAGCAGCGGCCGGCAATCATCGGGCGAAAGATCGCCCTTCCTAGAGGCGAATTCAAGGTTCAATGCCCCGAGCTGGACTCGAACCAGCGGCCTTCCGCTTAGGAGGCGGACGCTCTCTCCATGCTGAGCTACCGGGGCGGGACACTCTCGATTATGGCGACTCTCCGGCAATGAGCATCGGCGTCAACCTGTTAGCTGGGGACTGCGAACGCCTTAGCGCCCGCCGCCCCAAATCCCGGGATCGAGCCAGTGCCGCTCGGGGGACCAAGGAGTCACGGGCTCGCTGACCGGACGCGACCACGGCCGCCATTCGCCGCGCGAATGCATCGCTGCGTCCTCGATTGCGCTTGCTTCGCTCTTTGAGTCGTGGCCGGGATGGTCGTCGCCGATCCAACCGCAGTCCTTGCATTCGGATGACCACCCGTAGCCGATCTTTTTCGCCTTGGCGCTATGCACCGCAGACCACCGTAGCGCTCGATGCAACGTGGTTCGCAATCCCGACCGGACCAAGACGGGAAGCAAGATGGGTAGGCACAGGGGTAGGCACAAATCCGCCCCCTAGAGTCCGCTAGCTTCCCCTTAAG
>Ga0209265_1000131_pt1 | contig 18511 bp, 19 predicted proteins | sample GraSoiAngelo_103_FD_185872 | JGI IMG/M metagenome (GOLD analysis project Ga0209265, IMG submission 185872) | Grasslands soil microbial communities from the Angelo Coastal Reserve, California, USA - 14_0903_05_20cm (SPAdes) (version 2) | ecosystem: Environmental > Terrestrial > Soil > Grasslands ...
GTGACCCGCCTACACACGTTGTGAACCGCTGAGAGGCCATCGGGGCCGCCAAGAGGCTGTGGGTGTTCGAAGCTCACGACCTCGAGGAGGACCCGGATGAAGGTTCACGCTAACGCCGTTCTCGGACCGGCGGGACGACTCGCGCTGGTCCAAGCGATTGAGTCGGGAATGACGCCGAGGAGGTGCGCTCAGGGCACAGGCTGCTCGATCGCTCCTCTCGTCCCCACCGCAGCCCGCGGCTGCTCGATGGCGCTACCCAGGAACGGATCTGCGAGTGGCGCCGACGCACCGGCTGGGGACCGCGCCTGGTGGCCGGCAGTGGCCCTGCCCTGGGGATCTCCTGCACATGGACACCTCGCGTTATGCGCGCTTTGAGCGCCCCGGGCACGCGGTCACCGGAGATCGCTCGCAACGCTCGCGCAGGTGGATGGACCCGGCCACCCGCGTCGGCTTTGACTTCTGCCACGCGATCGTCGATGACCGTTCGCGCCTGGCCTACGTCGAGCTGCATCCCGACGAGCGGGCCGCCACCGTCACCGCCTTCCTCGAGCGAGCTTTGGAGTTCTTCGGCTCGCACGGGATTGTCGCCAAGCGCCTGATGACCGACAACGCCTTCTCCTATGTCAAGAACCGATCACTGCGGGAGCTGCTCGTCTCCAAGGAGATCAAGCACATCACCACCAAGCCCTACCGGCCCCAGACCAACGGCAAGGTCGAGCGCTTCCACCAGACGATGGCGCGGGAGTGGGCCTACGGGATGGCCTACCGCTCCCATCATCATCGAAACAGGGCTTTGCCACACTGGCTCAGGCACTACAACGAGACCAGGCCCCACAGCTCAGTTGGCGGCCGGCCGCCGATCAGTCGCGTTCACAACGTCCGTGGGCAGGACAGCTAGTGCCGAGCGTCACCAGAGCCTGAAAGCTTCCCGCCGTCGCTTCAATAGAATGCCCGCCGCCTCATGTACGGCCGCCTCCCGATAGCGAAGATGCTCGCTGCCACAGTTGCGATGACCGCGGCGATCTCTGTCGTGATGCTCTCGATCAACTGGGACGGTCAGGAGGCCTCGACGGCCGCGCCCAAGATCGACGATCTGCTCAACGTGATGATCGTCCTCTCCTCCTTCGTCTTCTCGCTGGTGATCGTGGCGCTCTTCTACGCCCTCTGGAAGTTCAAAGCCAAGCCGGGCGATGAATCCGACGGCGAGCCGATCCACGGCAACACCAAACTCGAGATCGCCTGGACCGTGATCCCGACGATCATCGTGCTCTTCGGCGCCGGCTACAGCTGGTCGGTGCTCAACGACATCGAAAAGCTCGACAAGAACCCGCTCACGGTCGATGTCTTTTCCCAGCAGTACGCCTGGAGCTTCGGTTACCCGGGTAAAGGCAACGCCTATGTTCAAGGCGAAATGCACGTGCCGGTCAATCGCCAGATCCAGTTCAAGATGCACGCCCAGGACGTGATCCACTCCTTCTGGGTGCCCGAGTGGCGGATCAAGAAGGACAACGTTCCCGGGATCACGACCACCGCGATTGTCACCCCGGATAAGCTCGGCACCTACCAGCTGATCTGCACCGAGCTCTGCGGCTTCGGCCATGCCTCGATGCGAGCCAAGGTCGTGGTCGAAACGCCGGCCGGCTTTCAGAAATGGGTAAGCGGCCTGGAAGAAAAAGTTCCGGCTCCGCTGGCCGAATCGATAAACCAAGACACCGAGACCAACCCGACGCCACTGAACGCCGGGGGGGCATAATGAGGAGCTGTTGATGACGGCTGCGATCAAGCACCCGGGCTGGATTAGGGGCGCGCTCGGCGCGATCCTCGGCGCCGCTTTTGGCTTTGCGCTGGTCGTTGCCCTGCGCAAGGCCTCGGGGCTGCCCGCCTACCAGACCGAACAGACCGGATATCCGCAGGTGGTCGTGCCGCTGGTCACCGGCCCGCTTGGCTTCCTGCTCGGCTTCGGCTGCTTCGACTACTGGCTGCGTTGGGCCGCCGGCATGCCGACGATCCCCGACGATCACTCCCAACACGGCGCCAAGAGCTGGAAGGACTACTTCCACTTCAACACCGATCACAAGCTGATCGGCATCCAGTACATCTGCACCACCTTCTTCTTCTTTTTCGTCGGCGGCCTGATGGCGATGCTGATTCGGGCCGAGTTGGCCCAACCCGGAACCCAGATCGTCGATGCCGCCACTTACAACAGTCTCTTCTCCACCCACGCGGTGCTGATGATCTTCGTCTTCGTGATTCCGGTCTTCGCCGGCATCGCCAACTACGTCTTGCCGCTGATGATCGGCGCGCCAGACATGGCCTTCCCACGCCTCAACGCGCTCAGCTTCTGGATGCTGCCGCTGGCCGGTCTGCTCTTTATCGGCAGCTTCCTCGCTCCCGGCGGCGCCTTCGACGCCGGCTGGACCGGCTATGCGCCGCTCTCGACCGGGGCCCCGTTGGGCCAGTCCTTCTTCAACCTCGGCGTCCAGTTCGCCGGTGCCTCATCGATCGCGACCGCGCTCAACTTCCTGGTCACGATCATCACCATGCGGGCGCCGGGGATGACCTTCTGGCGGATGCCGCTGCTGGTTTGGGCCAACCTCTCGACCTCGCTGCTGGTCGTCGCCGCGACGCCCTTCATCGCCGGCGTTCAGTTCATGGTCCTCTTCGACCGCGCTCTGCACACCAATTTCTTCCAGTTCGCTGGCGGAGGTGATGTCGTCAGCCCGGCCGTCTACATCATGATGTTGCCCGGCTTCGGGATCATCAGCGAGGTCATATCGACCCATGCCCGCAAGCCGATCTTCGGCTACCGGCTGATGGCCCTGGCGCTGATCGGCATCGTCGTGCTCAGCTACTCGGTCTGGGCCCACCACATGTTCGTCGCCGGCATGTTCAGCTGGCTGCGCGTGCCGATGATGATCACCACGCTGCTGATCGCTGTGCCGACCGGGATCAAGATCTTCTCCTGGATAGGCACGCTCTATTTTGGCAAGATCCATACCTATTCCACGGCGATGCTGTTCGCGCTCGCCTTCATCGTCACCTTCACCATCGGTGGGATCAGTGGCGTGATGCTGGGCATGGTGCCGATCGACATCCACGTCTCCGACACCTACTTCATCGTCGCCCACATCCACTTCGTGCTCTTTGGCGGCTCGGTCTTCACGATCTTCGCCGGGATCTACCACTGGTTCCCGAAGATCACCGGCCGCATGTACGACGAGAAGCTCGGCCGCGTCCACTTCTGGGGCACGCTCTTCGGCACTTGGGTCACCTTCATCCCAATGCACTGGATCGGCATGGACGGCATGCCCCGCCGCGTCGCCGACTACGCGACCCAGTTCGGCAACTGGAACCTGCTGATCAGCTGCGGCGCCTTCATCCTCGGCGCGATCCAGCTCGTCTTCCTCTACAACATGATCGTCAGCTGGCGCTTCGGCCCGAAGGCCGTGGGCAACCCGTGGCGGGCCAACTCGATCGAGTGGCAGGTCTCCTCGCCGCCGCCGATTTACAACTTCCCCGAGATCCCTCGTGTCGTCGGCGGTCCCTACGAGTACGGCGTGCCCGGTGCCCGTCACGCGATCATGCCCGGCGAATCGGTTGAGGCGCCAGCGGCGGAGCCGACCGTGGTGGGCTCCGCATGAGCGAGGCGACCGAGGCAAAGCCCCTGCTCGTCTTCCTCAACGAGGTCGCCGGTGGACGCAAGCTGTTGGCGGCTGTCAAAGAGCGCGCCGACCAGGTTCCCTTCGTCGCCGTCGCGGCGCCGCAGAACCAGCCCGCGGTCGGCCAGCTGATCGACTCCGGTGAGCTGCGCGATGCGGCCAGAGCGCGAGTCGAGGTGACAATGTCGATCCTCTCCGAGTACGGGATCGAATCGGTCGGCGAGGTGATGGATCCAGAGCCCTCGCTGGCGCTCGACGATGCCGTGCGTGCCCACGAACCGGGCGAGGTCCTGCTCTCCTGCGCCGCTGGGACCCGCTTTGGCTTCACCCGCAAGGATCTCGTCTCCTGGGCTGAAGCCCGTTTTGAGCCCGAGGTGCCTGTCACCCATATCCCGGTGCGGATCACCGACGACTCGATCAGCTGGGAGAAGAGCCACACTCTGGTGGTTGCGAGTCAGACCGTGGCCGCACCCGATCTGATCAGCCGGCTCAAGGAGCGCGCCGCCGGCCACCCGCATCGCTACACGATCATCTGCCCGCGAACCGAGGACGTGACTGAGCCGCAGATCGTCCGCGATCTGGCTTCGACCCTGGCCGAGCTCTACCGCGCCGACGTCGACGCCACCGGCCAGCCGATGAGCCCCGATCCCTTTCACGCGGTGCAGAACGCGATCGAGCACTACAGCGTCGACGAGGTGCTGATCTCGACCTTCGCCGGCGAGACCTCGCGCTGGCTCGAGGACGATCTGATCGGGCGGGTCCGCGCGATTACCGACAAGCCGGTCGAGCACCTCGAGGTCGGCCGCCCGGCCGCCGTCGTGGCCGCCGCCGTCGCCGAGGGAGGAGAGGCCTGATGGAGAGCGCAACGGTTACGCTCGGACACGCCCACGAGGACGAGCACCACGGCCCGCCCGAGGCCAACCAAAGCTCGCGGATTGACCGCCAGACGCTGGGCATTTTCCTCTTCATCGTCTCCGAGGTGATGCTCTTCGGGGCTTTCTTCGCCTCCTACTTCTTCCTCCGGGTCGTCGTCCACCCCTCGAGCTGGCCGCCGCACCCCTACGAACTGCCGGTCGCGGTGGCGGGCGTCAACACGGCGATCCTGGTCTCCTCCAGCTTCACGATCCACTACGCACTGGAGTCGATCCGCCGCGGCAATCGCAACGGCCTCAAGCTGGGCTTGCTCTTGACCTGGATGCTCGGCGCGACCTTCCTCTTCATCCAGCTCAACGAGTACGTTCACCTCGGCTTCAGCGCCCGCGATCTTGGCTTCGGATCGATCTTCTACAGCCTCACCGGTCTGCACGGCGCCCACGTATTCGTCGGGCTCTGCCTGCTCACCTTCGCCTCGATCCGCGCCTTCCGCGGCCATTTCGGCCCGGAGGAGAAGGACCACCTTGGCGTCGAGGTGCCGGGCATCTACTGGCACTTCGTCGACATCATGTGGCTGGTCGTCTTCTTCACCGTTTACATCCTCTGAGACGGCTGCAAATTGGCGCCCGGCAGCGTCCTCGGTCGCTCGCGTGCAGAGCACGCCACGCTCCCTGCGTCCTTGCCGGGCTTGATTTTCGCCGTCTCAGGGTGAAAATCTAGATATGCACAATCCGCTGCGGTCTGAGGCCGACGCGTTCAGATGGTTGGTGGTGATTGCTGTTGGAGTGGTGTCGGCGACCGTGCTGACCTTGCTGACGCGGCCCGTGGTGGGGGTAGTTTGGACGACGCTCCTGATTGGCTTCGGCGTCGGATTCGGCTATCGCAGCGCGCGCGGATCGTTGCCCCGCAACGTCGAGGTGACCAAGGGCGGGGACGGCAAGTTCCGCTTGCTCGTGATCGCTAACGAGACGGTTCAGGGCGAGGCGCTGGTGAACGAGATTGGCGATCGCTGCCGCGAGCGCCGCTGCGAGGTGATGGTGGTGACGCCGGCTCTGGCTTCCTCCCGCGCCTCGCATTGGGCCTCGGACATCGATGAGGCGATCGAGCTGGCGCGCCAGCGCATGGAGCTCTCGCTGATCGAGATCAAGCAGCTTGGCCTCAAGGTCAAGGGAGAGATCGGCGACTCGGACCCCAACGTCGCGGTCGAGGACGCCCTGCGTGTCTTCCCCGCCGACGAAATCCTGATTTCGACCCATCCCCCCGGTCGCTCGCGCTGGCTAGAGCGCGGTGTCGTCGACAAGGCCCGCGAGCGAATCGACCTGCCGATCATCCACGTGGTCGTCGACACCAACGCGCGAGTCGTCTGAAGCGACCTCGGGCGTGCGCGGCTCCAGCCGCCCCGCCGTCGCGACCGTCCACAGCATCGCCAGCCAGGTGGTAGTCGCTAGCGCGACATGGAGCCAGACGATCTCGCCTGGGAGCTTCAGAGCCCACTGGACGCTGCCGACGACACCCTGGAGGGCGAGCAGGCCGATCATCACCGTGAGCGGCTTCAGCGCCCTCCCGTCGCCTCCTGGGCGGCGGAGGAGGAACCAGACCGCGATCGCGGCGAGGCCGAAGACGGTGGCGATGGCCGAGTGGCGCTGGACCACCCATTCCAGGGTTCCGGTCCCCTCGAAGGTGAAGCGGTGGACCAGCTGGCCGGCGTGGGCCCCGGCGTGCGGCCCCGAGGCTGTGGCGACCGTGCCGGCGGCGATCGTCAGCTGACCGAGCGGGATCAGCGCCCGCACCGACCAGACGCCGAGCCGGTCGCTCGAGCGGCGCCGCTGCCACGGTTCGTAGCGCGAGCACCAGGCAAGCGCGAAGGAGGCATCGAGCAGCAGCATCGAGAGGATGAAGTGGCTCATCACCAGGCCGGGGGCGAGGTGGTACTTGACGACCAAGGCGCCGAGGATCGCCTGGCCGATAACGCCGAGTGGCAGCAGGGCGCCGAAGAAGGCGAGGTGCCAGCGGAAGGGAACGCGGAACCAGGCGAGCACGCTGGCGGCGATCACGGCAAGGCCGACGAATCCGGTCAGCACCCGGTTGCCGAACTCGATCACGGCGTGGGTTTCAAGCGGCGGCGCCGTGCTGCCGTAGCACTTGGGCCAGTCCGGACAGCCGAGGCCGGAGCCGGTCAGGCGCACGCCGGCGCCAGTCAGCACGATCAATGCCAGGGCGCCAAGGGCGACCAGCGAGACGGTGGCGTAGAGCTGGGGCGTGATGCGGAGGCGGTCGCGCATAGGTTGCCTCAGCGGATGATGCCAGCGGCCGCCTTGGGCCGCGCGACGGGACTCAGCCGCTCTTCTTCGAGCCGCCCTTGTCGCCGCTGGTCGATTCGACCAAATATTTGACCAGGTCTTCGAGTTCTTTCGGCGAGAGTTTCTGCTCGAAGTTGCCTGGCATCACGTTGGGCGGGTAGCCGGTGGCGATTTTTTTGTTCGGGTCGGCAATCGATTCGTGCACCATCGCTTCGGTCTGGCCGGGCAGGACTTCGTCGAGATTGGGACCGGTGACGCCGCCTGATTTGGCGGCTTTGAGCGTGTGGCAGCCGCCGCAGCCGTTGTTGGCGAAGACCTGGGCGCCGGGGCCACCGGGAACTTTCGGCGGTGCCGCCCCAGGCACACCTGCGTAGAGGCCGACGTAGGCGGCGACATCGTCGAGGTCCTGGCCAGTGACGACGTCGGCCGGCATCGAGACCGCCGCGTCCTGATTGCCCGGCCGTGGGTACTCGACCTGGGCCTTGACGATGCCTTCGACTGTGTCGCCACCCTCGCCTGCCGCCCGTGCCGAGGCGAAGGCGTCGTCTAGGTTGGGACCGATCTGAGCGCTCGTGCCGGCCTGGGCCAGCGTGTGGCAGACGCCGCACTTTTCGACGAAGAGGACGCGGCCGCGATTGGGGTCAGCGGTAGTCGTTCCGCAGCCCGAAGCGGGCAGCGCCACCGCCGCCAAGGCGGCGAGGACGAGCAGCGGGCGGATGGTGTTGGCGAGCTTGTGCATGCGGCGTGAAGCGCGCCGGAGTCTATATGTCCTGCCCCGCCGAAAGCAGGCTTAGCCCTGCCTGGGGTCGGGTAGGCTTGAGGCGATTCTCACTAACTCACGAGTCCGGAGGAGAGGCGGCAGATGCAGGTACGCGATGGGATGTCAGAGGTGGTCCTCACGGTCGGCCCCACGCACACGCTGCGGGAGGCGGCATCGATGATGGCCGAGAAGCGCATCGGCGCCGCTCTGGTCAGCGACGGCGAGACGCCGGTGGCCCGCATCCTGACCGAGCGCGACATCCTGCTCTCGCTGGGCGCAGGCGAGGATCCCGATGCCGAGCGCGTGGCCGACCACATGAGCGGCAGCGTGATCACCGCTGCGCCGGACTGGAGCCTCGAGCGCGCTGCCGCCGTCTACGACGGCCCGGAACTTGCCGGTGTGCTTTCCATGCGAGACATAGTCCGGGTCTGGACCTCGGACGGAGCGACCTCGGGGATGAGTCCAGACTGAGCGGGGAGGGCGATCCCTGGGGCTATCTCAGGCCGCTTCGCGGGAGTTCCTGAGATAGCCCCAGGGATCGCCCTTCGCCTCCCAGCGCGGCCCTCACCTCGGGCGCCGGCCACGGTGGCCGGATTCACAGCTTTTTCGCCAAGCGCTCGCGAGAATTCCCAGCTTTTCGCCAGCGGTCGGGCTTCCCAGCTCTCAGCTGTACGGCCACTCGGGAGGAGCTGGTTCGGGACTTGCGCTGAGCTTGAGCGAGTTAGTCCCGGGGGACCGAGATGGTTTCGACTGGGAGGACCGCGCCGCGCACGTGCTGCTTGCGAGGGAGGCGGTAGTAGCCGCGAATCGAGTCCTGAATCATGCTGCGGAAGGCGAAGAGGGCGATGACGCCGCCGATGATCGAGTAGATCCAGCCGCGGACCATGAAACCCTCGGCGAAGATGCCGCAGATGGTCAAGGCAAGGGCGAAGCCAAAGACCGCCGGCGCCCAGGAAGAGCGAGGCTGGTAGACCACCTCGCCGGGCTCGGGAACGTGGCGGTGCTCGCTCACGATGCGATGTAGAGCATCGCCGCCACAAAGCAGAGGGCGAAGATCGCCGCGGCAATGCCGCCGGCCATCAGGCCGGCGCTCATGTTCGCTCTTGCGGTCTCGCGATCCACGCTCGGATTTTTACTAGACCAGGCGGTCGAGCGGCATCGCGATGAAGAGCAGTGCCAGGTAGGCGAGCGAGTAGAGGTAGGTGCGCAGGGCCCAGCGGCGATCGGCGCTGGGCAGCAGGCGCACGGCGCAGTAGATGAAGCCGGCGCCGAGCGTCATCGAGGTGATCAGGTAGATCACGTTGAAGCCGCCGGCGCAGAAGGGCAGCTGCGTGACCGCGTAGAGCAGGATCGTGTAGAGCAGGATCTGGCGGCGCGTCTCGTCCTCGCCGCGGACGACGGGCAACATTGGGATCTTGGCCTTGGCGTACTCGTCCTTCATCAGCAGCGAGAGAGCCCAGAAGTGCGGTGGGGTCCAGAAGAAGACGATCGCGAAGAGGAAGAGGGCAGTGCCGCTGAGACCGCCGGTGACGGCCGCCCAGGCGACCAGAGGAGGCACTGCCCCGGCGGCGCCGCCGATGACAATGTTCTGTGGGGTCGAACGCTTGAGCCAGAGCGTGTAGACGAAGACGTAGCCGAAGAGGCCGGAAATCGAGAGCGCTGCCGCCAGCGGGTTGACGGTGAGCGCCAGCAGGGTGAAGGAGGCGCAGCCGAGCAGGGTGCCGAAGGCGATTGCCGCCCGCGGCGAGATCCGCCCGCTGGCGACCGGTCGGTCGGCGGTGCGAGCCATGATCCGGTCGATGTCGCGGTCGACGGCGTGGTTGATCGCGCCAGCGCCACCGGCCGAGAGGGCACCACCGAGACAGGTGAGGAAGACGAGTCCAATCGAGGGGTCCCCGGCCACGTACATGGTCGTGATCGTGGTCAGGAGCAGCAATGACTGCACCTTTGGCTTGGTCAGGGTGGCGTAGTCGCGCAGGGCACCGAAGACAGCGGGGCGCTGCGCGACGACCGCCGATTCGGCGCCAGACATCAAGATTCGCGCTTCGCTCGCTGCGCGAAGAACCAGATATGCCTCATTGGGCTCGCTCCGCGCTCACGGGTGCTCAGGCTACCGACTGGGACTCGCGAGCCGCCTCTTTGGCGGCGCGGCGACCGCGATGGGCAATCGCCTCGCGGATGTCGCGCATCGGCCGGTCACTGCGCACGTCGGGCAGCACGTCGAAGTTGTGCGGCTCCGGCGGCGAGAGCGCGAACCACTCGAGCGAGTTGCCGCCCCAGTGGTCGTGGCCGGCGCGACCGCCGTTGCTCAGGCTGGCGATCGCGTTGACCAAGGTCAGGATGATCCCGAGCGCGAGCACGAAGGCGCCGATCGAGGCGATCAGGTTCTCGGTGCTGACACCGGTGCCGCTGAAGTACTTGTAGGCGTCAGCAACCTGGCCGTGGTCGCCTCCGCTGATGAAGAGCGGCACGAAGGTGAGCAGCATGCCGAGGATCAGCGCCCAGAAGGAGGCGCGGGCGAGCGTCTCGCCCATTGTGCGGCCCGTCAGCTTCGGGAACCAGTAATAGAGGGCGGCGAAACCGCCGAAGACGGCGCCACCGACGAGCGCGAAGTGTGTGGCGGCGGTGGCGTCAGTCGTGTTGTGCAGGCGCCAGGCGACGGCGACCATCGAGTGTGAGATCTCGGCGCCGAGGCCGATCGAGATCATCGAGACGGCGCCGGCGGCGAAGAGCAGTGGGGCGCGCAGGCGCAGCGTGCCGCCGATCATCGTCGCGATCAGGTTGAAGACGATCAGACCGAAGGGCACGATCAGCGCCAGCGACATGATCATCGCGAAGTACATCCAGCCGATTCCGATCGGCGTGGTGAGCATGTTCTGCATCCAGGCGAGCGTGCCGAACACGGCGATCGCCAGCAGTGAGCTGGTGACCGCGTTGCGGTTGAAGAGCGGCTTGCGGGCGAAGACCGGCACGATCTCAGCGATCGCGGCCAATGCCGTGATCAGGATCAGCATGTAGGTGCCGGTGTAGAAGATCCAGCTCATGTGCTCCCAAAGCAGCGGCGCGCCACCGGAGCCATCGGCGAAGAAGATGCCGTCGAAGTTGCGATCAATCAGCAGCATCGTGATCGCCGCCAGCATCACCGTGCCAACCACCAGCAGCAGCCAGGAGGAAACCGCAGCGGCCCAGGCGAATACCGGCACCCGCCGCCAGGCCATTCCCGGGGCCCGCATGCGGCGCAGGGTTGCCACCAGGTTGATCGCGATCAGGACGAAGCCGAGGGTCGCCAGTCCGCAGGCCGTCGCCCAGGCGTCGACGCCGTTGTTGGGCAAGAAGGCCAGCTCGGAGAGTGGCGCCAGCGGGTTGACGCCGGCCTCAGAGGGGGTGAAGAGGAAACCGGCGTAGAGAACGGTGGCGCCGGCGAGGTAGAGCCAGAGGCCGGCCTGGCCGAGGCGCGGCAGGGCGGTGCCGCGGGCGCCCACCTGCAGCGGCGCCAGGTAGTAGTAGAGGCCGAGGCAGAGCGGCAGGGCGAAGAGAAAGATCGCCGTCGCTCCGTAGAGCGAGAGCATGCGGTTAAAGGTGACCGGCGTCAGCAGGCTGTTTTCCGGGATCGCCAGCTGCAGCCGCATCAGCAGGAACTCGACCAAGGCGATGAAGAGGAAGCCGAGGGCGGCACCGATCATCACGCGGCCGACGTCCTTGTGGTCGGCGCTGGTGACCGCCTCGATCCAGTGGGGGCGGCGGCGGGGGAAGCCGTCGACGACGACCTCGGGACGAGCGCTCTTCACGCCGGATTCGCGCCCCGATCGCCCCGGATTCGAATACCGGGAAGTCACCGGGTCGATCGGGTCGCTCATGGGACTTCTCCCTTTTCGATCAGGCCCACGACGCGGTCCTGGGCTGCCTGGATGTCGGCTTTCTGCTGTTTGACGAAGGCTTCGTATTCGGCCGGCGAGACGACGTCGACCTCGGTCCGCATCGCCGCGTAGGCCTGGCCGGAGAAGGTTGCGGACTGCCCATCGAAGGTCCCTTCTTCATCGGCTCGGAAGACGACGTGGTTGGTCTTGCCGGGCACGGCGTCGCGCTTGGGGGCCAGTTCCGGCACGTCCCAGGTGTGGATCACATCGGTCGAGATCAGTTCGAGTTCGACCGTGGTATCGACTGGCACGACCAGCTTGTAGTAGGAGAAGGCCCCGTTCGGATAGTCGTAGCGCCACAGCCATTGCTGGCCGGTGGTTTCGATCTTCAGCGGTTTCGACTTCGCCGAGGCGAGGCCGGCCGAGCCCGTGGTCGGGACCTCGCGCGCCTTATCGGTGAAGATGAAGCTGAGCACGAGGATCACCGCGGCGAACGCGGTGAGCACGGCGCCGACCCGCAGCTGGGTGCCGCGGCCACCGCGAATCTGGCGCGGCTCATCCCCGCGCTCGCTGCGGTAGCGCCGCAGCGCGTAGATCAGCGCACCGTTGATCGCGACGATGACGATCGCCGCGGCGACGAAGCCAATCCAAAGCAGGGTGTCGATCTGGTCGGTGCCAGGAGAGTGGGGCGCCAAAGCGCGGCCATTCTAATCACGCGGGTCGGCGCGGCGCGGTCCCCGCTCTCGCGCCGCGGCCTGGGAGCCTGCTCCTATACTCGCCGACCTGATGAAGGCGCGATCGCGGCCATCTCCGGCGCTTCGCCTCGCCGTACGTGCCGGAGCAGCCGGTGCTGTGGCGGCCGCGGTGGCCGTGCCCCTGCTGCGCAAGCGGCTGCGGGTGCCAACCCCGGTGACCATCGCGACCTGCGCGGTGGGTCCGCTGGCGGTCGCCGTCCTCGCCCCGCGCTCGCGCAAACGCGACGTCGTCCTCTACGCGATGCAGATGTGGGCCTTCATCATGGTCCACGAGCTTCCCTACGACGATCCGCAGAAGCTGGAGTCGCGGCTGCGCAGCCGCTACCCGATCGTCGCCGATCGGGTGCTCGGCCTCGGGCGCCTGCCCAATGCCCGCCTGCAGCGGGGTATGGCGCGCCTACGCCGCGTCGGCACCGTCAACCGCATCCTCACCTGGGCGCACTGGCTCTGGTTCTTCGAGCCCTACCTCGCCCTGGCTTGGATCCTCTGGCGCCATCCCGAGCGCTTCCCGCGTGCTGCGCGGCAGATGGCCGCGGTCTTCGACATCGGCTGCATCGCCTACTTCGTGATCCCGACCTCGCCGCCGTGGTGGGCCTCCGAGCAGGACCTGACCGGCGAGAAGGTTGAGCGGATCATGATCGAAGTCGGCGAAGACACCTGGCGCTCGGCCTGGCCGAAGATGTACAACGCGCTCGGCGGCAACCCCTGGGCGGCGATGCCCTCGCTGCATTTCGCCACCTCGGCGATGGCGGCGATTCAGCTCACCGAGGCGGGCCCGGTCGAGGGTGCCGTGGGTTGGACCTACTCGTTGACGCTCGGCTTCGCTCTCGTCTACCTTGGTGAGCACTACGTCACCGACCTGCTCGCCGGTGCTGGCCTTGTCGCCGCGGTGCGCCGCGGTGAGCCGCTGGCCGAACCCGGCATGTTGGGAGTTAATCGGGGCCTGCAGCGCTTGGAGCGCCTCGCCAACGGGTAGCTTCTAGGGAGTGTCTCCTGAGGGTCCGGTGAACGGCGACGATGCCGCCGAACTACCGATCTTCACGCGGCGGCGACTGATCCAGACGGCGGTCGTGGTTGTCGCGTTGCTGGTCGGGATCTACTTCCTCTTCCCGAAGCTGGTCGGGTTGAGCAACGCGCTGGGCAAGCTCGACGACGCCGACCCGCTCTGGATCGCGATCGCGATCGGCTTCAACATCGTCGCCTTCGCCACCTACATCGCCCTGTTCAAGGCGGTGGTGGGCGGCGAGGCCCTGCGCTTCACCTGGCTCGAGACTTATGAGATCAATATGGCCGGCCTGGCCGCGACCCTGCTCTTCTCGGCGGGCGGGGCGGGGGGGATCGTGCTCACCTTTTGGGCCCTGCGCAAGGCGGGCATGGCGCGGCACGAAGTGGCGCGGCGCATGGTCGCCTTTCTCACCCTCCACTACGCCTTCTACCCACTGGCCCTGATCCTCTTCGGCGTGCTGTTGCGCACCGGCGTGCTCAACGGCAAGGCCTCGATCGAGCTGACGATCGTGCCGGCGGGTGTGGCCGGCCTGCTGCTCGCCCTCGGCCTGCTCTTCGCCCTGGTCCCACCCGACCTCGGTCCCCGGATCGCTCGCTTCGTGCACGGCAAACGCGGTCAGGAGATCGCCAGGAACATCGCCAAGGTGCCGGCGGTCTTCGCCGAGGGCTTCCGTTTCGCGATCAGCCTCTTCGCTCATCCGCGCCAGGGTGGCCTGGCGGTGCTCGGCGCAGCCGGCTTCTGGGCCGCCAACATCGGCATCCTTTGGGCTTCTTTCCACGCCTTCGGCGTCCACGTGCCGCTGGCCGTCGTCGTTCAGGGCTTCTTTCTCGGAATGGTCGCCAATCTAATCCCGTTCGCCCCTGCTGGAGTGGGCGCTGTCGACGCGGGGATGATCGGCGCCTTCGTCCTCTTCGGCGTTCCCGAGACGACGGTCTTCCCAGCGATCCTGGTCTACCGCTTGATCGCTTTTTGGATGCCAATCCCCTTCGGCGTTGCCGCTTTCTTCCAGCTCCGCACCCGGGTCCATCACTGGGAATCCGAGGGGCTGCCGATCGACCGGCAGCCGCCGGCGGAACTTGTGGGAGAGGTCAGCCGAGGAGTACTATAAAAAGTAAAGTATTGGACGCGCCATTAGACTCGAGGCGGAGATGACAGAGGCAAAGAAGGTCGAGAATGTGATCATCGTCGGCGGCGGTCCCGCCGGCTATACCGCTGCGCTTTACACAGCGCGCGCCAACCTCGAGCCGCTCGTCTTCGAGGGCTTCCAGTGGGGTGGGCAGCTGCAGAACACGACCGACGTCGAGAACTACCCCGGCTACCCGGGGGGGATCATGGGCCCGGAGATGATGAACGAGTTCCGCGCTCAGGCTGAGCGCTTCGGAACCCGCTTCGTCACCGACGACGTCGACCGGGTCGAGCTCTCCGACGGGGGCGTGCAGAAGGTCTTCCTCGGCGACGAGGAGTACCAGGCGAAAGCCGTGATCTTGGCAATGGGGGCGGAGCCGAGCCGGCTCGGCATTCCCGGTGAGCGCGAGCTCAGCGGTTGCGGCGTATCGACCTGCGGCGTCTGCGACGGAGCCTTCTTCAAAGACCAGAAGGTGATCGTGATCGGCGGCGGCGACTCGGCGATGGAGGACTCAATCTTCATCTCCAAGTACGCCAGCGAGCTAACCGTGGTCAACCGCCGCGAGGAGTTCCGCGCCTCCAAGATCATGCTCGACCGGGCCAAGGAGCAGGGCAACATCAGTTTCAAGACTCCCTACGTGGTGGAGGAGTTCGTCGCCAGCGACAAGGGTCGACTCGATCACGTGCGCCTGCGCAACATTGAGACCGATGAGACCGAGGACGTCGAGACCGATGGAGCCTTCATCGCGATCGGCCACATCCCCCGCTCAGAGGTCGTCACCGGCCAGGTCGACACTGACGAGAACGGCTACATCCTCACCGAGGGCGACTCCACTCGCACCAACCTGGCCGGCGTCTTCGCCGTCGGCGACGTCGTCGACCACATCTATCGCCAAGCGGTCACCGCCGCCGGCAGCGGCTGCAAGGGCGCCCTCGACGCCGAGTGGTACCTGCGCGACACCCCGCCCTCACCCGAGGCGCATTGGCTTCCCGGCGGCGAGCCCGTTGAGGTCGCCCCGACGCCTCAGGCATAGCCTCCTGGCGAAGTGGGGTCTGCTGGCCTTTGCCTTTGCGCTGCTGGTGGCGATCGGATGGGCGGCGCCGGCTTCCGCGGGAACCTGGACTGCGTTCAGTCTCAAGGACGATCAGGTGGGCGGAGGCCTCTTTGGCGTTTCTTGTCCTTCGACGACCCTCTGTGTCGCGGGCGGTAGCGACAGCCTGATCGCGACATCGACGAATCCGGCGGCAGGTCCCAATGCCTGGGCCATCGTCCATCCTGGCGGCAAGGAAGAAATCCCGGGGGGATCGGGAGGGGAAGTCGCTTTTCCCGGCGCCCAGGTGCGGGGCATCTCCTGCCCGTCGACAACGCTCTGTGTTGGCGCCACCTTTGACGGCCGCATCTTCAGCTCCACCGCTCCCACCGGCGGGCTGGCGGCCTGGAAGGTCACGCCGCTCACCGGCGAGAAAGAACCTCGCTTCCATATGACCGGGATCTCCTGTCCCTCGCCACGGCTCTGCGTTGCGGTCGCCTATGGCAGCAAGGTGATCATCTCGGCGGATCCGACGGGGGATGCCTCAACCTGGGTGGTCAGCCAGCTGGCGTTCCAGGTGGACCTGCGGGGCGTCTCGTGCCCGAGCGTGTCCTTCTGCGTCGCAGTCGACAACGCGGGTCGAATCGCCGCCTCGAGCAATCCCACCGGCGGTGCGGGGGCGTGGAGCCTGATCGGCGCGCCGGCGGGCGAAGGCGTCCTCAACGGCATCTCGTGTCCATCGCTTTCCCTTTGCGTGACCGGCAATGATGGGCAGATGATCACTTCGATCGACCCCGGCGGAGGATTGGGCGCTTGGCACGCGATCACGGCGGGAACGGGCCTGCCCGTCGAGGCCGTCTCCTGTCCGACTACTTCCGCCTGCGCGGCTGTGGACAACAACGCCGACGCGATCGTTTCCACCAATCCGCTCGGGGGCTCGGCCGAGTGGTCCTCGACGAACGTGCTCCCGGCTCCCCAGACGGAAAAAAATTCGTTGGGCGGCGTCCAGAACGGCATGTTCGGCATCTCATGCCCGGCGACGACGCTTTGCGTGGGCGTCGGCGCTTCCGAAAACGTCATCGCCTCGACCAACCCCTTCACACCCGATGCCACGCTTGTCTCCCTGCGCAAGTCGAAGCGCTTGCGCGTGGTGATCACGAAGCACCCCCTTCAGCGGATCGATCCGCGCAAGGGAGGAGCCAGGGTCGGTTTCCGCTTTCACTCGGTCGGTGAACACGCCACCCGCTTCAGATGCAAGCTGGGAGGCGGAGAACTTGCAAGCACGCGGACGCATTTGAGACGACTCCGCTTTACGGCATGCGCGTCGTCCGTCACGTACAGGCTGGGCAAGGGCAAGTATGTCTTCCGCGTCCTCGCTGTCGCTGCCGGCCGCAAGAGTCCGCCGGCCAGCTTCAGTTTCAGGGTGGGTCGCCTGGTCGAGGGAAAGCCGCCAGGCTCATGCCCCGCGACCCCGCAGCGCTTCTCGTTTCACCCTTGCTTCAACGCCCGCTGAGGCAGGCATGCGTTCGGGGCGAGCCTGGTTATTCGAGCAGCTTCTGAACGACGAAGGTCCGCGAGCCTTTGGGGGTTTCGATTTTGATTGGCTTACCGACCTTGGCGTCGCGCAGGGCGCGGCCAATTGGGGACTCGGCGGAGAGACGGCCCTCGGCGAGGTTGGCCTCGGTTGAGCCGACCAGGGTCCAGGTGTGGGTCTCGTCTTTGCCCTCGTCGAAGACTTCGGCGGTGCGGCCGAAGGCGAAGGTGTCGGCGTCGCTGTCTACCTCCACCACGACAGCGGTGCGCAGGCGCTCGCGCAGGCGCTTGATCTTGGTCTCGAGGTGGGCCTGGTCCTCCTTGGCGATGTGGTACTCGGCGTTCTCCTTGAGGTCGCCTTCCTCGCGGGCGACCTTGATCCGCGCTGCCATTTTCGTGCGAGCCGGGCCTTCGAGCTCCTCGATTTCCCCGCGCAGGGCCTCGATCCCCTCCTCGGTGATCGCCTCCCCGATGCCATCGGTCTCGGTCATCGGCATCAGCCTTGCAGATGCGGACGCCAGACTGCCTCGGCGGCGCGGCGCGATCCCGCTATCGTGCGTGCACGGCCTCTTGCTCCCACATCCGCACGATCGAGATCTTCGATCCGCCGGCCGAGGTCGCCGGCTGCAAGGAGTGTCTCGAGCTGGGCATGCAGTGGGTCCACCTGCGCATGTGTCAGAACTGCGGCCACATCGGCTGCTGCGATAACTCTGAAGGCAAGCACGCCACTGCGCACAACGCCGAGACCGGCCATCCGATCATCCGCTCGGTCGAGCCCGGTGAGGACTGGAGCTGGTGCTACGAGGACGAGTTGATGTTCCGCGTCGCCCGCTGAGCGAGGGGGGAGCGCCAGCGCCTAACGGCGCGTCTTCTTCAGCGCGACCGTCCACTTGCGCTTGAGCGCCTTGCCGCCTTCGGGCGTGTAGGAAATGGTCGGCTTGACCCGTGTCTTGCCGCTCGTCTGTAGCTTGATCCGCGACTTGCCGCTTGCGCGGACAATGACCTTCACAGTGCCGCTCGCGTGCTTCCTCGAGACATCGGCGACGCCCTTGCCGAAGAGGTCGAGCCGGCCGGAGCCGGTTACGGCGAGGCGCAGGGTGGCGGTGCCCTTGCGCCGGTTGTAGACGACTCGCTTGAGCTGGAGGCTCGCCCTGATCGCGAATCCATTGGGATTGCCCTCGACGTTTTCGCCGGCGAAGTTGCGCGCCGTGATCTGACACGTGTAGCTGCCGACTTTGCCGGCGGTGATCGTCGTGCCCGTGGCGCCTGGGATCGGCTGGCGGTTGCGTAGCCACTGGTAGGAGACGCTCTGCGGGGCGCGGTAGAGGAAGGACTCGATTTGGTCGCCTTCCCAGGGCGGGGCCGAGCAGCCGAGCACCGAGCCGGGGGCGTGGCCGCCTTCGACCTTGACGATCGCGTTGAGGCGCGGGCTGTCGAGGATCACCGGGAAGGCAACGCCGCTTTGGGTTGCGCCTGCCGTTTCAAGCGGGAGCACGCAGCAGCCGGCGAAATTGCCCGCTTCGACCCTTTCGAAGCCGCTGCTGGCCCAGTAGATCGCTCCACCGTCTGTCGCCAGGCCGATCGGTTTCGAGACGAACTGGTTGAGGTTGGC
>Ga0209265_1000133_pt1 | contig 18433 bp, 14 predicted proteins | sample GraSoiAngelo_103_FD_185872 | JGI IMG/M metagenome (GOLD analysis project Ga0209265, IMG submission 185872) | Grasslands soil microbial communities from the Angelo Coastal Reserve, California, USA - 14_0903_05_20cm (SPAdes) (version 2) | ecosystem: Environmental > Terrestrial > Soil > Grasslands ...
CGACACCGACAGAAACTCCCACACCAACACCTACTTCGACTCCCACGCCGACCGAGACACCGACACCGACGCCTACTTCGACCCCAACCCCCACACCGACCGAGACACCGACCCCAACGCCTACGGAGACTCCGACGCCAACCCCGACGGCTACTCAGACACCAACGCCGACACCGACTGAAACGCCTACGCCTACCCCGACCGAGACGCCGACCCCCACGCCGACTCCGACTCCAACGCCACCACCCGACGTCAGCGTCACTAAAACGGCTGACGCTGCCAGCGTGAGCGCCGGTTCGCAGATCGGTTTCACCGTTACTCTCGCCAATAGTAGCGTTACCACAGCAACGGGATTAAGTGTCACCGACGACCTTCCGGCCGGGACGGGGGTGGACTGGAGCATTGACGCTGGCAACAGCGACCCTGGCTGGTCAGTCAGCGGGTCTCCTCCGAGCCAAAGTCTGGTCTATACGCCTACGACACTGGATGGTAACACCACCACCACAGCGCATGTGGTGAGTGGCACCACGGGCGAAAGCTGCGGAACATATGACAACACGGTCAACTTCACTACCGACAACGACGGCTCGGGTTCAGCATCGGACTCGGAAACGGTGCTGTGCGCCACGGTCGCCATCAGCAAGGCAGCTGATGCCGTCAGTGTGAATGCCGGTTCGCCGATCGGTTTCACAGTAACTTTGACCAATAGCACTGCCGGCACAGCGACCGGACTTAGCGTGACCGATCCCCTGCCTGCCGGTGCCGGTGTTGAATGGACGATCGATGCCGGCAACACCGATCCAGGCTGGTCAGTGAGCGGCTCGCCACCTAACCAAAGCTTGGTTTACAGCCCGACCACGCTGGCTGGCAACACCACCACTCAAGCGCACGTAGTCAGCAACACCACGCCTAACAGTTGTGGCACCTACGATAACACAGCTAGCTTCACCACCGACAACGACGGCTCAGGCCAGGCCTCCGACTCGGAGACAGTTATTTGTCCGAGCCCGACCCCAACTCCTACGTCGACACCTACACCTACGGCTACGGCGACTTTCACGCCAACGCCAACGCCGGAGGAGAGCCCAACGCCGACACCTACGTCTACGCCGACGCCTACGGCGACAGCTACGGCAACGGCAACAGCGACCTTTACTCCGACACCTACACCTACTGCTACGGCTACACCGACTGCAACGGCAACGGCGACTCAGCCTCCTCCGACGCCTACCGCGACGGCTACGGCGACTGTAACTCCGACCGCGACACCTAGGCCTACTCCAACGCCGAGGCCTCGTCCAACGCCTGTGCCTCGCCCGACTCCGCCGACTTCTACGCCTACTCCAACGTCGACAGCATCACCCACGCCAGGGTTGACTCCAACGCCGAGGCCTCGCCCAACACCTGCGCCTCGCCCGACCCCGCCGCAGTCATGATCGTCAGTGACCGGTGACCCCGGGATCGGTAATCAGCGATCGGTTGCGCGTTTCCGGGGAGCACGGGCTACCCGCCTGTAGTTGACGGCATCTGCAGCGATGCAAGCTTCGGTCAATTCACGTTTTGACATTCTCGCGGGATTCAGCCAGCGCCGCGTGTTTCCAAGAGTCCACGCGGACAATTGGGTAGCGCACGCGGCGTCCCGAAAAATGAGCGATCTGGTTCAAAAACGCTTGACCAAGTTGCCTAAACATTTATAAACGGTGCTTTCCTACGCCTCTTGAGTGTCTTGAAACAAAGTATCCGCGGACGCTCACAGCGACCGGCAGCGGCATCTCAGTTTCTCAAGAAAATCGCCCACAAAACTCCACCTCGATTACAAATGAAAAGGAATTCGTACATTCGACCTGTCCGCCGTAGCCTTGGCGAAGGCGGATCCGTATCCGTCAGCCGTGGTTTCCGCGAGGGCGGGGCCCGCCGCGCCGTAGTCCCGCCACTGCGGGACGAAGGCGGGTTTGTTAACCTCCGCGCGATGCTCGCACTCATGTTCTGTTTGGTAGGTGCAGCGCTGGCGCTTTTAGCAGGTAGGGATGGCGCGCTGGGCAGGGGCGTGGCATCGGCATCTCTGCCGATCAATTCGATTGGCTGGAAGCCAATGCCACTCGCGCCGCGCTACATGCCTGTCCCTGGCGCCAATTCACGTGAGGAGGCTGCTGACCTTTGGCGACTAGAACAATTCTGGACGATCGTTTAACATATCCTACCGGCCGCTTTGATCCGCGATGGTTACGTGCCGCAGCCGTCCAACACGCACGTCTGCCCATGGGTGTCCCTGCAGGAGTGCCTGCCATGCTGAATCCGTTAAGTCCACTGGCGTTCAGTACCACCAGCTTCATCGCGCTCGGCCCGCAACCAGAACGCATGACCGGTTGCTCTGGCTGTTTCAATTACACGACGACGGAAGGGCGAGTTAACACGATCGCGGTTGATCCCACCACGACTGTCAATGGTAGCATTGTGGCTTATCTTGGTGCGGTCGGCGGTGGTGTATGGAGGACGACTAACTGTTGCAGTAATTCCACTACCTGGAGCGTGGTAACCGATGATCCGTTGATTTCCACTACAGCCATCGACAGTGCTACGATTGATCCCAGCGATCATAACACCGTTTATGCTGGCACCGGCGATCTCAATTTCGGTTCCTTTTTCATGGGTAGCCAGGGTATTCTTAAGTCCACTGATGCAGGAGCTACATGGACCGTTCTCGGCGCCGACGTTTTTGGCATGGCTTACACAGAGCCTCCGGGTCAGTTTCCACAGTATAACGCTGTTGGCAAAGTTCGTGTGGACCCAAATAACAGCAGTAAAGTCGTAGCTGGCACGAAACAAGGTCTGTATTTTTCGTACGATGGCGGAGCGAACTGGACCGGCCCCTGTTTCACCAACAATTTCGCCACCCAGCGTCAGGACGTTACCGGTCTTGAGCTAAGCGACGTGGGTGGTGGCGATACCCGCATCGTTGCGGCCATCGGCACGCGCGGCTTTGCTACCACCGTGCAGTACGATCTCAATTTGAACGGTGCCAACGGCCTTTACGGCGCAACGATGCCATCGAGCGGCTGCCCAAGTTTCACTTCAATCGCTAGCAATGCCAACGGCTTCATCTTCGGCACTGCGGTCACCGGAAGCGCCTATTCGACTGGGGCATCTATGAATGCCGGGAGTGGCTCGCCTTTCGTCAATATCTCCACCGGCAATCAGTTGGGTCGAATTGACATTGCCGTCGCGCCGAGCAACGCGGACTACATTTATGCGCAGGTGCAATCCATTGTTGGTAACAGCAACGGTGGCTGCGGCAACTCCCTGGCTGCCAGATTGGTGCGTGGGCTTCTACTGACGGCGGTACAAGCTGGACCTTCATGGAGGGTTCCCAAGGCGGTGCGCTCAGGAATTGCCAAAACGTCGCCGGCGATTACCCACAAAACTGGTACGACTAGGGAGTGGTTGTTGATCCGAACAACCCCGACCGCGTGTTCTTCGACACGTTCGAGGTCTGGTTTGCAACGCGCACGGGAACTGTCTGGAACGATACTACGTGCGGTTATTCCTACAGCGGCGCGGCAGGTCCTGTGCATGTGGACCAGCACGCTCTGGCCTTCGTGCCCGGCTCGTCCAGCATCTTGCTAATCGGCAACGACGGCGGCGCCCACGGGACGGCAAACGCCAACATCGTAAACCAAAACACGGATCCGACGTGGTTCAACATGGACACGGGCTTGAACACAATCGAATTTTACTCGGGCGACATCAGCGGTAATTTTCTTAATGCCGCCTCGCCACAAGCAAGCGGCGGCGCGCAGGACAACGGTTCCAGCTCAGTTACATTTGCCGGCGCGCCCTCCGGCCCGGTGCTATGGCAGCTGGGAGTGGGTGGAGACGGCTTCTATTCACGCATTGATCCTGTGGGCACAGGTTCGAGTCTGCGTTTCTGGCAGGGTAACAACAGCGGTATGCTGCATCGTTGTGTTAGTAACTGCACGAATCAGAATGCTCCCTGGAGTGGCAACGTCCAGGGCAGCTGGGGCGGCGATACGCAATCGTTCGTTCTGCCATACGACCTGTTCCATGGCGGTATCCCAGGAGGGGATGACTGTCCAGCAGCCGGCGTCCCCGGCGGCTGCGGTAATCTGGTTGCCGGCACGACCAGGGTGTGGGAGACAACTCATGGCGGCAACGCCTCGTTCAGCTCATCGGATTGGTACATAACGAACAATCCGACCACGCAGAACATGACCAAGCAGACATTGGGGAACCGTTCGTTTATTAATCAGGTAAAGTACTCGCCGAAGTATCAGAGCGTTGCCATTGTCGGCACGAACGACGGCAATGCCTGGATAGGCTTTAACCTTGGCACGGGGACGCAAGCGCAGGCGACCTGGGTAAATGTCACTGGAAACAATACGGTTCTGCCCAATCGCCCTGTGATGGGCATCGCGCTGGACCCTTCCATGCCAGCCGCAAATCTCCCAGTTGGATACGCAGCGGTCGGCGGTTTCAATGCTAATACGCCACCGACACCGGGTCACGTGTTCCAGGTAACATGCGCGGCCAATTGCGGCACTTTTACCTGGGCCGATAAGACCGGCGATCTGCCGGATATTCCGGTGGACTCGATCATCGTTAATCCTAATCAACCGCAACAGGTCTTTGCCGGCACAGACTGGGGCGTTTACTACACCGATGACATCACTGTGGCATCTCCTACCTGGCAGCGCTTCGAGAATGGCCTGCCGCACGCGATGGTATGGGACATGCAAATTGACCGTGGTAGCACTACCTTATCAGTCTGGACACGCAGTCGCGGTGCCTACGTCTATCCTTTGCCCGGCGCTGGTCCGACGCCGACCCCAACTCCAACACCCACAGCCACGCCCACGGTGACACCTACACCTACGTCAACGCCTACAGCTACCCCGACGCCTACTGCTACGCCTAGAGCAACACCGAGGCCGCGGCCAACGCCCCACCCTCGGCCAACGCCGCCGTAAGACGGAATAGTGATTAGTGACGATTTCTCGGCGGCGCTAGGCCAAAGGTGGACCGGCTTCTTCTGAAAATGCCAGTCCGGCTCGGACCGATAGCATTTCGCCCGACGACGCAAGATCGAAGTCCCAAGGCATTAAGCAGCAGAGCTTGGCGGCAAAGCCGCGTTGCTCTACCAACGCGTTCAGGAGTCGCCGCGACGACCATTCCACCTGACTGATCAGCTTCTTGAGAAATAATCTATTTCCCGTTCAAAATTAAAAAGTCTTGAACCGTTTCCGAAGCAGGCGGCGGCGTATTCCAACAGTGCCACCCATCATACTGCCCAGGCCTCGGCCCACGCCGCATCCTCGTCCGACTCCGCCGTAATTGTGAGCCGGGGATCAGTGATCGGTGATCAGTTGTAGCCCGATTGCTGAGCTGACCCGTGTAGCGCGACAACGTGCGGGCGGCGGACGCGCTAGCCGCCATGGCGACAAGACCAGTCGGCGGTCAGCAGTACGCGGCTGCAGCAACCATGTCAGCGGAACTCGGCTACTCCTGTGCGAGTTCCCGCGTGAGGCGTGCGTCCCGAAACGTCAAAATGTCACCGTCACTTGATTAGAACAGGTCTGAGTGCCCGCGTTACATACTTTATAGGTGTAGCTGGCATGGCCACGGCCGCCGGGCGAGTCGGTGTAGAAACCGTCGTTTTGGGTCGTGGCGACGATCCCGCCGTTGCGGTAAACATCGACATTGCTCGAAGTCGCCCCGTTCCAGGAGAGGTCCACTGTGTGTCGTCCCTGCACTTTGTAGCCACGCGCAGTGAGCGTGATTTGGCCGGCTGTAGGTGTTGGTGTACCTGTGGGAGTGACGGTCGGGGTAGGGGTTGCCGTCGGAGTTGGCGTCGGTGTTGGAGTTGGGCTTGCGGCAGGGAATTGGAATTTGCCGATGCGCGTAAACCAGCTAGCGCTACTGGTCACAGGATAATATTCGTTGGTGTGCCAGAAAGTTAGATTATCCGCAGGATCGATAGTCAGCATGCTGTAGTCGCCCCAGCGTCCACTGGAATGGGTCTGGTGGCCTCCGCCAGCAATCATTACGGCTTCACCTTGGCCGAGATTATTTAACGGATCGGAAGTCAGCCGTCCCGCATAACGAATGGAAGGTTCCTGTGTCGCGCTGGAGGTAGAATAACCGATTGCCATGTTTCCGTTTTGATCCACTGCAATACTAGGCATCCACCGCCACAAACCATCACTGCCATTCGTCCAGCTTTGCTGTTGCACCGGCGTAGCGGGAAAATTGCCGCCGGTAACATTCATTTGATACCAGCGAATCGCAGTCGGGCCGTTCGGGTAATTCAGAATAACGGTCTGGGACGCCCACAACGACTCCGTGCCGGAGCTATTCCGATAAACAAGCGGCGTCATGATTTTGTCGCCCAATGTGTCTAACTTTTGTGCGGTGCCGTTCTGGGGCACCAGGAGCGTGCCGGAATTAGTGAACGCGTCAACGAACCCGGCTACGGGGACGTTGGCATTCGGGGTATGGTTGACGCCGAGGCCGAGAGTCGAATTACTCGGGGTGCCAAAATCAACGTGAAATTTCCAGCCATGCACCTGAGTCAAAGTCACGCCGCCGGTCGCGGGGCTATCGACGGAGATGAGAAACTCATCCCTGCCCGCAGGCGGAGGCGTACCCGTGCGAAAACCAGCTGGAACCAAACTGTAGGAATCGCCCAAGCCGGCAGGGGTGATGTTAAAGGCAATGGTGTTAGCGGCGCCCCCGGTGAGCATGGATGCGCGATCGAGAGCAAAGACCCGCACGCCTTGAAAGCCAAGAGTAACGCCATTGAACAAGTTGACCGTGAGGTAATAGGCGTTTTCTGCAGGGCTCCCGCCGCTGTTCCACATCGCCAACTTCGGGTAATCACCGATCCAAGTGGGATTGGACGGGTCATGCTGGATCGCATAGAGGAACCAGCCCCCACTGACTGGGTCGCCTGTCTGAGATACACCGACGCATTGGTAGAATGGTCCGGAGCCGGGCAGCGAGCCGGGAAAGGCAAAATCGCTCACCACCCAGCGATTGGCCTGATGATCATAAAGGACGAACCCATCGCCATTGTTGAAGCCCGAACAAGGCGTGCCTACCAAGGTCAGGAAGAAAGAGTTGTAGGTCGTTCCATTGGGGCCATTGAGCGGATTACCGTTTTTATCAAAAATCTTGATCGAGCTATTGACCGACTGGACATAATGATTCGGGCCGACATCGCCATCGGTGTCAGGCGGCAAACAGAGACAACCACTCTGGCTTGAGTTCATGCCATCGAAAGTCAGCAGCGGCGCAGGCATAGTCGGCGTGGGGGGTGTGATTCCCTTCACCAACGTCTCCAACCGTGGGTAATCGGATTGATTGGTCGGGTTTGGAATTTCTGGATGCGGATAACGCGTCAGCCGCTTCTCTTCGATCTCGGGGTTTGGAGCAACGTAAGGGAGACTTCGCAAATCGTTGTTTTGAATAACCGGTCCCATCAACCGCAAGACGTCCGGCGTCTGCGTACCGGGAGCATCCTGTGCGCCTACGGAGGGATTGCTTTGTTGAGTCGGCCTTGCGCTCTTTGTTTGGGCGAACAGCGCCACAGCAAGACCACCAAGGCAAAAGACCGCGGCAATTAAAACGCGAAGATTAAAGAAAGCGGATTGTGAAGTGGATTTCTTTTTCATAACAGGGCTTCATTGGAGGCCCCGATGGTTGATCAAAACACTCCGAAAAATCAACACTTTATTTTGTATGCTTGGCATGCTGATCCCGGCTTGGCGATAAACACTCGCCCGCTGACCCCTGTTGATTAGGTGGGCTACGCAGAGGAGGTGCCGGAAAGTCTTCTTGGCGCCGGTCCATCGTACCCGTGATTGACCGGATCAATCCGCCGCATTGGTTTCTCGCGAGTTTGTTCTTCGATCACGTGCGCCACGAGCCCAGGCGTGCGGGCGATCATGAAAATGCCATTGAACGCTGCGGGGTTCATTCCCAGATCGGCAAGAATGGCGCCGATAGCGCCGTCCACATTGATGGGCAAAGCTTTCTTCGCCGCAGCGAACGCCTTTTCAACGGCGCGCGCTGTTTTCATGTGCACGCCATCGACGCCTGCTTCGCGCGCCAGCTCGAAAAGCCGGGCCGTACGCGGATCTTTCGTATGATAACGATGACCAAAGCCTGGCATGCGCTCGCCCGTTTCTCTCATTGCCGACAGTGTGCGAGCGGCGGATTCATCCAATGAAATAGATTCACGAGTTGCGCGATCAGCGATTGCTTTCAGTTGCCGGGCGCAATCTTCAATTGCCCCGCCGTGGTGACGATTGATCGACATGATCCCTGCGGCGACCGCCGCGCTCAACGCTGCTCCGGTTGATGCGACAGTTCGCGCCGCTAACGCGCTTGGCGGCGTCGCACCGTGATCAATCGACGCGACCAAAATCGCGTCCATCAAACGCGCGATTGCCGGCGAGGGCAGTTCGCCCGTCAAAATGAGATAAACCGCGGCGCCGAAGGAGACGCGTCCCATAAGCTCGGCAATATCGTATCCGCGTACTCCCACCCTGTTAGGTTCTATGCGCGTGACCGCGGTGTTCCATGTTGCTTTCTTGTCGGCTTCGCTCATGAGACTTAGTCCTTTCATTTTCTTGAGAATCTCGACGACCGCGTCCGGCAGTTCCCCGAACGAATCGACTACGATGGCGCCTGCCTCGCGCAAGGCTTTTACCTTGCCGGCGTGCGTGCCGCGGCGGCCCTCGATAATCGCTCCGGCGTGACTGAACCGGGTGCCTTCGCGCGCAGCCTTGCCACCGATATAGGCGATCACCGACTTGGTGACCTTTCGCTCGACAATCAGTTGTGCCAATTCTTCCTCCTGCGACGAACCGATTTCACCGAAGACGACAATGGCTTCTGTGAAAGGATCAGCTTCGAACATCAGCGCGGCATCGGGAATTCGAACTCCAAGGACCGCGTCGCCGCCAATATGCACGATGGTTGAAATGCGGACGCCGGCTTGCCCAAGATAATAACCTGTGCTCGAAGCCATCCCGCCCGAGCGGCTGATCACCCCAACGCCTTTTGGAATCCCGGGCTTGAACCATTGTCGCGCGCTTTCCGCTCGGCCGCCGATCATGCCGACCACAGCCTTGCCCGGGCTAAGCGCCCCCAGTGTGTTCGGTCCAAGAAACATTGCGCCGTTTGCGTTTGCGGCTGCTGCGATTTCCATGGCGTCCCATACTGGCACGCGATCTGGCACCAGCACGGTGAGTTTGATCCCTGCGTCAATCGCGGAAATTGCTGCGTCTTTCACACCTGCCGCTGGCACGAAAAGGACCGAGATATCGATGTTACCTAACGAATTTACCGCGTCCTGTGGTGTGTTAAACACAGGCACCCCGAGGACGTTCTGTCCGCCTTTGCCTGGCGTAACGCCGCCGACCACGTTGGTTCCGTACTCGCGCATGAGACGCGTGCGTGCCCGTCCTTCACGTCCGGTGACGCCTTGCACCAACACACGCTTTGTCTCGTCGATTAAAATTGCCATCTTAGTGAGCGCCTCCGATCAGGTCATTCAATCCCGGAATATCAAGCTCCAAATAGAACCCTTCGATTCCGGCAAGCCGGCACTCGACATCACACGCGAGTAATTCGGAATCCTTGGTCGCGAATTCTTCTTCGGAGAGCGAGCGCGCGGGCGCACCTTTGCGATCGACAATCAATCCGCCGGAGTGCGTTTCCACGGCGCTGCGAACTTCTGTCCATTGCCCAGGGTCGATCCATACCCGACCATTTTTCACCTGAAATACAGTGGCTGACGAATTTTTGATGAACTTCGGGACGCGCGGAGTGCGCGGCTTCCATTTTGTGCCGCCAGTGTTTCCGACGAGTTCGGCAAAGCGTGCCGCGATCATCGCCGGTGTGTCGGTCTTGCGATAGCCTTCGACCTGCGCGCACAACAGCTTCGACATGCGACGCAAGATATCCACGGCGCGATCTTCTGTGTTTCCGCCCAGACGAATGACCGCCGGAATGTCGAGATCGAGCTCCCAAAAAGCTTTGGCCAACCCGTACGCGGACCAATATTGCTCCTGGCTCGCGACACCGGAACCCGAACCGAAGTATCCGACGAGATCGGGCTGAGCCAAAATGATTCGCGCGGCGCGATAAACCTTGGATGCGGACGGATTTCCGCTGGTATCAGTGAAATCCGCGATGGTGAATCCCGCGTTAACGATAGCGTCCATAGACATCATTGAGCCGCCGCCGCCGGCGCCATGAAAACCAACCAAACCTTTGGAATCTTTGGGAGCAGCCGTCGCCAACTGTGCGAAATAAAATGTGCCGCGATGATCGCTTTGTTCCACAGCGTAGGCGAGGCGCTCGAGAACAGTCGGTGGATGATCGAACTCGCGCGCGATTTCGATTCCCAATTCGGGGCGACGCACCACGGCGTAGTCATCAATCGTAATCCGGCAATCGGCCGCGACGAATTCGCCGCTTCTGGTCAATACCAGCGGATTGATTTCCAGCGACCGCGCTTCCACGCTGCGCGCGGCAGCAAACAACTTCCGGATCGAATCGGCGAGTTGCTCCGCGAGCGCTGGTGAAAGACCGCATGGGTTGACGGCTTCATTCACGACGGGATCAAGAGGTCCTCGATTCACGTCGCAGGGAATGCGTCTCGTTGACGCGGCGCGTTCTTCGATTCCCGTGCCTCCGCCCGCCGCGAAGATGATCACCGGCGCGCGTGCGGCGTCATCAATGGCAAACGAAAGAAAAAATTCCCGATCGATATCGATCTTTTCTTCAACGAGCACGGCTTCGACTGGAAACTGTCCGACCTTCATCGCCAGCATCCGCGTCGCGTGCGGACGCACTTCATCTGGCTTTTTTGCAAACGCGACACCACCGATGCCGGCGCGGCCCGTAGTCCAAACCTGAATCTTGATGACGACTTCGTCCCCTAACTTCGCCGCTACTGCGACGGCCTCTTCAGTCGTTCGAGCCGGAGAGCCGCGCGGGATTTTGAATCCATTGGCGGCAAGAATGGCTTTGCCTTGATATTCGTGGAGTCGCGCCATGGCTGCGTGCTATTTCGGATGAAAACGCCCAACGTTCAACGCTCAACTCGAAGAGAATTCACCCACGACGGGCAAGCCGAGCAGGCATCGAACGCAGGATTGCATCGCTACCGAACTATGCATTCCTGGATTGCTCCACTATCCGGAGTTGAGTAAAGATCATATTACGGTGCGCTCCGCTTGCGAGAGTCGATATGGCCGGTGAGGGCAAAAAGGAAATCCAACTCGAGATCGGGCACGTCTTGTTCATCGATCTCGTTGGTTATTCGAAATTTTCCCTTAACGACCAGCACGCCGCAGTTGAACAGCTAAATCGGGTTGTTCGCGCGTCAGAGCAATTTCAACAGACCGAAACCGCAAGCCGTTTGCTCAAAATCCCAACCGGCGACGGCATGGCGCTGGTATTTTACTCGACGCCGGAGGCGCCCGTGCAGTGCGCGCTGGAGATTAGTCGCTCACTCAAGCGATATCCACAGCTGCAAGTTCGGATGGGAATTCACAGCGGTCCGGTCAGCGTGGTGATGGATGTGAATGAACGTGCCAATCTGGCTGGCGCTGGAATGAATATCGCCCAACGAGTGATGGATTGCGGCGATGCGGGGCACATCCTGCTTTCGAAGCGTGTCGCTGAAGATCTCGAAACGCACGAGAAATGGCGACCGCTCTTGCACGATCTTGGTTCGTGCGAAGTGAAGCATGGAGTGCGTCTTGCTGTGGTAAATGTCTATGCCGACCAATTCGGCAACCCAAAACTCCCGCTGAAATTAGCAGCGCAGAGACGCCGCACGCGAATGCGATGGGCGGCGATGACTACAACGTTGCTCGCACTTGCGGCGACCGTCGGTGGTATTGCGATATTTTCCCGTAATCGCGCACAATCGACACTGACTGCGCCAGAAAAGAGCATCGCGGTGCTGCCGTTTGCGAACCTGAGTGAAGATAAGGCGAACGCCTACTTCGCAGAAGGTATCCAGGACGAAATTCTGACGCGCTTATCCAAGATTGCTGATTTAAAGGTGATCTCGCGCACATCGACGCAGCATTTCAAAAGCGCGCCTGGCAACTTGTCCGAAATCGCCAAACAACTTGGAGTTGCCTACATTCTAGAAGGAAGTGTTCAGAAGAGTGGCGACGCCGTACGCGTAAACGTGCAGCTGATCAAAGCAGCCAATGATTCCCATCTTTGGGCCGATACCTTTGATCGAAAACTGATAGATGTGTTTTTCGTCGAGAGTGAAGTGGCTAGAGCGATCGCCGAGAAATTGCGCCTGCACCTCACGGGCGAGGAAGAGCAGGTCATCGCCGCGAAACCAACGGAGAACGTCGAGGCCTACGATGCCTATTTGCGGGGTCTGGCTTACAACCTCAAGACGGCAACCACGCCTGCCAACTCCCTTGGCGCGCAGAAATATCTCAGAGAAGCCGTGCGGTTGGACCCGAAATTTGCTGTTGCCTGGGCGCTGCTCTCGTACGTGGACGCCCGTGGTTATCTCCAATTGACTCTGCAGCCAACGACTGCCCTTCGCGAGGAGGCACGGCAGGCAGCCGAAACCGCGCTTACTCTTCAGCCCAATCTCGGCGAAGCTCTGATGGCGATGGGGTATTACCGCTATGCCTGTTTGAAGGATTACGACACCGCAGTGCGGTACTTTGAGCAAGCACGTCAGTCCCTTCCCAATAGCAGCCGTATTCCCGAATCGCTGGCTTATCTCGAGCGGAGACGAAACCAATGGGACCGGAGTGAGTCGTACTTCAACGAAGCCGAGCGACTCGATCCGCGCAATGTTTCGCTGCTAACCCAGCATGCACAATCATACATTTGTCGTCGTCAGTTCCCGGAAGCGCTACGAAAGCTTGACCAGGTTCTCGATATTGTACCGGACGACCTGGATACGCTGGTGCAAAAAGCGTCTATCGCCCAGGCAGTGGGCGACCTGCCGCAGGCTGCCATACTGTTAGCTCCGCTACATCCGGCGTCGAATAACCCAGGGGCCTTGGAAACGCAGCTTTACCAAGCCATCTTGGAGCGCCACCCCGAACAAGTTATCCCTCGCCTGAAGGAAATACTGGCCAAATCTGATCCTGGATTGGGTTATTACAATGGCGAATTGCGCTTTTGGCTCGGCTGGGCGCAAGAAATCGGGGGCGACCGTCCCGCTGCCGACGAAAGCTGGCGCCAGGCACGCAGCGAATTGGAATCCCTTCTAAAAGAGCAGCCTGAAAATTTTGTTGTGATCGGTGATCTCGCGCTGATCAATATGGGTCTCGGCGACAAGACGGCTGCATTAAGTCTAGCTGAACGTGCCATGCGTGTCATTCCGCTTGAGAAAGATGCGTTGCACGGTCCAATCCCGATTGAGATCCTCGCCCGGGTAGCAGCACGATTTGGAGAGCCTGATCGCGCCATCGCAGCGTTGCAGAAACTGCTCTCGATTCCGTCCACCGGCCCATTAGCTTCGAACGCGCCGATCACGTCCGCGTTGCTTCGCCTCGATCCAATGTTTGATCCGCTTCGGCAGGATCCACGCTTCGAAAAGCTCCTCGCCTCGGTGGGGCAGAAGGACGCGAAGCAATGATGCACGGGAATTGACCAACAATTCGTCGCTGCTATCCGCCCACAGCTTGGTAATGGCCGAGGCCGCGTTTCCACATGAGGTTTGCCCAAGCCCATGCGAGCAACAGCCAACCAGTTTGGATCGCCAGGGCTTGCACAAGGTCAGCACCTTTTAATCGGCCGAGAAAGATCGCGATTGGACAAAACAGTTCGTAGTAGAACGGCAGCCATTTCATCACGGCCTGGACGGCAGACGGCATGATGTCGATGGGAAACATCTGGCCACCGAGGAAGTATTCGAACGAATAAACAATGAAAACGAAGGTGGAGATTTCCAGAATCCAAAACGCCATCATCGCAAGGCTGTAAGTGATAAAGAACTGAATGAACGCCGCCATTAACATCGATACGATGGAAACCACATACACCAGTGGATCAGTCGGCAGCACGACGTAGTCGCGGAAATAAATAAAGATCAGCGCAATCGGCGGCAGGGTAACGAAGGTGTAAACGAGCCGGCCGCTTAGAAAAATACTGAACCGGTATGCTAGATAACTCATCGGTTTGGTGAGAAGCGCATTGATCTGGCCTTCGCGAATATCAGCGGCGATCTGCCATTCATCCTCCGTCGGTGTGACCAGATTGCTGACCAGGATAGTGAGCAAATAGTAGTAAATCATCGAGCCGTAGTCGTAGCCGTGCAGCCCGCCGCCGCGCTCCTTGAACACCGCGGCCCAAAGAAAAACTGTGCCGGCTAGCGGAATCAGGCCGAACAGCGCGCGCAGAAAATAATTCCAGCGGTAAACAAACGTGTTCTGTAGCCCGATGTTAAAAACCGAGAGGTATTTTTCGATCTTACTCGTGCTCATGCTCCTGCTCGTAATCGTAATCGAAATTACAAAATGTCGAGCACGACCAGGATTACGAGCATGAGCTCAACTATTCGCTACAGTTTTGAGTCAGCTCCACGGCCAGATTAATCGCGGCGATCATGCTGTCAGGACATGCAATTCCTTTGCCGGCAATTTCAAACGCGGTGCCGTGATCGGGACTGGTCCGAGGAAAAGGAAGCCCAAGCGTCACGTTCACACCTTGGTGAAAGGCGTGGAGTTTCAGCGGAATCAATCCCTGGTCGTGGTACATGCAGAGTACCGCGTCGAATTCGCCTTCAATCGCACGATGGAAAACTGTGTCGGGGGAGTGTGGGCCTGTAAAAACGGGATGTGACTCGTGAGAAGTCAGAAGTGATTGGTTTAATTCGGCGACTGCCGGAGCGATGATTTCGATTTCTTCACGGCCGAGTTTTCCCGATTCGCCAGCGTGGGGGTTTAATCCGGCAACAGCAATGCGCGGTCTCGCAGCGCCACCACGCGCGACCATCGTGACCTTGGAAGATTGACGGCTTAAAGCCGTCGAGCTTCCAGAAGTGCCGCGCGAGAGGGTTCGGGCTTGTAGAAAATCCGCGAGCAACAGACCGACTCGGACAACCTCTGATTGCTGAAGCGCACTCGTTGCCTTGCGCAATGGAAGGTGAGCCGTTACAAGCGCGACGGTCATCTTTCCACCGGTCAGACACATTGCGAAATTTTTGACGCTGCATCGCTCGGCAAAAAATTCCGTCTGTCCTGGAAACTTGAAACCCACTTCGTACATCCGGGCTTTGTGAACCGGGCCGGTTACGATTGCATCGAGCTCACCGCGCCGGGCCAGGGTGACTGCTTCCTCCAGCGCGGCGGCAGCAGATCGCGCGGTTTTACGCGTGGGCTGTCCTGGATGGCAATCCGGATATTTGCCGATGATCTTGTATTCGGCCGATTTGGGAACTTGGTCAGACCTCAGCGCGAGATCGACAATCTCTGGCCCGATCCCGGCGCAATCGCCGAGCGTGACGCCGATACTTGGTTTTCCGCTTCTGTTCATGCTCGTGATCGCAATCGACTTCACTTAATCGATCACGTGCACACGCAACGAGCAAAAACTGCGAACATGGGATTGATTTTCCCCGCAGTTTAAGGAAAACTAGCTTCCCGGCATGCAGCACGTCACCGCGTTCTCAAGTCCGCAAACTGTTCCCGCTGCGCCTGCGGCCGTGCGAAAATCTGGCTTGTGGATTTTGGACAGCTGGCGCGACCTGGTCCTGTACGTCTGCACGCCGCTGGTGATTCTGCCGATCTTCCTATTGGCACAGGCGCGTTGGAGCGCGCAGGACATTTATCTTTTCGTCGCTGCTTTTGGCGCAATGGGCCACCATTTGCCGGGAATGATTCGCGCCTACGGCGATCGCGCGTTATTCCAGCGGTTCAAATGGCGCTTCATTCTTGCGCCGATTTTCCTGGTTGTCGTCTGCGCGGCCTTTTCCATTTGGGACCTTAAAGGCATCGTGCTGGTCGCCTTTGTCTGGGGCGTTTGGCACGGCATGATGCAGACCTACGGGTTCTGTCGCATTTACGATGCGAAAGTTGGCTCGTTCGCTGAGCTGACACGCCGTCTCGACTTCGCATTATGCGGGATTTGGTTCGCTACCGCGGTTCTCCTCTCACCGCAGCGAATGACCGACACACTCGAAACTTATTATTCTGCCGGCGGCCCCTTCATTCCGCCTGCGCTTCTCCGAATGGCGCAGCAAACCTTGCTAGCCGTGGCGCTCGCAGTTGCGGCCCTGTTCCTGGCAAATTATGTCTGGAGCTGGACCCGGGGGAACCGGCCGAGCCCTGTGAAGCTGGTGCTCCTCGTCACAAGCATTTCTTTCTGGTGGTACTGCAACAACATTGTTGCGAGTGTTCTGGTGGGCATCGCGTTGTTCGAAGTCTTTCACGATGTGCAGTATCTATCGCTGGTTTGGATTTATAATCGCAAACGAGTTGAGACAGACAGCGCGATCGGCGGTTTTATGCGTTTCGTGTTCCGGCGCAGCGGCTCGCTGATGGGTCTTTACGTGGGGCTGATCTTTGCCTACGGCGCGCTCGGCTATTTCAAGTCCAGTATCGGTACCGAGTCAGTCAAAACGATACTCGCCGGCGTTGTGACGGCTTCAGCGCTGCTCCATTTTTATTACGACGGGTTCATTTGGAAAGTGCGCGAAAAATCGACCCGGCAATCTCTCGGCATCAGCGGCGGCGGCACAGCGGATGTTTCGACCAAAGGTTTTCTGCCGGGCTGGACGTTACATGGCGCGAAATGGGTAGGCGTTTTCGTCATACCATTGGGAGCGCTTTGGCTCGGGCAGACGCACACGGCCCGGACCGAACTCGATCGCGTTGCGATGATCGCCGCTGATCTTCCAACCAGCGCGCGGGCGCATTTGAATCACGCGACTGCGTTGCAGGACACCGGCCGTGTTGATGAAGCTGCCGAATCCTTCTCCAAAGCCTTGCGTCTGAATCCCGATTCCGCGAAGGCGCATGTCAGTCTCGCGACCATTCTGATTGGCAAAGGAGAACTGAACGACGCGCATGCCCATTATGAACAAGCGTTGCGGATGGACCCTAACAACGCCGAGTATCACTCCGGTTATGCTTATCTTTTGGAGCAATTGGGCCAGGACGACCAGGCGGCGGCCCAGTGCGAAGCCGCAGTCCGTCTGGCGCCAAAGTCCGCGCTGGCTCATTATAGCTATGGCGCTTTTTTGGAAAAACACGGCAAATTGGACGAGGCCACTGCGCAGTATCGAGAGGCGGTCCGCGCTGATCCCAGTTTAGTCGATGCTCAAATAGATCTCGGGAGTGCACTCCTGGAAAAGGGCGACTTCGCAGGAGCAAAGGAGCACCTTCAAACAGCCTCCAAGCTCGATCCAAAGCTAGCCCAGCCGCATAATTATCTTGGAAAAATTCTTATGCGCGAAGGCGACATTTCCGGCGCAATCGCACAATTCGAAGAAGCGTTGCGTTTGCATCCCGACTTTCCGGAAGCCGAGGAAAACCTCCGCATGGCCAAGACGAGCGACGGCGGATCTCTCACGCTGTCACCCAGGTAGATCCTTGGTGCTCGCAAAAGACCGCTGGTTATAATGGCTGACAATCATCGTGGCGGGCGTGATAAGTAATCATCGAATCGTCCGTCTTGAATCTGTGAGAGAAGCTGAGGAAACGGCTCCCGGCTGACCATACATCCACGCGCGACTTCGACGTTGTCGTTCGAAACCGACAGCGAGGTAGAGATTTTCTCATACGCGGCACGGTCACACCGACGAAGGCCAACCAGAATGTAGAGTTCGCCTGCCGGCGTCGCATGAGCAAGCGCAGCTTGCAACTGCTGTGAGGCATCCGGCCGCTCCAAAACAGCACGCAAATTCCGTTCACCTGCGGACATGAGTCCAGCAACTCCAACACCTCCAAACGCAAAGGATTTTGCCGCGGCAAGATCACGAGCCGCTGAATTCTCGGACGTAGCCACTGCCGAAACACCAAGCTGCGACAACACAATTCCGACGACGAGCGTGATGGTGAGCCTTTCACGTCACAGCAGTGGGGCTCTTATTCATTTAAAGTCCCAAGCTCAGCGGCCCGACGCACGGAACGGCTGGATTGCAACCAGAGCGCGATCGCCGGGTTCTGCAGCCATGGTTAGGCCACGTTTGTGATCTCATACACACTGCTCAAAAATAACTCCGTGTCACTGAAATCTGGAAAGACGCAAACAGCTCCCTCTGCCGACAACCGTGTTGCGCGACTCCCTGTGCCAATACCAACGAACGGAATACTAACGCTGCGACATGCGCGAGCATCCCACACCCCGTCTCCAACGTAAACGGTGCGGCCAAGCCCGCCAAATCGCTCGGCTGCCCTCTGCATCGACA
>Ga0209265_1000144_pt1 | contig 17846 bp, 17 predicted proteins | sample GraSoiAngelo_103_FD_185872 | JGI IMG/M metagenome (GOLD analysis project Ga0209265, IMG submission 185872) | Grasslands soil microbial communities from the Angelo Coastal Reserve, California, USA - 14_0903_05_20cm (SPAdes) (version 2) | ecosystem: Environmental > Terrestrial > Soil > Grasslands ...
TTCTTTTTCCCTGCTGGCGGCTTCCAGTTCGAGATTGGCTCGACCAATCGCTTCTTCGCCTTGGGTGGTCCAGTAGATGTGAAAACCATCCGCAGCTAGGCCACGGATGCCGGCGTTGCCGACGAAGAGGGATTCTTCTTTGCCGCCTCCCAGCGGAATACGGCTGACATAGCCATTGCTATTACCAATTTCGTCGAGGCCAAAGTACACATACGCAGACGTCAGTACGACTCCCGTGGGAACCAAAGGTCTCACTTCGAAAAATCTAAATTTCGATTCATCTCCCCCTATCGTTGCTTGGGCCACGGCTCGGCCGTTGGCATCCCGCGTGGCATTGGCCCAGTAGATGTGTTCCGCATTGACCGCGATCCCCTGCGGGTTGGATGCGCCGCGAATGAAGGCTGGATTTACTTCGACCGCTTCTTCACCTTCGAGCTTTGCCTGCCCGATCGTCCCTTCACCGTCGACGGGACCGAATTCGTCCCTGCGGCCGGTGCTGGTCCAGTAGACGTGGCCATTGCCGAGGGCAACGTAGCGCGGTTCGGAGGGGACCTCTTCTTCGACTTCTTCGAAGACACCGGGGGCAATTTCTCGTTCAAATTTGAAGAGCACCGGGGGGACCGCGATGAAGTCTTCTTCGACCGCTGTCCCGTCGAGGTTGGCTCGCCCAATCGTGCCCAAGGCTGGGTTGGCCCAGTAGACATGGTCGCCATCGACGGCGACACCGACCCCCTTTTTGGGGATGAAGTCGGGGGTTTCGACCGTGCCGCCGGAGAGGTCGTCCCTTTCGATTCGCGCGAGGGGCTGTTCGGGGCCGGTGTTGGCATCGTTGGTGAGCTTCTCGTGAGAGGTGAAGAAGACTTCTTTGCCATCCTGACTTGCGGCTTGGAAGGCGACAGGCTGGGAGCCGGTTGAGTCGCGGCCTTCTTCGCCCGCCCCATTGGACTTCTGGGAGGCGGAGACGTGAACCGTGCAGGCGAGAGAGGGGTCTTCGCATTCACCCTGGCCGTTCAGGGGGCTCTGCACTTTAGCCGGGCGCAGGCGCTCATATAGCTGGCCCGTGCCGACTTCGGTGAAATAGATCGAGCCGTCGGGGGCGATCGCGCGCTCGTCTTGGAGGTAGAAGCCGCGGAAGGAGCCGCCCAGCCTGAGCGATTGAGAGTTGATCCCCTCGGTCCATTCATAGGGGCCGGCGAGGCCGCCTTTCTTGGGCGGCTTGGGTTCTTCGCCTTCGCTTTGGGGGTTGAGGACATCAACGAGGGAGATCTGGCCGGTATTGCGGTCCCAGGCGTAGAGGTTGGAGATGCCCGTATGCGCAGCCGGGGTCAGGGCGGTTTTCGATTCGAAAATGACTATCGAGCCGTCTTTACTTTGGCCGACATAGAAGTAGTCGGTGTTGGGCTCATAAGGGGTGATTGGAATAGGCGCTCCGCCTAGGGTCGATTGCATGACGAGGGCTGACTCCCTGGAGGTGCCGAGTTCGGTGACCTCGGAGAAGACTTCGGTGTAGTCGGGGGACCAGCCGATCACCTGGGCTCGCTCAGCATTTCGTTGGCCGATCAGGGGCGGTGGGAGGAGACCCTGGGTTGACCAGTTGCTCGATCCTCTCGTTGCGAGGTAAGAGGGAGTTTCTTGGGCGCCTTTGCCGCCCGGGATGCCAAAGGTGGATGCAAAGGTGATGCCCCCGCCATCTCTGGCAGCTTTGACCGTGGGAACGTCGCCGAGGACGTCTCCTCCGTTCTTATTCGTAGGCGATGCCTGTTCATAGGCCCTGTCGTCGGGGAGGCCGGAGAAAACCGGGGCCAGGGCGACGAAGGCGTGGTCTTTGCTCAGTATTTCACCATCGGCATTTTTTGCCGCCAAGAGGAAGTGATAAATCACGCCCTGCTGCAAACCTTCAACCAGAACTTCCTTGGTTGTCTTGGAGCCGGCGGCAGCGATTGAGCCCGCAAGGGCTTTGCCACAGGTGGCTTTGGAGCAATCTTCTTCGCCGAAGAAGAAGGTGAAGGTCGTCGCTTTGCCTTCAGGATCAATGCTCGCCTTCAGGGTGGCGGTGGAGGCCGAGACTTCGGTGATCGCTACGCCGGAGACTTCAGGAGGGGCTGCGTAGGCGCTAGTTGCGCTTAGGACCAAAATGCAGAACACGGCCACCGCTATGGCGCCCGCCAGTCGTGCTGCTCTTCCTCTTCTTACCCGCGCTCCCCGCCTCTTCAACTTTCGGTCCTTCCTTTTCCGACCAGACATTGGAGCGTTCCTAAACTACCTATACCACATGCCTCTCCGAAAAACAGACACCATCACCTTCAACCACGAGCAGCCACCGCCAATTGAACCCGGACCGCACATCGCGGTCCGGGTTCAAGCAATACCTAGCTACTTAGGTTCGATAGACCAGGGTAGACCTTTGTGTTCTTCAATAAGGAATGCCCAGACGCTGCCATCGATGGTGGCTTTATGTTCAGCCGTTTTGCTGATGGCCCATAGTTCCGTTAAGGGCCCAAATTCTTCTAGTAAGTGTTCGACCTTATGAACTAAGAATTCATTTTTGCAGTCTTTAAAGCTAAATTTGGGTCCAATGACCGGAACTTTGGTTCCGATCGAGCATTCTTTACCCATTTCGATCGTAGCGAAGGTTTCGCCTTCGTCCGGTAACACTTCAATTATATCGTCATCAACTAAGGGTTCTTTGCTTAAGAGATGTAACCGGACTAAGCCATGAAGTCCTTTTGTAACAATGACGCCTTTTTCCGTACCCGCGTTGGTGGGTTCGCACGCGGCGGTCGTTGTACCGTTGAGTTTAGTTGTGCAGCCAGTAAATTTTACAGTTGCGCCTTTTTCAAAGGTTCCATTTGTGCCGGTATATTTGGCTTTTTTGAGTTCAGTTTCAGTGCAATTGAATTCAACACTGACGCCGGAAATTTTTGTTAACAGAGTTCCAGTTGTCTCATTTTTGGTTTGAACTACGACTGATAAGTTGATTAATTTGCCTTCTTTCAGTACCCAGAGAACCGCTCCTACTTCAGCCTGCGCCGCTGAAGCTGACATCCCAAGAACCCCGGTCATCAGGCCACAAAGGATCAGCACTCTGATGGCAAACCTCGATTTATTCATCGCTTGTCTCCTGCTGGTTACGGTTGCCCGCACGAATTGCGGAAGCAGCTGCCTCAATAACGGTCTCACCTCGATTGGCAACGTCAAGCTCTTCGGAGCGCTGTTTTTCCATCTGGCCCGCTTTCCGTCTTGGGTTCTAGGCTGCCTGGTGGATTCGATAGAAAATCGACAGCGTAAAGCGGACATCTGGCCGCCGCGCTCCCTCTTCACCCGCCGGACTTGCTGCCAGCTTGCGAAGCTACGGTTTCTTGACCAACGTCGCCGTGTAGAGCAACCGCGCGCTGGAGTAGAAGCAGCCGTAGGTCTTGACCTTGCCGACACCCTGCTGGGGGTGGCCGCCCTGGATGTCTTCCTTGGAGGCGCAGTGGTCTTCGAGGCGGCTGCCGCGCCAGGTGTCTTCTTCGGAGACGTTGAAGGCGAACATCGGCGCCCAGGTGGGGACCGTGAGGGCGACGATCTGGCCGCGCAGGACCGAGAGCGGGTGTTCGAGGGTGAAGATCGGAGTGCTGCCAAAGTAGGGGTTGAGCAGCTCAAGCGGGCTCTGGCGCACCAGCGTGAATTTGGGCGGTTTCGATTCTTCGACCGGGCGCAGGATGCCGATCCGGGCCTCGGACGGCTTGCCGAGGAATTCGTTGAAGAAGCCGATCTCGTTGGTGGTCGTTTTGGTGTCGGCGTGAGAGGGCTTGGCGAGGGTGATCGACCAGGCGACGATCTTGCCGTCGAAGGGAACTTCGTAGGGCTGTTCGACTCCGCCGGCCTTGGTCTGGTAGCCGCTGACGTGACCCTCGACCCGGCAGGGAACGACCTCGACGTTGTTGACGACCTTGCCCGGGCAGGAGGGCGGCGGCGTTGTCGTCGTCTTGCCCAGCACGACCACTCCCAGCGGCGCCGAGTCGGCCGCGCCGGGACAGGCCGCGACGATCAGGGCGACCAGCACGCAGGCAAAACCGGCCGCGAACGCGGCAGGGGATCTGACCAGACGGTTTTTCGCTGCTCCTTGCACGATCATCAAGCTGCAAACCCGGGCCCTTGCCAAGGGTTGCGGGCCCGATTCTGCCTTCCAGGCCGCAGCGATGCCGCGACAGCGTGCGCTTTGCACGATCCCGGCCAGGTTCCCCCAGTAGGGTTGCCAGCCGATGCCGGCGATCGTTGTAGAGGGTTTGAAGCGCAGCTTTGACGAGGTGCTGGCCGTGCAGGGCGTCGACCTGAGCGTCGAGGAGGGTGAAATCTTCGGCTTTCTCGGGCCCAACGGCGCGGGCAAGACGACCACGGTGCGGATGCTGACGACGCTGCTGCTGCCGACCGGCGGCCAGGCGACCGTCGCCGGGCACGACGTGGTCAAGCAGGCGCGAGCGGTACGAGCCTCGATCGGAGTTGCCCTGCAGGAGGCGGCGCTCGACCCGTTGATGACCGGCCGCGAGTTGATCCGCCTGCAGGCCACGCTGCAGGGCCTCCCCGGGGCCGAGGGCAAGCGCCGCGCCGACGACCTGCTCGAGCGGGTCGACCTCGCCGCGGCGGCCGATCGCCGCGTCGGCGGCTACTCGGGCGGGATGAAGCGCCGGCTCGACCTCGCCGCGGCGCTGGTCCACGAGCCGAAGGTGCTCTTCCTCGACGAGCCGACCACCGGCCTCGACCCGGTCAGCCGCAAGACGATCTGGGAGGAGGTGCGAACGCTCAACGACGAAGGCACCACGGTCTTCCTCACCACCCAGTACCTGGAGGAGGCCGACCAGCTCGCCGACAACGTGGCGATCATCGACAGCGGGCGGATCGTCGCCGAAGGCACCCCGGACACGCTGAAGACCGAGATCGGCAACCCGCACATCCAGCTGCAGCTCGCCGCCGGCTCGATCGCCGAGGCGGAGAAGGTTTGCGCCCAAGTGGGCAAATTGCTGCCGCCCGTGGACGGGCGCTCGCTGCTGGTCGAAGCGGCGAACGGCGCCGCCGACATTCCCAAGGTCGTGCGGGCGCTCGATGACGCCGGGATCGGGGTCGAGTCCCTGGAGCTGGTCCGCCCCACCCTCGACGACGTCTTTGTCGCCAAGACCGGGCACCACCTGGAGAAGGACGAGCAGCGCCAGGCCGAGCCAGAGGCCGTCGAGGCATGAGTTCCGATCAAGCACTTCGCGCTCGCTCCCTGCGCAAGGAGTCAGATATGGATGCTGGGTCGCTCGGCTCGTTGGCCACCAACGCCAGGGTCGTGCGGGCGCTCGGCATGCGCTCGATCCGCCAGACCTTCCGCCGGCCACAGCTGATGGCGCCGATCGTCGTCTTCCCCACCCTGCTGCTGGCGATCCAGACCGGCGGCGCCGGTGGTGCGATCAACCTGCCGGGCTTCCCGCCGGTGCAAAGCTTCCTCCAGTTCATGCTGGCTGGGGCGATGATGCAGTCGCTGATGCTGGCCGGCAACAGCGGCGGCATCGCGCTCGCCGTCGACATCGAGATGGGCTTTACCGACCGCCTCTTCGCCGCGCCGATCCCGCGCTACACGATCGTGCTCGGGCGCCTTGCCGGGACCGCGGCGCTGGGCCTCTTCGGCTCGCTCTGGTTCCTCGCGATCGGGCTGATCTTCGGCGCCCAGATCGAAAGCGGCGTCGCCGGGGCCCTGATCGCGATCGCGCTGGTCACCGCGACGGCGATGGCGGTCGGCGGGATTGGCGCTGCGATCGCCCTGCGCACCGGCAGCGCCAGCGTCGTCCAGGGCCTCTTCCCGCTGGTCCTCGTTGTCCTCTTCCTCTCCTCCGCCTTCTTCCCCAACGAACTGATGATCCAGCCGGCCAGGGCGATCGCGGAATACAACCCGCTCAGCTTCATCGTCGAAGGCATCCGCGGTCCGATCATCTCCGGCGTCGACGCGACCGAACTTGGCGAGGCGGTGCTGGCGATCGCCGGGATCGTCGTGCTCGGGCTCGTGCTCAGCGCCCGCGCCCTGCGCCACCGGTTGCAGGTTGGCTGATGGAATCGGCCGCGGCCCTACCGCAGTGGCGCGCCAACCTGGCGACGATCGCGGCGCTGATGGCGCGGGCCAAGAACGAGCTGCTGCGGGTTCCCGGCGCGGCGATTCCCGGGGTGTTGGCGCCGACGATCTTCTTCCTCGGTCTCAACGGCGTCTTTGGCGCCCTAACCCAGCTCAAAGGCTTCAGCACCGGGACCTATGAGAGCTACATCGTCCCGGTCAGCATGCTGCAGGGCGCCGGCTTCACCGGCGCCGCCGCCGGCGTCAATCTCGCCCGCGATATCGAGGGCGGCTGGGTCGACCGCCTGCTCGTCTCCCCAGCACCGCGCTGGGTCCTGCTCGCCGGCACCGTGCTCGCCGCCAGCGCCCGGGCGCTGATCCCGGCCACCTTCGTCTTCATCATCGCCCTGATCCTCGGTGCCGGCTGGCCCGGCATTGACGGGCTGTTGGTCACCTACTTCATGGTCGCCGCGATGGCTGCCGTCGCTGCCTGCTGGGGTTCGGGGCTTGCGCTGCGTTTTAAGAGCCAGTCCGCCGCGCCGCTGATGCAGGCCGGGATGATGGCTCTGATCCTGACCACGACCGCCTACGCGCCGCTGGCGCTACTGCAGCCGTGGATGCGCAGCGTCGCCGAAGTCAACCCTGTCACCCACGTGATCGAAGCCGCCCGCCAGGGCTTCCTTGGCGGCGTCAGCTGGGCCGAAACGTGGCCGGGGATCGTGGCGCTTATTGGTCTGCTCGTCGTTCTCGGCGCCTGGGCGCTGCGCGAAATGCGCCGTACGGCGGTTTGAGCTCGTCGGCGACCGCGATCGCCGAGCGCGTCCTGCGCGGCAGCTGGCTGGAGGGCGAGCGCGAGGGCACCCGCTTCGCCTACACCCGCCCCAGCCCCAGCCGCTATCCCTGGCAGTGGTACTGGGACTCCTGCTTCGCCGCGATCGTCTGGCGGCGCTTCGATCCGGCCCGGGCGCGGGCCGAGCTGGAGACGCTGTTGGCGGCGCAGCGCGAGGACGGCTTCATCGGCCACACGATCTTCTGGAACCGACCGGTCTCGCTCGGCCGCCTGCCCTTCTACAACGTCACCTCGCGCCGCTCCTTCCAGACCGAGACGATCCAGCCGCCGCTGCTGGCCTGGGCCTGGAAGATCGCCGTCGGCGACCCGCGCGAGGAGCCGCGAATCGCGGCTCAGGTCGAGTGGCTGGCCGCCGAGCGCGACCTCGAGGGCGACGGCCTGCTCTGGATCATCCAGCCTGATGAGTCCGGCCTCGACGCCTCGCCGAAGTTCGAGCCCGTCTGGCGTTGGCGCGCCAACGCCAGGCCCGGCTTCCCGCTGCTCGTCCGCCGCAACCACCGGCTCGAATTCAGCGCCCGGCGCATCCGCGAGCGCGGCGGACCGGTCCTCTGCGAGACCCTGGTCAACACCCTCTGGTCGCTCTCGCTGCAGGCGCTCGGCCGCCCCTCGGCGACGCCGGCCCTGGTCGAGCGGCTCTGGGATGAGCGGCGCGGGCTCTTCGTCGACTGGGCCGAGCCCGGGCGGGTGCGCCCGGGGGTCATCACCTGGGACGCGCTGGCGCCGCTCGCCCTGCCCGATCTCCCCGAGCAGATCGGGCGGCGTCTGGTTGAGGAGCACCTGCTCAGCGAGGAGGAGTTCCTCACCCCGGTCGCGCCACCCTCGGTGGCTGCTTCGGAGCCGAGCTATGAACCGGGCGGCAGCCGCGGGCTGATTCGCCGCTACTGGCGCGGGCCGACCTGGGTCAGCTCGGCTTGGCTGGTCTGGCTCGGCTTGCGCCGGCTTGGCTACGTGGAGGAGGCGGCACGACTGGCCGGTGGCGTGATCGGAGCGATCGAGCGCGAAGGCCTGCGCGAGTACTACGACCCGCGTACGGGAGCGGGGCTGGGTGCCAGGGACTTCGCCTGGTCGGCCCTAGTCACGGAGCTGCACGAACCCGATCCCGACGCGGTAAACAGCCACCTATAGCGGGAGCAAGTGCAACGCGTTACGGGCCTGTGGGAGCCGCAACGCGTTGCACCTCAATGGGGAGAATGCAGGACGTGTCTTCCAAACCGCTGGTCAGTGTCGTCATCCCGGCCTTCAACTCCGAGCGCTTCCTCGGCGAGGCCCTCGCCAGCGTGTTCGCCCAGACCTACGCGCCGGTCGAGACGATCGTCGTCGACGACGGCTCGAGCGACGCAACGGTCGCGGTGGCGCGCGCGCATGCCGGCGTCACCGTGATCGAGCAGGAGAACAGCGGGCCCTCAGCATCCCGCAACCGCGGCTTCGCCGCCAGCCGCGGCGAGTTCATCGCCTTCCACGACTCAGACGATCTGATGACGCCTGACAAGCTGGCCGTGCAGATTGGCCACATGCTCGGGAACCCCGGTGTCGGCTGCGTGCTCGCCGAGCAAGAGTTGATCGTGGAAGAGGGCGCTGAGCTGCCTTTCTGGGCCAAGGGCACGAAAGTGAAGACGATGATGCCGCCGCGGCCGCCGGAGCTGGAGGACGAGCCGATGGTGCACCCGATGACGATGGCGGTGCGGCGCGAGACCTTCGAACGGGTCGGCGACTTCGACGAGTCGATGCGAGCCGCCGAGGACTTCGACTGGATGCTGCGCGCCGCCGAGGAGGAGGTCGAGATCGCCCGCCTCTCAGCTGTGTTGCTGCGGCGCCGGGTCCACCCCGAGAGCCTCACGCAGAACGCCGCCGCCGCGCGGGCCGGCATCTTCCGCGCTTTCAAGGCGCGGATTGAGCGGCATCGCGCTCGCGCCGCCGGCTGAGCGCGCGGGCGCCGTGTCGCGGCAGCTGCCAGACGCTCTCGAGGCCCCAGAAACGGCGGGCGAAGCTGACGAAGTTGCCGGGCGGCGGCGCCCCGGTGTCGAGGTCGCGAAGACGCTGGTAACGGTCCCAGGCCATGCGCAGGGTGCGCAGCGGCGAATCGGGCTGACAGGCGGCGCGGAAGGCGGCGCGCTCATGCCGCGTGGCCGGTGCCGCGCGCAGGTCGTCGAGAACCGGTGGCGGGACTGCCGCGCCGAACTCTTCGCCCAGGTAGGCGAGCGCCGCGGCGGTGGCGACGGTGAGCTGCCGGCGTTCGGCCTCAGCGACCAGCCGCTGCCAGTCGAGCTGTTCTCCGGCCGAGCGGATCACGGTGACCGCGTCGGCGATCCAGCGAAACGGCGGCAACGGACTCCAGGGTGTTCCGTGCACGCAGGCAAGCAGGAGCTGATCAGCGGGGCAGGGGGCGCGGGTGGCCGCGCCGGCCAGCTCCAGCGGAACTGAGGCACGCCATAGCTGCTGATCGCTTGCCGGCTGCCAGAGCGAAAACCAATGCAGGTCGACCGCGCCGCGGTCGGCGCCGGAAAAGCCGAGAGAGTGATGCACCCGTGTCCAGGCGGCCGGGTCGTCGTGTTCGGGCTTCCAGCCGGCCGCGCTCAATGCCTCGATTGCCTCCATGGTGCGATCGAGCGGCACCAGCACGTCGACGTCGTCCATCGGCCGCACGCCGACGTCGCCATAGGAGAGCAGGGCCAGCGAGGCGCCCTTGGTGACCAGCGTCTCGATTCCGGCGTCCCCGAGCACCGCGATCGCCTCGGTGGCGCGCTTGAAGATCAGCTGGTTATGACTCCAGGACCGCCTGTAGAGGCCTTTGAGGCGCCCGGCGATCTCGTCATCGAAGGCCCTCGCCCCCAGGTTGCGGTAAGCCAGGGGCAAGAGACGGGTCGAGCCGTGGTCGACATCGTCGAACTCGACCGCCTCGCGCCAGCGCTGCCAAGCGACCAAGGCGGCAGGAGCGGGGTCCAGTGCCGCGTGCAAGACGAGCAACTGCTCGCTGCTGGGCCGGTTGCCCAGCGTCTCGTGCATCAGGCCGCCCCGCGGCGGCGATCGAGCGAGCGCTTCAGGTGACGGGCGAACTCGGCGCGCTGATCGCGGTTATGGATCGAGTGGTTGGCGCCGTGCACCCGACGCAGGGTCACCGTCTCGGGCAGCATCGCCTGGGCAAGGCCGAGCTCACGAGCGCGCAGGAGGAAGGTGAGACCGTCGCTGACCCGCACGTCGTCCGGCCACGGCCCGATTGCCTCGATCACCTCCCGCCGCATCAGCATCGCGCCCATGTGTTGGCCTGGCTGAGGCTCAGCCGAGACCCGAAGACCCTCGGTCTCCTCCTCGGCGAGGTCCGGGCTGACGAACTGGCGCACGTGGCCGAAGACCAGCTGCAGCCGCGGCTCTGCCTCAAAGGCGGCGAGCTGCCGCGCCGTCTTCTCCGGCTCCCAGAGGTCGTCGGCGTCGAGGAAGGCGAGGTAGTCGCCCCGGGCCGCGCGCAGTGCCGCGTTGCGGGCGGTGCCAATTCCTGGCCGGGCCTCGGACACAACCTCGACCGGCGAACCGAACCCGGCGGCAATCTCAGCGCTGCGGTCGCTCGAGCCATTGTCGACGACGACCACCTGGTCGCAGGGGCGGCTCTGAGCGAGCACGCTCTCGATCGCTTCGGCGAGGTAGGCCTCGCCGTCGCGCACCGGGATTGCGGCGGTGATCAGCGGCTCAGTCAAGCTCGGCCACCAGGCGATCGACGGCGGCGGCGTTCGCCTCCGGATCGGAGACGAGCTCGAGCGCGTAGCTGGGCACCCGGCGCACGAGATCGGCGAGCGTGGCAAGCGAGCCCTCGCCGCCGAAACCCGACTGCACGACCGTGCTGGGGGCGACCGCCCGCAATCCTTCCGCCGCCGACATCGGCCGTAGCGCTCCCTCCTCCCCATTGACTTCGTCTTTCTTCGCCGTACTGGCGAACAAGTGCGAACTCAGTGGGGGCAGAGCTGGGGCTACTACGGCGGCGATGGTTATTCGACGCTTCATGCGCCCCGGTACCAGGCTGGGGATCCGCACGAGCGCCTTGGCCGGACCCTCGAGGGTCGGCTCGAAACCGGCCGTGTCGATGAGGGCGGCGGGGACGCCGAGCCGCGTGGCGCTGTCCTCGGTCAGCTTCGCCGTTGACTGCATCGCGTGCGCGGTCAGCGAGTCGGGCTCGAGCAGCACATAGTCGTCGGCGACGATCTCCATACCGGCCAGGGCACAGGAGAGCGCCAAGGTCGACTTGCCCGACCCACCGCGGCCGACGAAGAGCACGCCACGACCGTCGCGGCCGACCGCACCCGCATGCGTCATCAAGCGCCCTCGCTCGGCCATCAGCAGCTGTAGCGCCTCGCGTATCGGCGCGGCCCGCTCACTCGCCGGGATCGCCGTCGCATCGGGCAGATGGAAGACCGCGATCCCCTCCGCCGGCAGCGCCGCGGTCAGCCCGCGACTGCCGGCGGCGGCGAGCACGCAGGCCCGCTCGGAGCGCAAACGGGCCACCGGGTTGGTGCCCGGCGCAGCGACGATTGGATCCCAGGGCGGAGGCGGCGGCTCGATCCCGCTTGAGGCGGTGTCGAAAAGCGAGATCGTCAGGTCGGGATCGCCTTGCGGCGGGCAGGCGAGGTGCTCGAAGGGGGCGAGCAGGCCGGCGCGCAGCCCCTCGCCCGCATGGCGCACTCGCAGCCGTAGGCCGGCCATCTCCAGGTCCAGCCTGCCGGCGCCACCAACTGCCGTTGCGGCCTGCTCGAAGCGGTCGAGCAGTTGGCTGAAGTACTCGTCGGCGAGATCGCCCCCCGTCGCCGCCCGAACAGCGCGGGGCTGCGTGCCCACGCCTCAGGCCGCCGGCCGCGGCCAGCCGGCTGTGTCGACCTCGTGAATCGGATCGAGCAGGAAGTAGTCCTTCATGTCGTTGTAGCGCTCCAGGCGCGGTGTCTCGAACGGCGCCTTCTCGTCCGAGCTGGCGAGCGCCGGGCGCTCCACCGCGACTTCCGTCTCGCTCACGATCAAGCCGTTCTCCCGCAGCTGATCGAGCAGCGCCGAGACGGCGGGGCCGATCTCGGCTTGCTCAGCCTCAAACCGGTCGGCGAGGGCAGCGCCGATCTCCGCCTCGCTGACCCCAAGGACAAGCAGCTCCCAGACCGCCGGCCCACTGCCGGCAAGGCTGTAGTAGCTACCGCTGGTGAGGTCGATCGCGATCACCTCCCCGTCAACCGTCTCGTGAACGATCTCGGGACCAATGCGAAAACGCGGCTCGCTCAACACAAATCCTCGCGCTTCGCTCCCTCACGAAGAGTCAGAGATGCACGCTCGGTCGCTACCGCGCTCACGGCGGCCTATTTGTAGCGGTAGGTGATGCGGCCCCGGTCGAGGTCATAAGGCGAAAGCTCAATCTTCACCCGGTCGCCGGGGAGGATTCGAATGTAGTGGCGGCGCATCTTGCCTGAGATGTGACCGAGCACATCGTGGCCGTTGTCGAGTTTGACCCTGAACATCGTGTTGGGAAGGGCCTCGGTGATCTCGCCCTCCATCTCAATCTTCTCCTCTTTCGCCATGCGGCGGGCAGCGTATCGGACCTCCCGTTCAGCCGCGCAGGGCTCGGGCATGAGCGAGCGCCTCCTCGCGACTTCTCACCTCACTCGCGTACTGCGCGGCCTCCAGCTCGGCTAGCAGCTCGCCGAGCTCGGGGCCCTCAGCCAGGCCCAGCTCGGCGGCCAGCTCATCGCCGCGCAACAACGGCTGCGGTGGGCCCTGACGGCGCCAGTCGAGCGCGTCGGCAAGCATCTGGCGGGCCAGGCGCAGGTGCGCCTCAATCGCCTCCTCGGTCGCAAACGGCCCGGAGCCACGGGCGGAGAGCCGGTCGGCGATCGTCAGAAGGGTGACGTCGGCGCCGACCGGATCGGTCGCGCGCAGGTACTCGTGCACGCGTCGCAGCGGCAGCGGCGCCTCGTGGACCATGAAGCCGAGGCGGAGGTGGTGCAGGGTGAGGTCCTGCAGGTGGCGGGTAAGCACGCGACTGGCGCGCAGGCGCCCGCAGAGCGTGCCGACGATCTCGACGCCGTCGCGGTCGTGGCCAACGAAGGTGACGAAGCCGTCCCTTTCCGAGCGCGTCGCCGGCTTGCCGATGTCGTGCAGAAGGGCGCCGAAGCGCAGCGCTGTGCCGCGGCTCATCTCGTCGGCCAGGGGCTCGTCGAGCAGTGCCCGCAGCTCCTCGCCGCGCTCGCCACCGAAGCGATCCAAGTCGCGCTCGATCTCGAGCGTGTGGGCGAGCACCGCCATCGTGTGGCCGTAGACGTCGAGGTGGTGGTTGGGACCCTGTTCGACCCCGCGCAGCCCCTCCAGCTCGGGCAGGACGACGGCAGTAAGGCCAAGCTCGTCGAGCAGCTGTATGCCGTGCAGCGGGTCGGGCCCACCGATCAGCTTGCGCAACTCGACCAGCTGGCGCTCGCCGGCGGGCTCGCCGGCACGAGGCGCTTCAGCCCGCGCCAGTGCCGCCGTCGCCGGCTCGACCTCCAGCTCCAAGCCAGCGGCGAAACGGGCGGCGCGCAGCAGGCGAAGCGGGTCAGCGGCGAAGCTGCGCTCGCTGACGGTCCGCAGCAGGCCGCGCTCGAGATCGGCGAGACCGTCAAAGGGGTCGAGCGGATCGTCACCGTCGAGGGGCACAGCCACGGCACCGATTGTGAAGTCGCGCTCCCCCAGATCGGCCTCGATCGTCTCGCCGCGCAGCGCGGTGACGTCGATCTGCCAATCGTGATCGGCGGCGACGACACGCCAGGTCGCGAACTCAGCGGAAAGCTCGAAGGAGTGCCCAGCCCCTGCCCGGGCGATCGCCTTGGCAACCGGAGCTGGATCGCCGGCGACGGCGAGATCGAGGTCGACGACGTCGCGCCCCAGCGCTGCGTCCCGAACCGCGCCGCCGGCAATCCAAATTCCGTCCTGTCCGCCCAGGGCACTGCGGGCTAGGACCACCGGCGGCGCGGCAGCAAGTCGCTCGGTGGCGACGCTCATTGGAGAACCTCGCGTTCGCGTCCCGATCGCCACGGATTCGAACCCCCGGCGATCACCGTGACGATCGGGACGCTCACAGGGGCTCCCGCGGCACCCTGGCCGAGATTCCGCAGGTGACCTCGTAGTTGATCGTGCCCAAGCGCCCGGCCACCTCCTCGGCGGAAATCGAATCCTCGTCCTGGCTGCCGATCAGCACCGCCTCATCGCCGGGCTCGACCTCGGTCTCGGGCCCAAGGTCGACGGTGACGTTGTCCATCGAGACCGTGCCGACCAGCGGGTGGCGGCGGCCGCGGATCAGCACCTCGGCGTTGTTAGAGAGCCCTCGTCGCACGCCGTCGCCGTAGCCGAGCGGCAGGACGCCGACCCAAGTCTCGACCGGGGCGCGCCAGGTCTGCCCGTAGCCGGCGCTCGCGCCGGCCGGGAAGCGCTTGACGTCGGCGACGTAGGAACGCAGCGAGAGAGCCGGCTCGAGCCCGCGCTCGGCCGGGTCACCCTGAAAGGGGTCGAGCCCGTAGACGGCGACGCCGCAACGGGCCATGTCGAAGTGGGCGCGGCTATCGCGAAACACCGCGGCGCTATTGGCGGCGTGCGCGGTGACCTCCGGGAACTCAGCCTTGACCGCCTCTACAACCGCAGCGAAGCGCTCGATCTGCTGATCGAAGAATCCAGAGTCCGGTTCGTCGGCGGTGGCGAAGTGGGTCCAGATCCCCGCCAGGTCGAGGTGCGGGTCCTCGGCGCAGGCGAGCGCGATTGCCAGCACCTCCGCCTCGTCGGGGTTGCCGAGCCGGCCCATGCCGCTGTCGTACTTGACGTGCACCCGCACCCGCCGGCCCTGCGCTCGGCCGCGAGCGCTGGCGAAGGCGCGGAAGCCCTCGCGCCAGACCGATATTTCGGCCCCGGCGGCAAGCGCGTCCTCAAGATCGCCGGGGGTGAGCGCGCCCATCGCCAGCAACGGCACCTGGGGAAAGCGACGGCCGATCAGCGCCGCCTCAGACCCGGTGGCGACGGCAAGGCGAGTCGCGCCGCCAGCAAGCGCAGCCGTTGCACAGGCGTCGGCGCCGTGGCCGTAGCCATCGGCCTTGATCACCGCGCAGAGCTCGCTGTGGGTGCCCAGCTCGGCCTTCAACCGCGCGCAGTTACGCGCGACAGCGCCAAGATCGATCCGGGCGTGTGCCCGCTCCATCGGGCTAATCGCTGGCGACGAGCGCGGCCAGCGCGTCGGCGCGGGTGACGAGCCCGGCGAGGCGGCCCTCGCCGTCGACAACCGGCAGGTGGTTGTGGTGCTTCTCGGCGATCGTGCGGGCAACGGTCTCGGCGTCGTCCTCGATCCGAGCGACGATCGGGTCGGCGGTCATCAGCTCGGACACTTTGGTCGCGAAGGCCTTGTCGAGGCGCTTCTCAAAACCCTTCATTGAGCCGACGAAGACGATCCCGCCCATGATGTTGAGGTAGTGGGGCAAGTGCAGGTCGGCTTCCTCATCGCTGAGAATCAGGTCCGACTCGCTGACGATGCCAACCACTTTGCGGTCCCTGTCGATCACCGGCAGGGCACTGATCTCGGTCTTTGCCAGCAGCTCAATCGCCGCCCGGGCGTCGGCCTCGGGAGAGACGGTGGGCACGTCGGCGTCCATGATCTGGGCGGCTGTCTTCATAGGCAAGTGTCGGCGTAGGGAACGTGCATATCTGATTCTTCGTGACCGGAGCCGACGCGCAGCCCCCTGGTCCGTACGAGGTTATTCGACCGGCGCGCTGGCACGCATTCCCGCCGCGATCGAGTCGATCACGTCGGTGGCGATTACTGACTCGGCCAGGCCGATCCTGCGAGCGGCGTCGCGGCCGGCGCGGGCGTGGGTGAAAACAGCCGCGCAGGCGGCCGCGAACGGCTCGAGCCCGCGGGCGAGCATCGCCGCGATGACGCCGGAGAGGACGTCACCGGTGCCGGCGGTCGCCAGAGCCGGGGCAGCGAGGGCGTTGACCGCGACCCGCTCGCCGTCGGTGATGATCGTGTCGTCGCCCTTGAGCACCACGATCGCCCCGGCCACTGTGGCAGCTTCACGGGCGGCAGAGAGGCGTTTGGCGGCGATCTCCTCGGAGGAGCGGTCGAGCAGCCTTCCCAGCTCGCCGGCGTGAGGAGTGAGGATGGTCGGTGCTCGGCGCTCGGCGAGCAGGGCAACCTCGCTAGCGAAGGCGTTGAGCCCATCGGCGTCGATCACGAGCGGCGCCTCGATCGCGGCGACCGCTTCGCGTGCCAGCTCGACGCTGCCGGGGTCACGGCCCATGCCGGGCCCAAAAACCCCCGCCGCGGCGCGCTCGAAGGCCTTGCGGATCGTTTTCAAGCCGGCCGGCGCCAGGCAGCCGTCGCCGCCCGGACAGCCGACCGACATCACCTCGGGCTGCGAGCTCTCGAAGATCGCCTCGAGGTCAGCCGGGACCGCGACCGTCGCGTAGCCGGCGCCGGCCCTGATCGCTGCCAGCGAGGACATCCGCACCGCTCCCGTCAATCCTCGCGACCCGCCCGCGATCACCACCTGGCCGGAGCTGAACTTGGTTGAACGCGATCCCCGCGCCGGAAGCAGGTCGAGGACGCCGGGCCCGATCGTCCCCCCCGCTGGCGCGCTCGGCGCACCATTTGGGATGCCGATCGGCTCAACTCGCAGCTCTCCGGTGTGCCACTTGCCCGGAGCGATGCGGTGGCCAAGCTTGGCGGCATGGAAGCTGATCGTCAGGTCCGCCTCGACCGCGACCCCCTCGACTTCGCCGCTCGAGGCATCGACGCCAGAGGCGATGTCACAGGCGACCACGGGAGCGCCGCAGCGGTTGATCGCCTCGATCGCCGCCGCGGCCGGCTTTCGCGGCGCGCCTTTGAAGCCAGTGCCGAAGATCGCGTCGACGATCCCGCCCGACCCCTCCAGCCACGCGTCGAGGTCGCCCGGCTCGGAGCGCTCCAGCTCGAGCGTCCCGACCTCAAACCCGAGCCCGCGCAGGTGCCGCGCTGCGACCAAGCCGTCGCCCCCGTTGTTGCCTTTTCCGCAGACGATCCGTACCGGTCCCTGCGGAGCCAGCCCGGCGACGGCTTCGGCAAGCGCGGCGCCGGCTGCCTCCATCAGCTCAGGCCCGGGAATGCCCTGCTCCTCGATCGCCCAGCGATCGACCGCACGGATCCCATCAGCGTCGAAGAGGGGGCTGAGCCAGGACTCCATCTCAGGCAGTGTCGATGATCGCCACCGCCGCCGCAAAGTCGCGCGAGTGCGTCAGCGAGAGATCAATCCGCCGGCCGGCCGCGGTATCCGCCACTCGGCCAGAGAGCCTGACGACGGGAGGCTCTCCGGCGACCACCTCGATCTGGCCCAGACCGAAGCCGCCGCCGAGGCCAAGCGCCTTGACCACTGCCTCCTTGGCGGCGAAGCGCGCCGCCAGGTGCCGCCCGGGCCGGGCCCGAGCTTCGGCGTAGTCGCGCTCCGCGCGAGTGAAGACGCGCTCGGCGAGACGCGGATACCGTTCCAGCGCTCGCTCCAGGCGGTCGATCTCGAGCAGGTCGATCCCGACGCCCGAGCCCATCCCTCGGCCTATTTACCGATGCCCGCGATCAGCTTCGCGGTCGCGACTTCGTCGCTCGAGCCGCGGCCGATGCCAATGTAGGTGATCTTCTTCAGGTAGGGGACGGCCTTCCAGAAGTCGGTCTTCGAGCGGGGCACGATGGCTTCAGCGAGCTGCAGCGCCGCCGGGCCGTCGACGTAGGCGCTGATCGGGGTCTTGCCGAGCGCCGAGACCGCCGCCTTGTAACCGGAGGTGCTCGAAAGGGTTGCTCCCGAGCCTGAATTGAGAACGGCCAGGGCCGGCGCCAGGCTGTAGCCGATCGCGATCCGGTCGTCTTTGGCGACGACGACGATCGGCTTGCCGCCGAGTTTGCTGCTGCTGATCGAGAAACCACTC
>Ga0209265_1000145_pt1 | contig 17842 bp, 15 predicted proteins | sample GraSoiAngelo_103_FD_185872 | JGI IMG/M metagenome (GOLD analysis project Ga0209265, IMG submission 185872) | Grasslands soil microbial communities from the Angelo Coastal Reserve, California, USA - 14_0903_05_20cm (SPAdes) (version 2) | ecosystem: Environmental > Terrestrial > Soil > Grasslands ...
ATAACCACGCGGTAGAGCTCATTCGGTCGCAGAATCCGGCGATCACCGACAATGAAGCGTACCTCCAAGCCCGCCGCCTGACCTTATGGCACTACCAGTGGATGATCCTTCACGAGTTCCTGCCGCATATTGTCCCTCAGCCGGTGATAGATGATGTTCTAACAAACGGTCGCCATTTTTACGACCCGTTACACAACGAAGCCTTTATTCCGGTAGAATTCCAAATCGTCTACCGATTTGGGCACAGCATGGTGCGGCCTTCATACCGCGCCAATCTTCACGGCGATAACGGACAGCCATTCTTTGGCATGATTTTCGACCCAGAGGAACAAGGTACTGTCGACCCCGTGGACTTGCGTGGCTTCGCAAGAGCTCCAAGGCGCTTTATCGGCTGGCAGACTTTCTTTGATTTCGGCGGCGCTTACAGTGTCGATGTAAAGCCGAACAAAAGAATTGATACCAAGGTTTCGACACCACTCTTCCAGCTTCCTCTGGAGACCATCCCCAGCGGGACACCACCGGTCTCGCTGATGCAACGCAATTTGTTAAGATGTGTCACATGGATGCTTCCGTCCGGTCAGAGAATCGCAAATGAAATGAGCATCACACCACTCAGTAGCGCCGAGTTGACGGAGTTGCAGCCGATTCGTGCCTCCTTTGTCCAATCGACACCGCTTTTCTATTACATCTTGAAAGAAGCTGAGCTAAGGGAGGACGGCCTACGCCTTGGCCCGGTTGGCGCGCGCATCGTGGCCGAAGTATTTATCGGACTGCTGCAGCTAGACCCTGACTCTTACTTCAGTGTGCAACCGGATTGGATACCCACTCTGCCAACACATGACGGGCCACCGGAGAGTTTTCGCATGATCGACTTCCTGACTTTTGCCGGCGTGGATCCCACCAACCGCGGTCAATAATCGTCGGTTAGCGGCTATACGGATTCTATGCAGCACGCGTTGCAGAATCCCTTTGTAAAAGGAAAGCAATCATCATTTCAAGAAAAGGCCAAACAGCAATGAAAGAATTAACTCTATGAAGCATCCAAACATTATCTTTAATCTCTTTGCGCTTGGCTGCTTTGCGCTTTGCCCAATGGCGCAAGCCCTTAACCCGCCTCCAGATGGAGGCTATCCAAGAGGCAATACAGCAGAGGGAACCTCAGCTCTTGCGAGCCCTAGCACCGGGGCATTCAACACGGCGGTAGGTTTCCTTTCGCTCCAGGGCAACACAGAGAGCAGCTTCAACACGGCGGTCGGTGCCGGAGCACTTCTTGCTAACACAGCATTCAACAATACGGCCATCGGTGCTGGAGCGCTCTTGAGCAACAGTACGGGCGAGGAGAATACAGCGAACGGAGCATTCGCGCTTTTCAGTAACACAGAAGGCCTCTTCAACACAGCCGTAGGCGCTTTTGCACTCCTGGACAATACCACTGGCTTCCAAAACACGGCCATCGGTAACTCGGCACTGGTGAACAATACCGAGGGCAACTTTAACATCGCTACTGGTGACTTGGCGCTCTTTGATAACACCACCGGCGACGAGAATACGGCGAACGGTGAAGCTGCACTTGGGAATAATACCGAAGGCAGGTCCAACACCGCGATCGGTGCGAATGCGCTCCGTGTCAACATAAGCGGAGACGACAATACCGCGGTCGGTCATAACGCTCTTAGCTCTAACACCGACGGCAATAACAACGTAGCTTTGGCGGCGACGCCGGGGCTCAGGTCACGACGGCTAGCAACGTTATCTGCATCAGGCATCCTGGTTCCAACGTGGACGACAGCTGTTTTATCGGCAACATCTACCAAAAGCAGGTCGGTAACGATAGGCTTCCTGTGCTGGTCGATTCCTTTGGAAAACTGGGCACCGGCGTATCGTCGAGGCGATTCAAGCACAGCATCAAACCAATGGACAAAGCCAGCAAAGCCATCCTGGCGCTCAAACCAGGTGACGTTCCACTATAAGACCGACAACACACATACACCGCAATTTGGTCTGATCGCCGAGGAAGTAGCAGAGGTAAACCCGAACCTGGTTGTGCGCGACAAGAACGGCGAGATCTACAGTGTCCGTTACGATGCCGTCAACGCCATGTTGCTCAACGAGTTCCTCAAAGAGCACAAAAAAGTCCAGGAACACCAAGCGACAATCGCGGAGTTGAAATCAATTGTCGGCCAGCAACAAAACGAGATGGAAACTGTCATCGCGCGTGTCAAAGCGCAGGCCGCGCAAATCCAGAAGGTCAGCGCTCGAATCGACGCGAACAAATTCGACCGCCGTACGGCGGGACGAATCCGTCGTGACGGACCGGCGCCGCAAATGGCGATCAATCCTTAAAGCTGCGAGGAACTGCCATGCTGGTCATTGGTTTCTAGACGTTTGTTGCATGATTTTTCTATTTGGCTTTCTGCGCCATCGGATTCGTGCTTGAACTTTCGTATTTGAAGTCGTATTCACGATTTAGTCCCCGCGGACGGTCTTATGCCGCTCTTAAAGCCAGACCCGACGTTTTATCCTTCGCCGCGGCTGGCGATGCAGGGGCCACCAGAGAAATACGCATTCGTAGCGGCGCTTAATCCGCCAGGGAGCAAACTCAACGACGCACTGCTGGTAGTCGACGTTGATCCGGACTCGCGCACGTATGGTCAACAGGTCGGCCAGGTTAAAATGCCGGAGTTTGGTGATGAGCTGCATCACTTTGGCTGGAACGCGTGCAGCTCAGCGCTTTGTCCGTATGCGCCCCACCCCCACGTCGAACGCCGTTACCTGGTTGTGCCGGGGCTGCGTTCGTCGCGTATTCATATCATCGACATCAAGCCCAATCCGCGAAAACCGAAGATCGTTAAGGTGATCGAGCCGGAAGAGGTTTTTGCGCGCACGAATTATTCACGTCCGCACACGATTCATTGCGGCCCGGAAGGCATTTACGTTAGCGCGCTTGGGGCACCAAATGGCGACGGCCCGGGAGGCATTTTCATGCTCGATTGTGAAACGTTCGAAATCCTTGGTCAGTGGGAGATGAGTCGGGGCCCACAATTTTTGCATTACGATTTCTGGTGGCATCTGGGATTCGACACGCTGCTGAGTAGCGAATGGGGCACGCCGAATATGATTGAAAACGGATTGCAACCGGACCTCCTCCTCAGCAACAAATATGGACATCAAATGCATGTCTGGGATTTGCGTCGACGCCGGCATTTGCAAGCCCTCGATTTAGGGAATGAACAACAAATGGTCCTCGAGATGCGTCCCGCGCACGACCCGACGAAGGCGTACGGCTTCGTCGGCGTCGTTGTTTCACTCAAGGATTTGTCTGCATCAGTCTGGCTTTGGCACCGCAACAATGGAGCGTGGGATTTAAAGAAAGTGATCGAAATCCCCGCGGAGCTAGCCGACCCAGAAAAATTGCCGGCGATGCTCAAAGATTTTAAAGCGGTGCCACCACTGGTGACGGACATCAATTTGTCGCTCGACGACAAATTTCTGTACGTCTCCTGCTGGGGAACAGGTGAGTTCATTCAATATGACGTGTCCGATCCATTCAGTCCGAAGAAGACCGGTTCAGTGCGCATTGGCGGAATCGTCAATCGTACTCCGCACCCAAAGAATCCGAACCAACAGCTAGCTGGTGGCCCCCAAATGGTGGAAGTGAGCCGCGATGGCAAACGGATCTATTTTACCAATTCGCTTTATGCCGCGTGGGATGAGCAATTCTATACCGACGGCGTAGGCAGTTGGATGGTCAAGCTTGAAGCCGACCCGCAAGGCGGCATGAGTTTTGACGAAAACTTTTTCGTTGAGAACAGCGATTATCGTATTCATCAGATCCGCCTCGAAGGAGGCGATTCGTCGAGCGATTCGTATTGTTTTCCGTGAGCGACCTCTGGCCCTGGCTGGTGGTATTTGGGCTCGGACTTTTCCACGGTTTAAACCCAGCCATGGGATGGCTCTTCGCTGTGGCGCTTGGGCTGCAGGAACAGAAACGCGCATCGGTGCTTCGGGCGTTGCTGCCGATCGCACTGGGCCACGCGCTTTCCATCGGGATTATCATCGCGGCAGTTCTCGTGGCTCGAATCAGCCTGCCGCATTCAGCCCTGAAATTTTCCGCCGCGGCCATTCTGTTTGCGTTTGGATTGTACCGTCTTTTCCGGTCGCGTCACCCCAACTGGGTGGGCATGCGAGTGGGTTTTGGCGATTTGACTCTTTGGTCGTTTATCATGGCATCAGCACACGGCGCAGGATTGATGCTTATCCCATTATTTCTCAAACCAGTGGACGCGCCGCTCGGAACAGCTGCGGGTGCAATGGGCTCACACATGCATTCGATGTCCGGTTTTGGATTCGACAATGTCAGTTCACCATCTCTGCTGAGTGGTTCAGTCGTCGTCCACACCTTTGGCTATCTTCTGGCAACTGGCGTGGTAGCAATGTTGGTTTATGAAAAGCTGGGTGTGGGCTTGTTGCGACACGCCTGGTTCAACATCGATTTGTTCTGGATGCTTTCGCTGATGATCGCAGGTTTGTTTATTCTTTTTCTTTGAACCAAACTCCGAAATCGCGTGCGGAGTCAGACTTTATTCTACGCGGCTATCGTCGAGTCGTGGACAAGAGTCCCAATTCGAATGATCCGCAAGGCCGTTGTATCCGTCGTTGACGCGCCGCCTGGTCACACTTTGAGCTTATCGTTTGCAGATTCCTGCCAGCGATGAATCTCGTCGGCAAGATGTGAAATCACTGACGCGTATTGTCGGTCCGCATAAAGGTTGCGCATCTCCAGCGGATCATCTTTCTGATTGTATAGCTCATTCAAATCCTTATCGCGCAAACAAAGCTTCCAACCATTTGGAGTAACAATCGTCCGAGTGGATTCCTCGAGGGCACGTTTGACCAAGCGTCGCCGAGCCAACTTGGTGCCCTTTTTTACCTTCGTCCGGTTTGGCGCCCACTCCAGAAACACGTTCTCTCGCTCGGATGCTTCTTCGGTAATTAGCGGTAGCAGACTTTTGCCGGCGCACTGGAGGTGATTCGGCTGACCGAGGAGGTCAAGCAACGTTGGCACGAAATCGATGTGACTCACCGGGTGCGGCACAGTTTTGCTTGCTCTCTGGCCAGGCAGCCGAACCAGTAAAGGAACGCACGTGGCTTCCTCGAACATTGTTTCTTTTCCGAAGAGATGATGGGCGCCCAGGCTATCGCCGTGGTCGCTCGTGTGCACGACAATGGTGTTCTCAGTCAGACCGAATCGTTCGAGGCAAGCGAGAACGGCACCAATGCTTTGATCCACCAGCGTAACCAAGCCGAGATAACGCTGCTTAATACTCCGATATTCCTCAGGGGTGACGCCAAAAAACAATTGAGTGGGCAGCCGCTCCCGGTCGAGAACAGCTTCCGCTTGCTGCCATTCCCGCATCAGACGATAACGCAGCGGAATATCTTCGCTCTCAGGACGCGTGGCCGTCGCATCGAGCCCAATCTGATCGAGCGGATGCTCATCGTTGAGCGGACCGTTGTACGGCGAGTGCGGCTCTACAAAACCAACAACGAGAATGAAAGGATCGCGCTGATGTTTTTCGATGAATTCGCATGCATGTTGTTCGAGAAACTTTGGACGTGACAGTTCGATCGGCAGATTGCTAATGGCCAGTTCTGAAAATCGTCCGTTCTGTTTGTCGGGCGTGATGCTCTGTGAAATGAGGAAATTTGTGTAGTCGCCGTGGTCGTCAGTAGAAACCCATTCGTCGAAGCCTCGTCCAGTTGGTCCTTCCTCGCCCAGATGCCACTTGCCGATGTACGCGGCGCGATAATCCCTGTCCTCCATCAGCTCCGGGAAAACGCGAAACCGTCGATCGAGTGGCACGCTATTGCGTGTGCATCCGTTGATATGCGGCCACATACCCGTCATGAGCGACGAGCGTGAAGGCGTGCAAACTGGATGTGTCACGTACGCTCGCTCGAAAACCACGGATTCAGAGGCAAGTTTGTTCAGGTTAGGCGCGTGCACCTTTGCGCCTCCGTAACACGCAATCGTGTCCGCTCTCTGTTGGTCCGGCAGAAAAAGAACCAAATTGGGCTTTCGCTGTGCAGCCATGTTTTTCAGGTCACGCAGTAAATCAGCCCTAACCAATCTCTGCAATCATCTAGCTCTCGCTCGCCGCTTTCGCCACGACAGCTGAATGACGTGCGATCAGTTTCAGCGCGCGTCCAAGCAATGCTTTTCCCGGCGCAATCTTGTGCCAGGGCGAGGCGCCGGAGGGATGCGGAAGTGGAATCACGTCGAAGCGATGCCCGGCACGCTCAACGCGAAATTTGCGGCCGATAACTTTCTCTAACTTCGCGCAATCGATGAATTGCGTGATAGCCAGCCGACCGACGGGAATGATGAGGCGCGGCCGCAGAATTTCGATTTCGTTATCCATCCAGGAAGCGCAGTTGCGAATTTCGTCCGGAGCCGGCACGCGATCTGTGCCGCCAGAATTTTTTCCGGGAAAACAGCGGCAGACGGCGGCGAAATAAATTTTCGACCGAACCGCGGCTTCGTTTATGCGGCAGAATTCTTCGAACCAGCGGAAAAGTGTCTTGCCGGCGGTATGCGCAAACGGTCTTTGCAAAACCGGTTCTCGTGGACCGGGTGCCTGACCAATGATCATTACATCGCTCGCGATTGCGCCACCGGAGACCGGCGTGGATTCCATGCGCGGACACCGACGGCAGCGCTGCAGCTGAGCGACATGTTGGTCTAGCAATTGCTGCCGACTTATCCTGGCCACGATGCTAGAATACTGCGCCTTCGGCGAGTTTTTCGCCATCGTCTTCGGAGATGCCGATCCACTTAGCGCCGGAAGATCGATAATAGCAAGCTGAGCAGGATGCTGAGAATAATGCAGGTGACGATGGGAAAATAGAATACAGAATGTTCACGCTCGATCCGAATGTCGCCGGGCAATCGTCCCAGCCATTTTGGCGCAAACTCGCCCCACATTACCAACCCCACCAGCGTTGTGATCACCCCAAGGATGACGACGAATTTGCCCAGTTCACGCATCATTCAAAAAGTTGCGCGAATCGAGCGGAGGCACAAGTTTGAGGGCGAATGCCCGTACAATTCCGAGATTACTACGAGACGCTCGGCGTGCCGAAGACGGCCAGCGAAGACGAGATTCGCAGCGCCTTTCGCAAGCTGGCGCGCAAACACCACCCCGACGTTGCTAAGGACAAGAAGGCCGCCGAGGAAAAATTTAAGGAGATCAACGAAGCGTACGAGGTATTGGGCGACCCGGAAAAACGGAAAAAATACGACCAACTCGGCGCTGATTGGGATCGACCGGGCGGATTTCACCCACCCCCACAATGGGGTCCGCAACCGGCGGAAGGCGGATATTATCAATGGGGCGGCGATGGCGGCGGCGTTCAATTCGAATTCGGCGGGACCGGCTTCAGCGATTTCTTCGAAGCGTTTTTCGGCGGAGGCCGCGGCCGCTCGGCTTTCGGTGGATTTGGCGGACGTCAGGCGACAGCTGAGCGCGGGGCCGATGTCGAAGCCGACATCATGGTCACACTGGAAGAAGCGCTGAACGGGTCCACGCGAACAGTCTCGCTGCGTCGGGCCGGCTCAAACAAAGTCGAAAATTACCAGGTCAAAATCCCGCGTGGCGTTCGTGAGGGCCAGCGAATCCGTCTGGCTGGTCAGGGCGAAGCCGGCGTGCGCGGAGGAAAAAGCGGCGATCTGTTCCTGCGCGTCCGGCTGGCGCGCCACCCCGACTTTTCGGTCGAAGGCAGCGATTTGATTCATGAGGTGAAGATCGAACCGTGGCGGGTAGTGCTTGGCGGTGAATTGCTCGTGCCCACTCTCGAAGGGAAAGTGCGCCTGAAAATTCCACCAGGCACACAGGGTGGTCAGCGGTTTCGCCTCCGAGAACGAGGTTTGCCGGGAGTCTCAGGAAAGCGTGGCGATCTCTACGTCGAAGTTCAGATCAACGTGCCGAAGAAACTGAGCGAACGCGAGCGCGAAATCTGGAACGAACTGGCGAAACTGCATGGGGCGTAACGTTTGTCATGTCGAACGGAGTCTCCCTCTGCTGCGGGATGGCTATTCTCTTTTCTCCTCGACGGGATTCGAAACAACAATTAGAGATTCCTCGACTTCGCTCGGAATGACAGACGTATGAAAATTTCACTCGGCTCGGATCACGCCGGTTTTCGTTACAAAGAGCAGGTGAAAGAACTGCTCGGCGCTCTTGGACACGAGGTTAAAGACTTCGGCACATTCAATGAAGACCCCGTGGATTATCCGCTTTTTATTCGACCGGCGGCGGAAGCAGTCGCTCGTGGCGAATGCGAACGCGGTATCGTGTTCGGCGGATCAGGCAACGGCGAAGCGATGGTGGCCAATAAAGTCCATGGCGTACGTTGCGCGCTTTGCTGGAGCGAAGAGTCGGCGCGTCTCTCGCGGCAACACAATGATGCCAACGTTCTTTCGATGGGCGAGCGTTTGATTCCGGAAGATCTGGCGCTCACAATTGTGCGGCTCTGGCTGGAAACAGGCTTCGACGGCGGCCGGCATGAGCGGCGCATCGCCATGTTAAACGCGATGTAGCTTTCCTGTAGACGCTTCGCTCCGCGAAGCGCGGCACTGAGGTTGTTCATGCCGCGCGCACCGCGCCGCCCAGAGGTCGGCGTCTACAAAATCCGATCTAACGCAATCGGTCCACACAGACAGCAATCAGGAAAACCGCGCTCACGAATGCGTTGCTTTGGAAAAAAGCGCGATTAATCCCGGTGAGATCCAGTTTATCAGTTCTGTGCTCGTAAAAAAGCGCTGCTCCGATGAGCGGCATCGACCAGTAATAAACCGGTCCAAGCTGAGCCACCATGCCGAAAGCGATGAGCGCCACAAATGTCAAAAGATGCAATAACTGCGCCAGACGAAGGCTTCGCGCGATTCCAAGCTTCACAACAAGGGATCGAATATCTTCGCGTCGATCGAAATCGTAATCCTGCGTCGCATAAATCAGATCGAACCCTGCGACCCAGCAAATTACGCCTGCCGCGAGCACAATCGGGGCAAGATCGATCCGACCAGTTTGCGCGATCCATGCACCGATCGGTGCAATAGCCAGCGCGAGGCCGAGAAAGAAGTGGGTTGCGCTCGTGAATCGTTTTGTGACGGAATAGAAAAAAATCAGAGCCAGCGCAACTGGCGCAAGAATCAGAGTCAATCGATTGATTGCAGCCGCCGCAACGAGAAAGCAACCAGAACTGACTGCAAGTAACACGATCGCACCTGACTTAGAGATAAGCAGATGCCGCGAAGCCGTGCGGGGATTGCGCTGATCGAGCGACCAGTCAATCAGTCGGTTGAAAAGCATGGCCGCTGTGCGCGCGAACACCATGCAGACGACAACCAAAACCAAAATTCTTAACGACGGCCAGCCGTTCGCGGCAACGATGAGCGCGCCCAGCGCAAACGGCAGCGCAAAAATTGTGTGCGAAAAACGGATCAGCTGCAGAAAACGCGATACCGCTTCGCCGGCTCTAATCCACTCCCCTGATTGATGCATGCCGAAAGATTTCTACAGAAGACAGCGAAGAAAACGAAGGTTGTAATGGCGTTGCGAGTCCTGCGTTGTCTTCGGTTGGTTCGCTTAGTGTCTATTCGGGCCCTGATCGGCGCCGCCCGGCGGTCGCGCCCTACCCTTCCGGATTCACCGGGAAATTTTTGTTCTTGAGATACTCCGGGACCTGCCTGGTCTGTTCCATCTCGACTTTTTCGATCGCGGCATTCAACTCATCGTAAGCTTCCCGGCTCTTCGCGGCGCGGCACATGTAAGCGGTGGCATGCGCCAAAGGGATTCGCGCTTCGGGCATGCCGACGAATTCCACCGCTTGTTGCGTCGCGATCGCGAGTGGCAGCGCTTCCGGATCGGCAAGGCCGACGTCTTCGCTCGCAAAGATTACGATGCGTCGCGCGATGAAACGGAAATCTTCGCCGGCATGCAGCATTTTGGCGAGCCAGTACATCGCGCCTTTTTCGTCCGATGCGCGCATGCTTTTAATGAACGCGCTGATCGTGTCGTAGTGCGCGTCGCCGACACGATCGTAAACGACCGCTTTTTGCTGAATGCTCTCCTCGGCGACCTGAAGCGTGAAATGAATTGCGCCAGTATTTCCTTTTGGCGGCGTTGTGAGAACGCCGATCTCTAGCGCATTTAAACATTTGCGCGCGTCGCCGTCGCTAAGCTTCGCCAGGTGCCGACGCGCGTTCTTGTCCATCTTCACGTTGTAATTTCCAAGTCCGCGCTCTTTGTCGGCCAACGCGCGATCGATCAACACTTCGAGTTGCTCGACTGTGAGCGGCTCAAGTCGAAAAACCTGCGACCGCGACACGAGTGCGCTATTTACGTAAAAGAACGGGTTGTAAGTAGTGGCGCCGATGAGACGAAGAGTCCCGGCCTCGACGTCTGGCAGGAGAATGTCTTGTTGTGCCTTGTTGAAATGATGGATCTCATCAACGAACAGGATTGTCTTTCGCCCGGACGTGCGCAGACGATTCACGGCTGCAGCGATGACTCTGCGCATCTCGGCGACATTGCTTTCCACGCCGCTGATCCGGATGAATTTTGCGTGCGTCATCTCCGCAATGTTCCGGGCCAAGGTGGTCTTGCCGGTGCCCGGCGGTCCGGAGAAAATCACCGAAGGCAATCGATCGGCTTCAATGGCACGGCGCAACAGCTTGCCAGGTGCCAGGATGTGCTCCTGGCCGACGAGTTCATCGAGCGAGTGCGGACGCATGCGCGTGGCAAGCGGCGCACTATCGGCGCGCACGCCTTCGACATCTTCGTCATCTCCGAAAAGATCCTGCACGAGGGAAATTACGGCGCGCCCGTGACACAGGCAATCGTGTCCGCCATCGGGACGGACTCGTCCCGTGGCGAGCCTGCAAGTCCTGGTAAAGCACACAGGATTGCCTGCATCAGGAGGGCACGGCTTTGCGTCATGATCTTGAGATCGCGCGACGCGTCCGTTAGGCTCGATGGCACAACCATGAAATGCATTCTCGTTCCAATTGATTTTTCCGACGTGACACCGCCGGTGATCGATGTGGCTCGACAACTGGCTAAGGCTCTCGATGCGGAGATTCATCTTGTTCACGTAAAAGAATTTACTGCGGCAGCCACGCCGGGCACACTCGGCTATGGCCTGGCAGGGATGCCTGAGCTCGCCCCGATGTCAGGTGCGCCAGTTCCGGGCTTTGAATCGGCGCCCGAGACTATCCCAGAGGATGAAGGTCAGACGTTGCAGCTCGCCAAATGGCAAGAAGAGATCGCTCAGGACGGTATCAAGGTCAGTTTACAAGAACCGACCGGACTGGTGGCCGAAGAAATTTTGAATCAGGCCGATGAGCTTAATGCCGATATTATTGTGATGGGTACACACGGGCACGGTGCGATGTATAACTTGCTGGTAGGAAGCGCCACTAAAGGTGTGTTGAAACACAGCACTCATCCTGTGCTCCTGGTGCCAGCTCCCAAATCTTCGTAAAACTTCAGTGTCCAGGGGTCAATTCTGGACGCCCAACACTTTATACGCGTTCATCCCGCCGCGGAGCACACAGTGAACTGTGCGTGATCTTGGCTTCGGTTGGGTGGTCCCTTCGCTGCGCTCAGGATGACATCCTGGTTAAATGTTTACCCCTGACTTTTAACGTCTTGGTGATTGTGATCCGCGATTGCGGCTTGCCTTGTGAAGCCCGGATAAGCGAAAAGCCGAGGGATGAAATTCCTGTACGCGCCGCGTCAGCCATTTGTTGGATTGTCGCTCGCGGCTGCAATAGGAATTACCATCGCGGACGTCTTTCCCCCTTCCTGGCGCCGCCTTAGTCTCGGTGACGATCATTTTAGCGATCTGCACAGTCATCGTCGCGTGTAGACCTACGCTGGTCGCGACTTACGCTATTGTTGGAGTTGGCTTTTTGCTGCTGCACAGCTTTGAGACGAGCAACACGGAAGGCCAGCGACTTGCTGACGAACTTGGCGGCCGGCCGCGAGTCGTCACGGCCATCGGGTGCGTCATCACTGAGCCAAAGATTGCGCCCAGCGGGTTCGCGAGTTTCCTGCTAAAGCTCGATTCAATCGAATTTGAAGGCAGGAGACAACCGACACGCGCGGTCTGGCAGGTTCGTTGGAAAGGCGCCCCGGAATTTGGCGACGAGCTAAAGCTTTTTGGAATCGCGGAAGTGATCGAGCCTCCGCGAAATCCCGGCGAATTTGATATGCGCTCTTATCTGGCGAGTCACGACGTTCGTCGAATGCTCTTTGTTCGTTACATAGAGGACGGCACTCTGATTCGACGCGGCGGCGGTAACCCCATTCTACGCCTGGCGCAGAAGTCGCGCGCCTGGATGCAAAACGCGCTTTGCAGAGGGTTGGAGAACGCGCCTGAGGTGCAAAATTTTCTCAGCGGAATCGTGCTGGGCCTCAGGCACCAAACGCCGGAAGATATTGAGGAACCATTTCAACAAACCGGCACGCTTCACCTTTTTGCTGTCGCTGGTTTGCACGTGGGGATTATCGCCGCGCTGCTGTGGATGCTGGCAATGGTCGCACGGCTCTCACGCAAATGGGCGGCTGCGCTCATCATCCCTCTGCTGCTCTTCTACGCCGCAGTCACGGGATTACACGTTTCGAGTGTAAGAGCCGCGGTAATGAGCTCGGTTTTGCTGGGCGGTTTATTTTTCGAACGCAAGGTTTTCGTTCTCAACAGCCTCGCCGCAGCGGCGTTCTTTCTTCTCTGCTGGAACACGAACGAACTTTTTTCGACCGGCTTTCAACTCTCCTTCGCGGTCGTTGGCGCCATTATATTGTTGGCCGATCCATTTGCGGAATTTTTGCAGCGCTGGACTGCTCCCGATCCTTTCCTGCCACGAAGCCTGTTGCGTGGTCCGCGACTCCGGATGCACGCCGCCTTTGAATGGCTTTGTCGCGGAACCGGCGTTTCTCTCGCGGCATGGGCCGGTTCGCTGCCGCTGGTGCTTTGGTATTTTTATATCGTTACACCGATTTCTTTGGTCGCGAATTTGATCGTGGTGCCGATTGCTTTCTTCATTCTTGCGATCGCGCTTCTTTCCCTTCTTTCCACGCCGCTTCTCCCCGGGCTTGCGGTGATTTTCAATAATGGCAACTGGCTTTTGGCACAGATTGTCATCGGAATCGTGCAATTCCTCGCGAATGTTCCGGGTGGGCATTTTTACGTCGAACATCCGCATTGGCCCGAAAAGCTCGTTGCGAAAATTACGGTCCTTGATGTCGGCGCGGGAGCTGCCGTTCATTTGCAAACTGGAAGCGCGAACTGGTTATTCGACTGTGGTAACGAGCGGAATTACCAGCGGGTCGTCCGTGAGTATTTGCACTGGGCAGGGATAAACCGCCTTTCCGGTTTGCTGCTCAGTCACGGTGACGCGCTTCATCTGGGGGGCACAACACAATTACTGGACGATTTTCCTCGAATCCGTGTCGTGGATAACGCGGCGCCCGATCACTCAGCTGTACACAGACGATTGCAACAATTGTTCCGAGAGCACGGAATCGAACCGGACAATCTAGCTGCGGGGGACAGTTTCCGTCTGTCGCCCGATGTCACCGCGCGCGTCCTGTTTCCTCCACGAAACTTTAGCTCACCGGTCGCGGATGATCAGGCCTCCGTTATTCATCTACTAGTCGCGCCGGCGACCTGGATTTTGTTCATGTCGGACAGTGGCATCAAGACGGAACAGGCATTGTTGGCCAGCGGCTTGAACCTGCAAAGCGACATTATCATCAAGGGCCAGCATCATTCCGGAGAATCCGGCTCTGACGCATTCCTTGACGCCACGCGGCCGCGCCTGATTATTGCCACTTCGCGGGACTTCCCGGACTACGAGCGAATCAGCGACGCCTGGGTAGAGAAGGTACGGCAACGCGGCATTAAACTCCTTCGTCAGGATAACGCGGGCGCAGTGACAGTGAGCTTTCGTCAAGACAGTTGGGAAGCGCAAAGTTATTTGACCGGGGAAATCCTCCGCAATTCCAACCATTGAACGGACGCGCCTTTTTCCCGGAAGATGCGTCCGAATTTACTTTGCGGTAGATCGATATCAGCCTCACGAATTGCAAAGCCGGGGTTTGATTCGGCGATCTCTTTAATTTTCCGAAAGTAATCAACGTCATCTGTCGCAATGTAAACGCTCCCATTTTTCTCGAGTGCGGCATGAATCGAACCAAGGAAATCTGGCGTCACAATCCGGCGTCGATGATGACGTCGTTTTGGCCAGGGATCAGGAAATAACAGATAGAATCTTTCCACCGATTCGGCCGGCAACAGATAACGCACTGCATAAAAACCTTCCATCCGCAGTAGCAGCACATTGTCCAATATGGCGGCTTTGCGCGCCGATGTGCGCACTCGGTTGAGCAGCCGTTCGATCCCGAGAAAATTCTTGTCCGGCATCCGCTGCGCCAGCGCGCAAAGAAACGAACCATCGCCGCATCCAAGATCGACGTGCAAAGGCACTTTGCGTCCGAAAATCCTATCGAGATCCAAATGATCCGTGAGCGATTCGACTGTAATCAGCCGAGAAGGGACGTGCCTGCGGTGAGCTAAGCTACCCTCATCCGCAGGCACGCTGAGGAGAAAGTGAATCGGGGAGAAATCCAAGAATTCGAACGAACAGGGAGACAATGCCGAAAGAAGCGCGGCTGTTTTGATGATTTGGTTTCGCCCGCATTGAATTAAGGTAAAACCCGTTTATGACGGTCGCCCTGCTGTTGGCAAGCAAAAAATAGGCTGAGTTATTCACAACGCGCCGATTGAGAAGCTGTCTAATCCTCGAAAGTATGAAACGAACACTTATTCCCTTGGTGAGCTATGCCTTGATCGCTGCGTGTCCTATCACGAGTAGCCAGGGACAAAATTCTTCTTCTGCCGAAATCAAAACCGCGATCTTTGCGGGCGGCTGCTTTTGGTGCATCCAACCGGCATTCGATAAGGCAAAAGGTGTCATCAAGACCGCAGTGGGTTATTGCGGCGGAACCGAACCGAACCCGACTTACGAGGTCGTTTCATCCGAAAAAACCGGATACCGCGAGTCGATCCAGATTACGTACGATCCGGCAAAGATCTCTTACGACCAGTTGCTCGATATCTACTGGCGCCAAATCGATCCGACCCAGGCAGACGGACAGTTTACTGATATCGGACCGAGTTATCGCGCCGCCATTTTCTACGGCAACGATGGCGAAAAAAAGGTCGCGGAGGCTTCAAAGGAGAAGCTTGCGCGCTCGGGCAAGTTCAACAAACCGATCGTGACCGAAATTCTGCCGGCAATGAAATTTTATCCGGCTGAGGCGTATCATCAGAAATATTACCAGCAAAACCCGGAACATTTTGAAGCATTCGAGGAAGGCTCGGGGCGGGTTTCGTTCAAAAAGAAAGCGTGGAGAGAATAAAGATTCTCAACGTCTAACGTCACCGCGCCTGTCATTCTGAGCGAAGCGAAGAATCTCTGATCATTCCTGGGGCGATTCTCAGCAGCAACAAACCGAGATGTTTCGCTTCGCTCAACATGACATCATCATTAATGAAATGGCGTGTAGATAAGCCACCAACTAGACAATCTGTACGCCTTCGGTCGCGGTCCGTTTGGCGTAAAGATCGCTCAGGCGTTTTGTCATCGGGCCGACTTTGCCATCGCCAATTTGGCGATTGTCCAGCCTGGTGACCGCAGCCAACTCACCCATTGTGCCGGTACAAAACATTTCGTTGGCGCCGTAAACATCGACCACCGACAAATCGGTTTCGATGCAGCGAATTTTTTCCGCGGCACAAATTTCAAGCACTGTCGACCGCGTGATTCCCTCGGGACAGGCCACCACGCGACTGGTCGCAAGATCGCCGCTTGCTCGCGATTTATCGCAGTTGCGGACGATAAAGACGTGCGTGGCGTTTGTTTCTGCGACAAACCCGCGCGTATCGAGCATTAAGGCGTCATCCGCGCCGGCGTTGTTTGCTTCGATCTTCGCCAGAATTGAATTCAGCAGATTCGCATGATGAATTCGCGCATCAAGAACCTCAGGGGGCGGGCGCCGGACTTTGCTTGTAGTCAAAGTCAGACCGGTTTTCGCGTAAACTGGCGACTTGTGCTCCGCCAGAACGATCAACGTCGGTCCGTTCTGATTCAGACGTGGATCCATTCCAGACGTGATCTTCAAGCCGCGGGTAAGCGTGAGGCGAATATGGACGCCGTCGCGCATCTTGTTTGCCGCGAGTGTGCGTTTGATCTCCTCGAAAATTTTTTCGCGCGGGGGAATTTCGGCGAATGACAAAGCGCGGGCCGAACGCTCCAGACGATCGAGGTGTTCGTGAAGTTTGAAAATCCGGCCATTGTACAACCGCAATCCTTCCCAGACCGCATCGCCGCCTTGCACAGCAGAATCAAAGGGGCTGATCCCGGCCTTGTCGCGGTGCACGAGCTGACCGTTGATGTTAATAATCAGGTTGCGATTTCGCTCATCAAATTTCTGAAGCATTTTTACGCTGTCATTCCGAGTGGAGCGAGGAACCTCTCATTGCGGCGAGAATCACACAAATCACCTTGCGGTCGAATCACCTCATTAATGAATGGCACGTTTTTCTCGCCGAGGTAATCCGGCGCCTAGTTGCGAGGTCCCTCGTCGTCTTCGCGACTCGGGATGACCCACGTTTTCAACGCAATCGATATTCGTAAAGCCTTTCATAACTCTCACGACAGCGATCATAAATTTCACGTAAATGCGCCGGCACCTTGGCCTGTCTCGCACGATATGGCTGAAACGATGTCGTTTTTGCCACTTCACCGTACCAATGCCCGGCCCAGATGCCGTCGGTCTGACGCAATCCGCGCGGCCATGAGAGCATCGATTCACTAAACTCAATACCGACCGCCTCGCAAAGCAGGCGCAACATCCGTTCAGGATTTTCCAGCACGTCTTTTGCATCGACAATTGGCGGGATCGAACCCGTGCGATTACGGACAAAATCAAGGATCTCTGCTTGCTGCATAAAGCCAAGGTCCGGCAGCGCTGGATCCTCTCGCTTTTTGATATACGAAGCAATCACCTCGCGGGGGTCGCGAATAAGAAAGCAATTCGTGACTGCACCCAGCCATTCACGATCCACTTCCGGCAAGAGATGATGTGCCATTTGCTTCTGGAAGAAAATCCGCTTCCCGTTTGGAATCGGGCCGGTCAGTTCCGCGATAACATTCGCCCAATCGGTGTCGCTGGAAGCGATTATTTCATCTGCACCGGGATGCCGCTTGCCGGTCGCCTTTAAATAATAGGCGTAGAGGGGCTCATCGATCACGAAGGTATCGGGACGATTGCCCCACGCACGCATCATCGCGGTCGAGATATTTCTCGGACCCGACCACATGGCAATGCGGACCGATTGAATCATCGATAAAGAATCTTGCGCAGCCGACCAAATTGCCAGCTGGAATTGATTCTTTCGCGATGTTCAGATCGCTCGAATGAGCGAACTAACTCTTGGCGAAAACGCCTAGCAGCGGCCGGCGGGATGGCGTCTTGGAACGGAAATCGCTCGCAAAACCATTCTCAGTGCGGATCTCAACGTGACCAGCGGCGCGTTTCGCATCATAAACCAACACAGCGCCAACTGGTGCCTGGTAAGGATCGGACACCGACAGTTTCTTGAATCCGTAATTGTTCACCAGTTCTTGACCGGCTTGTTTTGCCAAGGTCGTCTGCGGTCGGGACTTCACCACGCCCGCAGCTACGAGAGCTTCTTTTACGTAGTGCCAGCACTT
>Ga0209265_1000150_pt1 | contig 17617 bp, 16 predicted proteins | sample GraSoiAngelo_103_FD_185872 | JGI IMG/M metagenome (GOLD analysis project Ga0209265, IMG submission 185872) | Grasslands soil microbial communities from the Angelo Coastal Reserve, California, USA - 14_0903_05_20cm (SPAdes) (version 2) | ecosystem: Environmental > Terrestrial > Soil > Grasslands ...
CGGGCCCGAACTGCGGTGCTGGCTCTCGGCTCCGCCGCCAAGGCAGCGGGCGGGCCCTTCCAGGGCCGTCTTTCGGTCGCTTCGTCGCACATCGTCCTCACCGAGCCGGTGCCGGAGTTGCTCGAGCAAGTCGGCTGGACAGGCGGTGAGTGCATCACCGACAGCCGCGCCCTGATCAATTACTTCCGCACCACGCCCGACGGCCGCATCGCCTTCGGCTGGGGCGGCGGTCACATCGCGATGGGCGCCCGCCTCCACGGCCGCTCCGAGCTCGACCCCGAAGTGATCGCCCAAACCGCGGCCCACCTCTGGGAGTATTTCCCGGACCTCGAGGGCAAGGCGATAACCCACGCCTGGGGCGGCCCAATCGACGCTTCCCCGACCCACCTACCCCTGGTCCTCCCCCTCCAGGGCAACCGCACCTTCGCCGCCGCCGGCTACACCGGCAACGGCGTAGGCCCCTCCCACATGGTCGGCCGCACATTGGCTTCACTCGCACTCGATCGCCGCGACGACCACTCAAACCTCGCCTTCGTCGACCCTTCCCCACCCCGCGTCCCTCCCGAGCCCTTCCACTGGATAGGGGGCGAGGCCATCCGGGCCGGCATCCAACGCAAGGAGCAAGCCGAGCTAGCTGACCGCAGCCCCGACCCGATCTCTTCCCTGCTCGCGCGTGGGGTCCCCAAAACGCTCGGCGGGAGCCTCGCTTGAGTGTTTTGGGGACCCCACCCACACGCCCTGTGCCTACCGCCGAGCGGGAACGACCAGCACCGGCCGCTCCGCCAAATGCAGCAACTTGTTAGGCGTCGACCCCAGGATCATCCCCTTCAACGGCGGATCCCCGTAGCTCCCCACGACGATCATCCGCGCATCCCGTTTCTCGGCCACGTCGACAAGCGCTTCCGAGGCCTTCTTGGCGACCAGCTCGACCTCGACCGTGGCCCCGGCCGCTTCGGCTTGGTGCTGAGCCTCTTCGAGCACCTTGGTGCCGCGCTCGGCGATCGCGTCCTCGTGTTCGACGATCTCGCCGCCCCAGAGGCCCGGCGGCGCGTAGCCGAAGACGACGACGACCTCGTCGCCCAGGGTCTTTGCCGTCCGCAGTCCCTCGTCGAGTGCTGCTCGGCTGCAGTCGGAGCCGTCGTAGCCGACCACTATCTGGCTCATCTCAGTCTCCTTTTCCGTCGCCGGCAGCGATCGGCACCGGCTCCAGCATGGCTTCGCCCTCGAGGAACCCTGCGGGGGCGACCTCGGGCTTGCGCTTGAAGAAGGCCGGCACCTTGCGCCACTGCACGAACATCAGCAGCACGCCGAGGACGAGGAAGAAGGCGGCGATCAGCAACGGCGGTCCGATGCCGAACCAGGAGTTGCCCGATTCGGAATTGGCGGGATCGGCGAGTTCGATCCCGTTCTTGATCAGCAGGTAGAAAAGAATCACGCCGCCGAGGGCCGGGCCGACGCCGATGAAGAAGAAGTTCTTGACGCTGCGGGTCAGCTCATGCCGGTAGTAGATCGCGCAGGCAAAGCCGGTGAGGCCGATGTAGAAGGAGATCATCAGGCCCAGTGCCGCCAGCGAGTCGAAGAGGATGTCTTCGCTGACCAAGGTCAGGCCGACGTACCAGATGATCGAGGCGGTGCCCATAAGCACGGTGGAGATATGGGGGGTGAGAAAGCGCGGGTGGACCTTGCCCAGGCTCTCTGGCATCGCGTGGGCGCGCGCCATGGAGAGCGTCGTCCGTGCGGTCGGCAGGATCGTCGTCTGGGTCGACGCGGCCGCTGAGGAGAGCACGGCGATGATCAAGATCTTGTCCAGCGGCGAGCCGAAGACTTCGGTACCGAGGGCGCTGAGCACGTCTTCCTGGTTGGCGACGAGATGGTGAACACCGGCGTAGGCCTGGGCGGCGACGGCGACCACGATGTAGATGCCGAGCAGGATCAGGGTGCTGACCACGGTCGCCCGGCCTGGCGCCTCGTCGGGGTTTTCGGTCTCCTCGTTTACCGTCGCGGTCGTGTCCCAGCCCCAGTAGATGAAGACGGCGAGCAGCATCCCGGCGGAGATCTCGCTAGGGCTGAGGCTGAACGGGTTGATCCAGGAGAGGCTGGGGTGGATTGAGGCCGGTCCGGCGCTGCCTGAGTAGACCTTGACCAGAGCGACGATGGCGAAGGCGGCAAGGGTGACTATCTCGGCCGCCAGCAGTCCGACCTGGGTGCGGGCAGAGAGCTCGATCCCGATCACCACGATCGCGGTCATGATGATGATCCAGACGACGCCGACCGCGGTCACGGCCGCGGTTGATTCGGCCGCCGCCGTCCAGCCGAAGAGCTCGAAGGTGTAGAGGCCGGCGATCTGGGCCAGGTTGGCCATCACGATCACGTCGGCGACGACGATCACCCAGCCGGTGATCCAGCCCAGCTGCGGGCCCATCGCCTTGGTTACCCAGGAGAAGCTGGTGCCGCAGTCGGGATCAGCCTTGTTCATGTAGTAGTAGCCGGCGGCGACGAGGAACATCGGCACGAAGCTGATCAGCAGCACGGCCGGGGACTGCAGGGCGACGGCGGCGGCGATGAAGCCGAGCGTGGCGGCAAGGCTGTAGCCCGGCGCGGTCGAGGCGACCCCGATGACGACGCTGGAAACGAAGCCGATCGCGTTCTTCTTCAGACCCTTGTCGCCTGTGCTGGGGACCGGCGCGGTGCGCGCTTCGGACGAGGGGGCCGCAGAGCTCTCCATCACTCCTCCTTCCGTCGATCCGCCACGCCTGTACGCGGCGACTGCCTCACGGTAGGGCTGCCGGCCGATTCGCACAAGTTGCGAATGTCCCAAATATCCACCAAGTACTTGTACGCTTTGTACAGGTCATTTGCGAGGACTCTCCCAAGCGAACATTGCAAGTGCGCTATACCAGTTCTAGCGTTATCCATATCGTCGTAGCATGAGAGGAGACTGACATGGCCGTTGTGTCGCGACCGGACCCGGCGCCGGACTCCGCAGCGGACTCGGGCCTGCAAGAGATGGCGCGCCGCCATCTCTGGATGCACTTCTCGCGGATGGGCTCCTACAGCACCGACCACGAGATCCCGATCATTGAACGCGCCGATGGCTGTTACGTCTACGACGACCATGGCAAGCGCTACCTCGACGGCCTCTCCGGCCTCTTCTGCGTCAACGCCGGTCACGGCCGCACCGAGATCGGCGAAGCAGCGGCCCGCCAGGTGGAGGAACTCGACTTCTACACGCTCTGGAGCTACGCCCATCCGCGCGCGATCGAGCTCGCCACCCGCCTCGCCGGGCTCGCCCCCGCTGACCTCAACCGCGTCTTTTTCACCTCCGGCGGCTCGGAGTCGGTCGAGTCGGGGTTGAAGCTCGCGCGTAACTATCACCGGGCGCTCGGCAAAGGCCAGAAGCACAAGGTGATCGCTCGCGAGATTGCCTACCACGGCACCTCACTCGGCGCCCTTTCCGCCACCGGCATTACCGAGCTGCGCTCGCAGTTCGAGCCGCTCGTCCCCGGCGGCTGCCACGTGCCCAACACCAACCTCTACCGCTGGCCCGAGGAGCGCCACCCGCTCTGGGCGGCAACGGCGATCGAGGAGCGGATCCAGTTCGAGGGACCGGACACTGTCGCCGCCGTGATCCTCGAGCCGGTCCAGAACGCCGGCGGCTGTTTCGTCCCACCCAATGGTTACTTCGAGCGCGTGCGCGAGATCTGCGACCGCCACGACGTCCTGATGATCTCCGACGAGGTGATCTGCGCCTGGGGCCGCCTCGGCCACTACTTCGGCTGCGAACGCTTTGGTTACGTGCCCGACCTGATCACGGTGGCCAAGGGACTCACGTCCGCTTACGCGCCGATGGGAGCGGTGATCGCCTCCGATGCCGTTGCCGCGCCGTTCATGGAAGGGGATGCCTCCTTCGCGCACGGCTTCACCTTCGCCGGCCATCCGCTCGCCTCGGCGATGGCGATGGCCAACCTCGACATCTTCGAGCGCGAGGACCTCTGTGGCCACGTGCTGGCCAAGGAGGACGAGTTCCGCCAGATGCTCGAGTCGCTGCGCGATCTGCCGATCGTTGGCGACGTGCGGGGCGCCGGCTACTTCCACGCGATCGAGATGGTCAAGGACCGCGAGACCAAAGAGAGCTTCAGCGACGAGGAGTCCGAGTACCTGCTGCGCGGCTTCCTCTCCGGCGAGCTCTACAAGCGCGGGCTGATCTGCCGCGCCGACGACCGCGGTGACCCGGTGATCCAGCTGGCGCCGCCGCTGATCGCCGACACCGAGCAGTTCGAAGAGATCCATGACGTCCTGCACGGAGTGCTGACCGAGGCCTGGGAGCGGGTCCAGCGATAGGCGGTCGGGTGCTTACCGTCCAAAGCCTGCTCGACGAGCTCGACCTCGAGCTCGTCGCCGGCACCCAGGCGGCCGAAGCGCCGGTGCGCTGGGTTCACATTTCCGAGCTGGAGGACCCGACCCCGTGGCTCTCCGGCGGCGAGCTGATGCTGACCACGGGTATCCCCCTGGGCAGCGCCGCCAAGCAGCGGGCCTTCGTCAAGCTGCTCGCCGACCACAACCTCGCCGGGCTTGGCTTCGGCACCGGCTTCAACCACGAGAAGATGCCTAAAGCGCTGGTCGAGGAGGCGGAAAAACGCGACTTTCCGCTCTTCGAGGCGCCCTACTCGAGAAGGCCTTCGCCCGCCTGGTCAACGAGCAGTACGAGGTGCTGCAGCGTGGCATCGCAGTGCAGCGGCGGCTTGAGCGCCTGGTCCTCGAAGAGCGCGGCCTGGAGGAGATCGTGGCGACGATCGCCTCGGCGGTCGGCGGCACGGTGGCGATCCTCGGCGGTCGCGGCGAGCGCCTTGCCGGACGTGGATTTCGCCGCGAGCTCTCCGCGGAGGCGGTCAACGCGATCCGCGAGGAAGCGCTGCGCCACACCGCGGACGGTCATCCCTTCGTTCCCTCTCATCCAGCTGTGGCGGGCCGGGCTCTAGCTCATCCGGTGATTTCGCCGGGTGGGGGCCCGCCCCAGGCCTGGGTCGTGATCGTTCGCGACTCCGGCGGCCTCGGTGATTTCGAGCGGCTGATCCTGCAGCAGGCTGTGGCGGTGGTGGCGCTCGAGCTGATGCGCCGCCGCGTCGCCCGCGAGACCGAGCGGCGGCTTGCCGGCGACGTCCTCGCCGGGGCGCTGGGAGGGCGGCTCGAGCCCTCGGAGCTGCGCCGTCGGCTGGAGCCTTTCGGGATCGGCGACGAAGCGGCGGTCCTGGTCTTCGACCTCGACGATCCCGCCGCGGCGGAGGCCACCCTGGAGCGGGCGCTGGCCGCCGATGCCTGCCCCGCCGTGGTGGCGCCGCACGCCAGCGGCCGCCGCGAGCTGCTCTGCGCGGTCGTCGACGCCGCCGACCGCGATCCGGTTGACCTCGCCGCCGATGCCCGCAAGGCCCTGATCAAAGACCGCGGCGCGGTGCGCGCCGCGGCGAGCCGGCCGGCGCCACCGGAGAACCTGCGCCACTCCTTCCACGAGGCCCGCTGCGCCCTGGAGGCAACCGCGATCAACAATGGCAGCGCGCCCGAGGTGGCCTCCTGGCGCGACCTCGGCGCCTTCACCCTGCTGCTCTCGATCCAGGACGACGAGGCGCTGAAGCTCTACTGCGACAGCGTGCTGGGCCCGATCGAGGGCGGTGACGAGGAGTACGGCGGGGAGCTGCTGCGCTCGCTCGAGGCCTTCATTGAGCAGAACGGCCAGTGGGAGAAAGCCGCCCGCCAGGTCTACTGCCACCGCCACACCCTCCGCTACCGCATGCGCAAAGTCGAAGAGCTGACCGGCCGCGACCTCTCGCGCGCCCACGACCGGATCGAGTTCTGGCTGGCGATCCGCGCCCGGGAGCTGGCCACGTGAAGATCGGCATTCCGGCCGAGATCAAGCCCGACGAGTACCGCGTCGCGGTCACGCCGGCCGGTGTCCGCGAGCTAGTCGAACACGGCCACGAGGTGCTGATCGAGGCCGGCGCCGGCGAGGGCAGCGCGATCAGCGACGTCGACTTCGAGGCTCAGGGAGCCCGCACCGTCGCCGACGCGGCGGCGGTATTCGCCGAGGCGGAGATGGTGATCAAGGTCAAGGAGCCGCAGGCGGTCGAGGTCGAGATGCTGCGCCCGGGCCAGCTGCTCTTCACTTACCTGCACCTGGCGCCTGATCCCGAGCTGACCCGCGGCCTCTGCGCCTCCGGCGCCACCTGCATCGCCTACGAGACGGTCGAGGACGCCCGCGGGCACCTGCCGTTGCTGGCGCCGATGAGTGAGATCGCCGGCAAGATCGCCACCCAGGCCGGTGCCTTCATGCTCGAGAAGCCCCTCGGCGGGCGCGGAATCTTGCTCGGTGGAGTGCCTGGCGTCGCCGCCGCCAACGTGATGGTTATTGGCGGCGGGGTCGTCGGCATGAACGCCGCCTTCGTCGCGATCGGGATGGGCGCCGACGTCTTCGTCTTCGATAAGTCGATCGACCGGCTGCGCGAGCTCGATACCGACTTCGCCGGCTCTTGCTCGACGGTCTACTCGACCACACTGGCGGTGGAGGAGATGCTGCCGCGCGCCGACCTGGTTATCGGCGCGGTCCTCGTCCATGGCGCCCGCGCGCCCTACGTAGTGCGCCGCGAGCAGTTGGCGCTGATGAAGCCGGGCGCTGTGCTGGTCGACGTCGCGATCGACCAGGGTGGCTGCTTTGAGACCTCACACCCGACCACGCACCACGAACCCACCTTCGAGGTCGACGGGATCACCCACTACTGCGTCGCCAACATGCCGGGCGCCGTGCCGATCACCTCGACCCACGCGCTCACCAACGCGACCCTGCCCTACGCGACCGCCCTCGCCGATGAAGGCGTCGCCGGGGCAATCCGCCGTGACCCGGGCCTTCGGCCTGGCGTCAACGTGGCCGGCGGGGTAGTCACGCACCCAGCGGTCGCCGAGAGCGTCGGCCTCGATTGCGTACCGGTCGAGCAGGCGCTCGAACTCGAACAAGCCGAGGAGAGGAGTCGATGAGCACCTACGCGGTCGTCAACCCCGCCACCGGCGAGAAGGTCAAGGAGTACGAGGAGATAAGCGACGCCGACCTCGACGCGGCGATCGCGAGGGCTGACGCCGCCTACAGGAGCTGGACCTCCTCGACCACCGTCGCCGAGCGGGCGGGACTGGTCCGCAGGGCCGGCGAGCTGCACGGCGAGCGGCGTGAGAAGCTGGCCGGAATCATCGTCCGCGAGATGGGAAAGCCGGTCGAGCAGGCGCTGGGCGAGGTCGACTTCACGGTCGAGATCTACGCCTACTACGCCGACAAGGCCGAGGAACTGATGGCGGATGAGCCGATCACCCTGCTCGGCGGCGAGGGGACGGCGGTGGTCCGCCGCAGCGCCTTCGGCGTCCTGCTCGGGATCATGCCCTGGAATTTCCCCTATTACCAGGTGGCCCGCTTCGCCGCTCCCAACTTGGTGATCGGAAACCCGATCCTGCTCAAGCACGCTCCGCAGTGCCCGGAATCGGCCGAGGCGATGCAGCAGATCTTCAACGACGCTGGCTTCCCCGCGGGGGCCTACGAGAACATCTACGCAAGCAACGAGCAGATCGAACGGGTGATCGCCGATCCTCGGGTGCACGGTGTCTCGGTCACCGGCTCCGAGCGAGCCGGCGCGGCGGTCGCCGAGGTCGCCGGCCGCAACCTGAAGAAGGTCGTGCTCGAGCTGGGTGGCTCGGATCCGTTCGTCCTGCTTGGCTCCGACGACCTCGATGCCGCGGCGGCCGCCGCGGCGGAAGCGCGACTCGACAACGCCGGCCAGTCCTGCAACGCGGCCAAGCGGTTCATCGTCGTCGATGAGCTCTACGACGAGTTCCTGGAGAAGTTCAAGGCCGCCTTGACCGCCTCGGCGCCGGGCGATCCGGCCTCTGAGGACACGGCTGTCGGCCCGCTCTCCTCCGAGACAGCCGCGGACCGGCTCGAGGACCAGGTCAGGCGGGCTGTCGACGCCGGTGCCGAGATCGTTGCCGGCGGCAAGCGCGAGGGCAACTTCTTTGAACCGACGATCCTCACCGGGATCGCGCCGGGCGCCGAGGCCTCCCAGGAAGAGTTCTTCGGCCCGGTCGCCCAGGTCTACCGGGTCGGCTCCGAGGATGAGGCGGTCGAGCTCGCCAACCAGACGCCGTTCGGGCTCGGCTCATACGTGATGACGACGGACGCGGAGCAAGGCGAACGGGTCGCCGACAAAATTGAAGCGGGGATGGTCTACGTCAACCTGGTCGGTGCCGACAGTCCAGAGCTGCCCTTCGGCGGCTTCAAGCGCTCGGGCTTCGGCCGCGAGCTGGGTCGCTACGGTGCTGATGAGTTCGTCAATAAGAAGCTGATCCGCAGCGCCTGAGCGAGTGGCCGAGGGCCCAAATAGGATTCAGTCGCGATGAGGAAGCTCCTCCTGCCGCTGGCTCTTATCTTCCTGTTCGCCTCCTTCCTGGCAGCGGCAGTGCCGGCGCACGAAGAAGAAGTCGAAGAAGCGCGCTGCCACGGGCGGCGGCCGACGATCGTCGGCGCCGCCGGCGACGATGTGCTGCAGGGGACGCCCGAGCGCGACGTGATCTGGGGCGGCGCAGGCGACGACACGATCCTCGGCAGCCTCGGCAACGACCTGCTCTGCGGCGGACCGGGGGCGGACCTGATCCATGGCGGCCGCGGCAACGACGTCGTCGACGGCGGGGCGGGGAACGACGATCAGGTCTACGGCGACCTCGGCGACGACAAGCTGACCGGCGGCCCCGGCAACGGTGACGAAGTCGCCGGCGGCCTCGGCATCGACACCCTCAACGGCGGCCCCGGCGACTTCGACTTCGTCCACGGCGACTACGGCTATGACCGCATGGACGGTGGGCCCGGCAAGGGCGACATCGCCTCCTTCGCCACCGACGTCGCCGCCGGCAAGAGCGGTGGCATCAAGGTGAACCTGGCCAAGCACAAAGCCAGGGGCGACGGCCACGATCGCCTCTTCCGCTTCGAGAGCGTCGAAGGCTCGGCCTTCGACGACATCCTCGTCGGCAACGGCCAGGGCAACGTGATCGATGGCGGTGCCGGCAATGACGTGTTGCGTGGCGGAGGCGGTCCCGACCACCTGGTCGGCGGCCAGGGCAACGACCGCTGCAACGGCGCCAAGGGCAACACGGTCTCCTGCGGGCGGGAAGCGAAGCTAAAAGCCTCGGCCTACGCCGAAATCGATCCGGTCTCGGGCGGGGGCGGCGGCCTGGAGCTGGTCGGCGGTGGCGGTGACGATCACTTCGTCGTCGCCTTTAACGAAGCAAGCTCGACCTTCGGTATCACTGCGAGGAAGGGCATCGCCGTCGGCAGTGGCTGCGCCCGGATCAGCGCCGTGCAGATCACCTGCGCGACCGAAGGGCCGGCCCGCTGGGTGATGGCGGACCTGGGGCCCGGCAACGACAGCCTCGTGGTGGAAGGCTCGCTAGCCGGTGCCCAGAACGTGCGCCTGGCCGGCGGCCTCGGCAACGACACGATTCGCGGCGGCTCCGAGGACGACCTGATCGAGGCCGGCTTCGGCGCCGACAAGCTCTACGGCGGCGGCGGTGCCGATGGCCTGATCGGCAGCCGGCCCGGCCCGACCTACCTCTACGGCGGCGCCGACGGCGACCTGCTCGCGGCCGGCGGCGGTTGCGCCGGCGGAGCCCTGGTCGGTGGTCCGGGTCGCGACGACGCCTCCTTTGCCGAGACGCCTTCTCATCCCGGCATCCTGCACGTCTCCTTCCCCGCCCACGTGGCCTGGATCGATGCGATCCCCGGTTGCCACAAGGTCCACCTCTCACCGACCGACGAGGACATGGAGGGCTCCTTCGACTGGGACGTCCTGGTCGGCGACGGCCGTGCCAACGCGATGCTCGGCCAGCCCGGTCGCGACAGCTTCTACGGCGGCGGTGGCGGAGACGTGATCGACGCCCGCGACGGCGAACGCGACCTCTCGATCCAGTGCGGCCGCGGCACTGTCGCCAGATCGGGCGCGGTCCACGGCACCCCGGCCGGCCGCGCCCTCACCGACCCCTTCGACCCGCCCCCGGTCCTCTGCGAAGTCAGCAAACACGGCCACCCGGTCGACGGTCTCGGCAACGCCAACGGCAATTAGTTCCGGCGGCTAGCGGCCGCGGCCATCGCCGTTGGCGATCGTGCAGGCTTGCTCGGCACCGATGAAGGGCGCCAGGGTGATGTAGGAGGCGAGCGGCGCTATTTCCTGCATGTTCTCGGCGCCGCCGCGTTTGATCTGGTCGTAGATCATCGAGTAGATCGCGCCGCCGATCGCCTCGGCGGCGATCGGGCTGACGTCGGGCTTGATCTCAAAGCCCGGAATCAACAGGCCCTCCATCGTCTTCATCACCTCGTCGCGCTGTTCGAGCGCCCGTCGGCCGGCGGCGTAGACATCGACTGCGCCGAGGGTCGTGTACTCGGGCTCGGCGGCGCAGAAGGCGAACATCGCGCCGAAGGCGCCACGGACCGCGTGCGGCCAGTCGGGGGCGCGGCGGAAGGCGGGCAGCGTCGTCGCCAGCATCTGCGAGGAGCCGCTGTCGACCGCGGCCAGCATCGCCTCCTCCTTGTCGGCGAAGTTGGCGTAGAAGGTGGAGAGCGAGATTGAGGCACGGGCGGCTATGTCACCGATCGTCATTGCCGGATAGCCCTTTTCGGCGACGACCGCGGCGAGCGCCCGCAGAATTCGTTCGGCCGGGTCGTACCCGTTGGCTGGGCCGCCGTTCTGGGCGGCGCGGCTGCGCGGCCGGCGCAGCGGTTGCGGCGGCGGCTCATATGCCGCGAACCAGTCCCACATCTGCGGGATCAGCTCGATCAGTTCCTTCTCCTCGTGACGGTAGAGGCGGCTGTGGATCACCTTACGCACGCCGCCGACCATCGCCCGCACGATCTCGGGTGGCATTTCTTGGCGGCCGGGGACCTGCTCCAGCGTGGCGGAGAGAAAGGCCTGAACACCGTCGGTGGTGCGGTCGATTTCTTCAATCGCGCGGCGGCCGGCGGCGTAGATCTCGACCAGGCACATTCGGGCCGCGGCAGACTGTTCAACGATCAGGTTGATGAAAGCGTCGAAGGCCTGGCGAGCGCGCAGTTCGTCCGGTGGCGGTCCGCCGTCGCCGAAGATCGCGCCGACCGTCGGCCCGACGAAGGCGCGCAGAGCCGCCAGCAGGCACTCTTCCTTGTCCTTGAAGTGCGCGTAGAAGGCGCTGCGCGAGACGCCGGAGAGCTCGAGCAGGTCCTCGACCCGGGTCGCCTCATAGCCCTTCTCGGCGACTACGGCCACCAGCGCGGCGAAGAGCCGCTCCTGCTGGTTACGGGCGACCTCCTCGGGCGGCAAGCGCCGCCCCGGCTGGAGCTTGCGATCGTGCAGCGTGGCTGCGTCCCCCCACGGTGTCGTCACCATCGCGACCGGACCATAACTGGCCATCTAGCCACCTCTGTGGATGCTCGAATCTCTCAGAGCGTTTGATGGTAGGCATGATTCTTTTGGGACGCAAGGGTTCGTGCGGTTATTCGAGAAAAAACATACCGAGACTTGATTTTTTTGTAGGGCTGTGTTTTTATGTGGAAGGCCCAAAGATGCCGCAGCGGCACCAGCCGGATCCCTGCCGGCGACCCCCTGCCGTCGGTCCCTTCCGACGGCGACCAGCAAACATTGGCCCGGGTTCGACGCCTCCCTCGTCGGCCCGGGTCGTTTGTCGTGCGGCGCCCGCACCAGGCCGACCGCAGGACGAACCGTCATCTAGGCTTCGAACATGGCCCTGACCCCGAGCGAGGACGAGGCCGTCGCAATCGCGGCGGCGATCGAACGGTTTCGCGCGGAGACGGCGCCGGCGCCCGGCACGGAGAAGGACGCCATCGGCCCGTGGCAGCGGACAGCGTTGCTCGAAGGAGTCAGCGCCAAGGGCACTGTCGAGGACTCGCAAGGAGGAGAGAGATGGCCGTGGTGAAGATCATTGAGCTGGTCGGTAGCTCCAAAACGTCAACCGATGACGCCGCGCGCCAGGCGCTGAGCCAGGCTCAGGGCACGCTGCGCAACATCCGCGCGGTCGACATCGTCTCGACCGGGATCCGGGGCGAGAATCTGGACGAGTATCGGGCTCATGTGCGGGTCGCCTTTCTGATCGAGGGAACGGATATCGACTAACGGGACTGGGAGGGGTGAGAAGCCTCCTCCCAAAACGCGCGGCAGTAGCCGCGCTTGAGTGTTTTGGGAGGAGGCATCTCACCCCTCTCGAGACCGGTTGGCTAGATTCCGGTTATGAGCACAGAGACGCGAGAGGTTTCCCGTGAGGAGGCCCAGAAGCTGATTCGGGATGGGGCGCAGTTGGTTGATGTGCGCGCTGAGCATGAGTGGGAGGCGGGGCGTATCGAGGGCGCTACACATCTCCCCTTGGCCGAGTTGGCGCAGCGAACGGGGGAGATCGACAAGGATCGGCCGGTCGTTCTCTACTGCCGAGGGGGCAACCGCTCGACGATGGCGACGGACGCCCTTGCTGATGCCGGCTATGACGCGGTGAAGCTCAGCGAGGGGATCGTTGGTTGGTCCGAGGCGGGTCTGCCGCTGGCTCCCGAGGGCGGGGTGGTGGCTGAGTCGGGCGAGGCCGCGTCGATCCTTCACGCCCGCAAGAAGCTGCCTCCAGAGCTGACTAAGCCCTAAATACCCTAATCCCTGTCAGGTTTTGCTATTTTCCTCCTGTGGAGGTAGCCGTCGACCAGCAGAAGGAGCAGCGGGGCAAGGGCCGCGCCGGGACTCTGGAGAACCCGGAGACCTACCGCAACGTCCCCGGCCACATCATCCCGATCATCGAGCGCGAGTTCGACGACTTCGAAAACGAAGCGGAGACCTTCCTCGCCGGCCAGATCCCCGAGGACGAGTTCATCGGCTTCCGCCTCAAGCAGGGCGTCTACGGCCAGCGTCAGCCCGATGTGCAGATGGTGCGGGTCAAGCTTCCCTTCGGTGGCGTCACTCCGCAGCAGATGGAGGCCTTCGCCAGCGTGGTCGAGCAGCACGCGCCGCTGAACAAGGGGCACATCACCACCCGGCAGAACATTCAGATCCACCACATCCCGCTGCGCGACATGGAGTCGCTGCTGCGCGAGATCGCCGAGGCCGACCTTTCCTCACGTGAGGGCTGCGGCAACACGGTGCGCAACGTCACCGGCGATCCCTGGGCTGGGGTCGCTCCCGACGAGATCTTCGACCCGACTCCTTACGCCGGCGCCTACGCCCGCTACTTCGTCCGCCACCCGACGACGCAGCTAATGCCGCGCAAGATTAAGACCGCCTTCAGCGGCTCCGACGAGGACCGCGCGATCACCGGGATCCACGACATCGCCTTCCTCTCGCGCGATCGCGACGGGGTCAAGGGCTTCGAGGTTCGCGTCGGCGGTGGCACCTCAATCATGGCCCGCGTCGCGCCGACGCTCTATGACTTCGTCGAGGCCGACAACGGCGACTACCTCAAGGTCTCCGAGGCCGTGCTGCGCATCTTCGATCGCCAGGAGTGGTTGCGCGCCAACCGCGCCCGCGCCCGGATCAAGGTCTTGGTCGACAAGATCGGCATCGATGCTCTTCGCGAGCAGGTCGACGCCGAGCTCGAGGGCGACTGGGTCGCCGAGCGGGACTTCGACGCCGAGCTGGTCGAGCGCCTGCGCTTCGACGATGACGAGCAGGCCAATGCCCCGGCGGTGCCGCCAACCGCAGCCTCGCCCAACGGCGACCGCTCGCAGTTCGACCGCTTCGTCGAAGGCAACGTGCAGCCACAGCGCCAAGAGGGCTTCTCGGCGGTCGAGGTGAAGATCGAGCGCGGCGACCTGACCCCGGAGCAGTTCCGCGGCCTGGCGGCGATTATGCGTGAGTTCACCGGCGGCTACGCGCGCAGCACCGTGCAGCAGAACCTGGTTCTGCGCTGGGTCCGCGACGAGGCGCTTTATGACCTCTGGCAGCGGCTCGGCGAGCTCGGCCTCGACGAGGCCGGTGCCGATGAGATCACCGACGTGGTCAGTTGCCCCGGCACCGACAGTTGCAAGATGGGCATTACCAGCTCGATGGGCCTCAATCGGGCGATCAAGGAGCGTCTCCAGGAGATGGAGATCACTGATGATCTGACCCGCAAGATCCACATCAAGATGAGTGGTTGCCCCAACGGCTGCAGCCAGCACCACATCGCCAACATCGGCTTCTACGGTGCCTCGCTGAAGGTCGGCGAACGCCAGATCCCCGCCTACATCCCGCATATCGGCGGTCGTTACGAGGGCGGCGAGGTCATCTTCGGCACGCGGCTGAAGTCGCGCCTGCCCGCCAAGCGCGTGCCTGAGGCGGTCGAGCGCTGGGTCCGCATGTACGAGGCCGAGCGCTCCAGCGAGAGCGAGGCGTTCAATGACTTTGCCGAGCGGATTGGCGCCCAGCGCTTCGAAGCAGAGGTCAAGGAGCTAACGATGCCGGCCGAGTTCAGCCTCGAGACCATGCAGCAGTTCATCGACTGGAACCGGTCCAGCCCCTACAAGGTCGAGAGGGGCGAGGGCGAGTGCGCAATATGAACCCAGTCGCCGCCCCAACCGCGATCTCCGATCCGGAGGCGATCGCCGCCGAGCTCGAGGGCCGTTCGGCCGAGCAGACGATCGAGTGGATGTTCGAGACCTTTGGCGAGAGCCACTACATCGCCTGCTCGTTCCAGAAAACGAGCTCGGTGACCGCCCACCTGGCGACCAAGGTCAACCCGCAAGCCCGCTTTTTCTACCTCGACACCGACGTGCTTTTCCCGGAGACATACGAGACGCGCGACCGTCTCGCCGAGTCGCTGGGAATTGAGTTCGATCGGTACCACAACCTGACGCTGGCCGAGCAGGCCGCCCAGCACGGCGAGGAGCTCTGGAACCGCGACCCCGATGCCTGCTGCGGATTGCGCAAGGTCGAGCCGATGCGCAGGGCCCTTTCTTCCGTAGACTGCTGGCTCGCCGGCGTCCGCCGTGAGGACTCAGCCAGTCGTGCCAGCACTCCGAAGTTCGGCTGGGACAAGCGCTTTGAGCTCTGGAAGCTCAACCCGCTCGCGGACTGGACCGAACGCGACGTCTGGAACTACATCCATGAGCACGACCTCCCGTATAACCCGCTCCACGATCAGGGCTACCCCTCGATCGGTTGCACCCACTGCACCAAGCCGGTCGGTGTGGGCGGTTCGTCCCGCGATGGCCGCTGGGCGGGTCTCGAAAAGACCGAGTGCGGGATCAACTGAGTCGAGCACCTAGGCGCCACGCGCCTGAATAATCCTTTTTCGTATCCCTTCCCCGAACGATTGGTGAGATTCAACGCATGAGCGAGACGATGACTGAGCTTTCCCTGACACTTGACGAGCGCCATACCGCGGACTTCGAGATGATCGGCAACGGTGGCTTCGCACCGCTGGCCGGCTTCCAGGGCTCCGCCGACTGGGAGCGCGTCTGTTCTGAGATGCGCACGACGGACGGCGACTACTGGCCGATCCCGATCACCCTGGCCAGCGAGCTCGAGTGCGAAGTCGGCGCCACGATCGCGCTCTCAAGCGACGAAGGCAAGGCGCTGGGTCGGCTCAAGGTCGAGGAGATCTGGGAGCGCGACGTCAAGCGCGAGGCCGAGCAGGTCTACGGGACGACCGACGAGGCGCATCCAGGCGTCGCCGCGATCTATGCGGAGGGCAATCGGATGATCGCCGGCCCGGTCGAGATCGACGCGCTGCCGGATCACGAGGAGGCCTTCATGCGCCGCTACAAGACAGCGGCCGAGCACAAGGCCGACTTCGAGGCGCGTGGCTGGAAGAAGATCGTCGCCTTCCAGACCCGCAACCCAATTCACCGCGCTCATGAGTACCTGACCAAGGCGGCACTGGAGACCTGCGACGGGCTCTTCATCCAGCCGCTGATCGGCAAGACCAAGGCCGGCGACATCCCCGCCGACGTGCGGATGCGCTGTTACGAGGTGCTGATGGAGAACTACTACCCGAACGACCGGGTGGTGCTGGGCGTGAAGCCGGCGAAGATGCACTACGCCGGCCCGCGCGAGGCGGTCCTGCACGCGATCGTCCGTCGCAACTACGGCGCCACGCACTTCATCGTCGGCCGCGACCACGCCGGCGCCGGCGACTACTACGGCACCTACGACGCGCAGAAGATCTTCGACACGATTGACATCGACGAGCTCGGCATCGAGCCGCTGATGTTCGAGCACACCTTCTGGTGTAACGAGTGCGAGGGGCTTGCCTCAAACAAGACCTGCCCGCATGACCAAGAGGCGCGCCTCTTCCTTTCCGGAACCAAGGTCCGCGAAATGCTCGGCAACGGCGAAAGGCCGCCGCACGAGTTCTCGCGTGACGAGGTCGCCGACATCCTGATCGACGCTTACAAGGAGGACTGACGAGCATGGCTGGCGAGAAGGGCTTCACCCTCTGGTTCACCGGACTCTCCGGTGCCGGCAAGACGACCATCTCCGGACTACTGGAGAAACAACTGCGCGAGCGTGGCTCCAAGCTGGAGATCCTCGACGGCGACGTCGTGCGCGAAAACCTTTCCAAGGGGCTCGGCTTCTCCAAGGAGGACCGCGACATCAACATCCGTCGCATCGCCTTCGTCGCCGACCTGCTCAGCCGCAACGGCGTGCCGGTAATCACCGCCGCGATCTCGCCTTACGCCGAGATCCGCGATGAGGCGCACGAGCTGATGGGCGACCGCTTCATCGAGGTCTACGTCAAGGCCTCGGTCGACACCTGCGCCGAGCGCGACGTCAAGGGGCTCTACGCCAAGGCGTTCTCGGGTGAGATCAAGGAATTCACCGGCGTCAGCGATCCCTACGAGATTCCGGAGAATCCGGCTTGGGTCTGCGACACCGAGAACGAGACTCCGGAGGAGTCCGCGCAGAAGCTGCTCGAGTACCTCGAGTCGCGGGATTTGATTCCGGCGGCTGCGGTTACCGCCTAGCTGAAGGGACGGGAGGGGCGGCGACCCCTCCCCAAAACGCGCGGCTGGCGCCGCGCTTGAGTGTTTTGGGAGGGGTCGCCGCCCCTCCCTTGCTCGTTCTGGGCCGGGAACCGCAGCCGCCGGAATCCCTCGCGCAGCTTGGCCGCTTCCGGTGCGCCTTATGCACCTCCAGCGTGCATTAAGCGCACCAGAAGCGAATCGGCGTGGTTCTACCGCTTGGGAGGGACTTGGGGCTCGGCCAAGCCGTAGGTGTTGTAGTCGCCGAACTTGGAGAAAGTCTTGTGGGTGGGGCCGTGGTAGTCGGAGGAGGCGGTCGGGACTAGGTTTAGCTCGTCGCAGAGGTGGAGCAAGTGTTCGGTCTGTTCTTGGGTGTGGGGGGGATAGAAGGCCTCTACGCCATCGGGTTTTAGGGAGCGGATCAGGTCTTCGACCTCGTCGGGGTCATCGATGTCCCAGTAGGGGTGGGCGATGACGGCGGTGCCGCCGGCCTCGTGGATCAGGGCGATCGCCTGCTCGGCCGTGGGCCAGCGGCGTGGGACGAAGGCCTTGGCGCCGGGGACGAGGTACTCCTCGAAGAAGGGACCGAGATCGCCAGTTGCCCCGGCGGCGCGGGCGATGTGGGGGCGCCCA
>Ga0209265_1000153_pt1 | contig 17490 bp, 14 predicted proteins | sample GraSoiAngelo_103_FD_185872 | JGI IMG/M metagenome (GOLD analysis project Ga0209265, IMG submission 185872) | Grasslands soil microbial communities from the Angelo Coastal Reserve, California, USA - 14_0903_05_20cm (SPAdes) (version 2) | ecosystem: Environmental > Terrestrial > Soil > Grasslands ...
AGTCAGTTTTGTCTTTCACTTACTTACCATAATTCTTCGGATATCTTTACAACGATAACCCGTTCGGACTTTTATAATCCTGATTATAGTAAAATCACTAGATTTCGGGTCTAATTTTAGATACTTACTCATTATATCATAATTAGTTTATCTAGGCAATATTGCTCGCATCTAATATTAACTTGCTGACCCATTATGCAAAAGGTACGCTCTTATTGTTTTATTTACTTATTACTTGAGCTGCTTATAAAACTACTATTTCAATCCTTTCCCTCACGGTACTAGTCACTATTGCTTATATATTATATTATAGTCTTAGAGGAAGGTTCCCCTATATTTTATTCAAACAGATTTTATCCGTTTTACTTTAATATTTTATATTACTATTATATATACTAGTGCATATAAACATTTTTAGTAAAAAAACATAGTTTTTATAATAAAATTTAAAATATAAATAGACTTTTCTACTTTCATTCACACTAATAATAGAATCTCGTTTGATTTAAATTTTCTAAAGTTAATAAGATATTTCAATTTACTTTGTTTGTTAGTAAAAAATTTATCTAAGAGTTCATCTATTAAATATAGACATTAAATTATCTCTCTTTAATATATAGCTATGTCTCCATAATAGTTTCTTTTTATACTTTTCTATATTAAATTTTTTAATATAGAAAAAAAAATTTCATATCATTATACACTAATAATATATTTATATTTATAATATAAAATTCGGGTTATTAAGATTCGAACTTAAAAATTCCTCTACCCAAAAGAGGTACCGTAACCATCTGGTTCTAACCCGTATAGATGTATATATACTATTATACAGTGGCAGAGAATATCCGATTTGAACGGATGTGATATATTATATCTAATAAGTCTCAAGCTTACCGCTTTAAACCCCTCAGCCAATTCTCTTTAATATATAAAATATATATAATATATATAGGATACATATAAATTTTGATTCTTCAATGACTCGAACATCGAATACATTCTTATCAAGAATGAGTTTTACCTTTAAACTAAAGAACCATTTTGATTATATTAGAATCTAAATCTTTTAAAATTGAAGACTAATAAATAATATACTTATTAGATAACTGAAATTTAAATAAGTTATATATATAAGACAAGAGCACTCTGATTTGAACAGAGAAATATAAGTTTGAAGCTTATGGTTTTACCATTAAAACTATACTCTTAATGTATAACGGAAAAAAGACGAATCGAACGCCCAAGTGTTCATCACACAATAATTTAGCAGTTACTCTACCTTACCAATGGCAATTTTTCCTTTAAAATAAATCTATATGATCAAAACTATTGATCATATTAATTTTAATAATTCAATAATACATTAATCTATCGGAAGAAAAGCGATTCGAACGCCTAGTGCTAATCGCACAATACTTAGTAGGTATCTTGCCCTGCCAGATAGCAACTCTTCCTTTTTTAGTTCTGACCCTCAAGAATATAAATTTTTATAGTTAATAAATATCTCATATTATCATTATCTACTCTTTTCTTTAAATACTTATTATTATTATCGAGTTAAACCGGGTTCGAACCAGCATCTATCCCCTTGACAAGGGGATCCTTTACCTGTTAAGTTATTAACCCCTATTTAACTAATTCAATAAGAAAATATTTATATATTTATATAATAAATATATTATGGTTAACCGAATTCGAATCGATATTTCCCGAGTGGAAGTCGGAGGTTTTACCTTTGAAACTATGACCATTTTAGAGTTTATTTTTTTCTAATGTGCCTATAGGGTTAATAGCTATAATATTCAATATATCAATTCCCATTAAATCCAAAAGTTTGGCCATTTCAAATAAATCAACTTATTTATTTTCTCTTATAATTATAATTTTACCTATCAAATTATTAACTTTATCTTTTACCAAATTATTGATAGTTAAAGTAAATAGTATGTCTGATGTATTAATAAAAAAATTAAATATAACAAAGTTAGAAAAATCAACCACATTAACTTTGCTTCGTTCGAATATATTTATTATTATTTAATAAATCAGTATTAGACGTATTATTAGAATAATCATTAAAATAATTATTTTTGTTATTGTTATTATTAGAAGTAATGTTATTAAAATTATTATCAGTTGTGTCAGTATTAATATAATTTTTGTTCATGTTCATATTATATAACCCAAATATTAGTAATGTAACTAATTGAAATCAATGCAAAAAAAAATTTGTAGGTATTATATTTTAATATCCTTATAGGTTTTAATTTTTTTTTATTTTAATAAAAAAGAGACAATTTTCTCTATAATATTATTATCTAACATAATCTATTTTAAAATGACGCGCACTTTCCGGCAACTTATACTTACTTAAATCCACTTTTCTCCAAGACGGATACTTGAACATTCACTTATCTATTAAATCATAAAAATGTTATGCATCCTTAAAATATATCCTTTAATTATTCTAATACTTAGACTTTCTCCTTTTAATATATATATAAACTTCAGCATTGTTTCAACCAATTTTCAATTTAAGATAATTCAAATAAGTTCATTCCACTATATCTTTATGAAATGTTAAATCACTTAAATCTTTAAATATTAATTCCTCGTGTCTATCCAACTTTATATACCTAACATGTAAAACTATAACATGTTATTCATCACCCTATGAAGCAAAATAACACAAACGTACCTATTTTTCTATTTTTTCTTCAAAATATTCTGAACAAAAAAATTGTTTATCAAGATCTTCTGTATTATTATCATAATTGTTAACATTAATAGGATGATCTTCACATAAAAGGCTATGGCTAAAATATAAATAATATAATATTATTATAAGTAAACAAATTATTCGTATAATTTGTGTATTAGTACAAATATAAAATATAAAATAATATATCATAAGTTAAATTAGATTAAAATAAAGAGAGAATAATCTCTAAATTAGTTTTTTTACTTTTTATAATCATTAAATTTAGGTGTAAAATTTTTAAGACATTTAAATTTTCTTGCATTGCTAGACTTTATACGACTTAATATACATGAAATAACATTCTTAAATCGTATAACACTTTCAAACTCATATTTTAAATCGTTTTTAATTCCTTTTCTAATTCCTATATTAGGATCTCAATGTTCTTTAAACTCCTTAAAAGATGAGTATTTGTCTTTATATATTTCTCAAAAAGATCAAAATAATAAAGGTTTACTTTTTTTACAAAGGTCTAATGATTCATTCTTTCGTGTTGTTGTGTTATTATAATTTCCACATCATTCATTAAATGTATTTATAGATTCAAATTTATATATTTATAAATCATCAAGTTCAGCAGATAATAAATAGGAGTTCAATTAAAAATAACAAGACAAGTAAATAAAAATAAGGTAAAAAATGATTAAACATAGATTTATGTTTAATTTTATAAAAAAAAGCAAATCTTCTAATGAGATCTATGAGATTCGAACTCATAAACTACGATTAAAAGTCGTGTATTTTACCCTTAAATTAAGATCCCTTTTTTTAATTTTATATAACTTTTTTTACAAAAGTAATCTAAATTATATAAATTAATTTATTTCCATTCACGGTTACCTATTAAATCAATTCAAAAAATTTCCGGGTTTAAATATTTATTAGCTTACTATATAGTAAGCTAATAATGGATTTTAATCCATCTCTAGTAAGATGACACTTATTTCCAAAAATAGTAGCTATTTTTTGAGCATTATAAAAAGGGGTTCTTCTTTCAAAATAATCAATCTAGATATTTATCTAAGAAAGGCATAATAACTTTAAATACAGTTTTGCCATTATATTGCAAAGCAATAATACCATATTTATATTTATAAGTTTGTGGTTTTAAATCCATTATTTTTGCTACTTGTTCTAAGAATTGTATATTAAAATATGTATTATTTTGTGCTACAAAATTAAAAACTATCTTAATATAAAATTTAGGATATCTAGACGGAGGAGAATCAAAAATAAAACCTAAACTACCATCATCTAAAAACAGACCTATAATAAAGAATTAACAGTCTAATTCTTTATTTTCTTCTACTTCTAAGTCATTATAATTTACAATTGAAAGACAATTAAATGTAGCTAATTCTTCAGCCAAAGATAATTTACGTATATTGCCCTCAAGATTAATATTTAAACCAAATATATATATATATACTTATAAAAGCAGTCTTGGATTTAGAATATTCTAATTTATTAATAGATAATCCTATATATTATTATCAAGATAACTAGATCTCTCTTTTTTTGGCCATAGAATAGTAAAAAATAAGGTAATACTTTTTCAAATATATTTTCTGTATTAGATATAGAGTATCTAATATGAGGTTGACCTTTTAAATTAAAGTTTAACATAACATTACTTATATTTAATATTTTTGTAAATAAAGAAAAACATTAAGCGCTTAGGGGGAATAATTCTATCATATAAAAAATGAAAATCTTATACTTAAGTTCTAAAGTTTTATAAAATAAGCCTCCGCGGTTCCCGATGCTTAATACAAACCATTTATAGATTGACGAAAATTATCTTTATTTATATGATATATTTTTTAATTCAAACAGATAATTATCTAATGGTTCATAATTATGTTTATGAACCTCAGTAATATATAGATACAAATAAAAATAACCAAACTACGTCTACAAAATGTCAGTATAAGATTCCTGATTCGAGACCAAGGTGGTGATTGTCAGTTGAATGATAAGCTAAAACACGTCATGTACCTACAACTAAAAAAGCTGTACCTATGATAACGTGAAGACCATGAAAACCTGTACCAAAATAAAAGCAAGACCCAAAAGTACCATCAGATAAAGTAAAAGAAGAAACTGTATACTCTACACCTTGTATTATTGTAAAGATAATAGCTAATATAATAGTAAAAAGTAAACCGTATAAAGCTCCGCTTCTTTTACCTTGTAACAAAGAATGATGAGCATAAGTAACTGTAACACCTGAAGATAATAAAAGAATTGTATTTAATAGAGGCAACTCAAAAGGATTAATAGGGTCTATACCCTTAGGTGGTCAATGAGCACCTAATTCAACTACAGGAGACAATGCACTATGAAAAAAAGCTCAAAATATAGCTAAAAAAAATAAAGCTTCAGAAACTATGAATAGAGCAACTCCCATATTTAAACCTCTTTGCACAGCTAAAGTATGATTACCTAAATAAGTACCCTCTGATATTATATCTCTAAATCATAATGACATAGAATATATTACTGATATTAAGCCTAATATTAAAATGTAATGTCCTGCATTAAAACCATGCATTGTAGAAACACCTGATGTAGTTAAAGTAAGTAAAGATATACTAGTATATATAGGTCATGGTGAAGGGGAAACCAAATGATAAGGATGAGCTTGAAATCTACTTCTTGTTGTTATTGTTGTTGAAGGAATCATAAATTTTACAAAATTTTATTATATAGTTTATAATATCTTTATATTTAAATATATTATTATATATTTTTGTATTATTATAAACAATAAATTATCATTTATAATTAAAGAATAAATGATTTGAACATTTAACCTGCCGTGTGTAAAACGGTTACTCTACCATTGAGCTAATTCTTTTTTTATTATTAATCTTTTTGTTTTATTGTTATAACAATAGCTCCAATCATAGCTAATAACAAAATTATAGAAGTTATTATTATTCAAATTGAATAATTAGTATATATTATATTACCTATAGCACTAATATGTGTAATTTCTATAATATTACCATCCCATACCTTAGATGTTACAAAAAATATAATATCATCATCATTTAATTTAATTATTTTATTTAAATAATCACTATAATTGTTATAAAAAATATCATATAATATATTGTTTATATTAATAGCATTACTATTAAAGATAGCTATATTATAAGGCAATATTTGATAAATAGCATAATTAAATGCTATAATACTTAAAACAGCTAAAGGTATATTATTATTAGTTTCATTTAATAATTCAGATATTCTAATATTTATTAACATTAAAATAAATAAAAATAATATAGACACAGCACCTATATATACTAATATATATGATATACCTATAAAATTTATACCTAATAATATTAAATAACCAGATATACTTAAAAATAACCCTATTAAAAATAATACTGATATAATAGGATTTTTAGTTATTATAACTAATATACCACAAATAATAGCAATTAATGAAACTAAATCTAATATTTCAGTATTAAAACCATTATAATATCTTTCAGTTAAAATGTATAAACTAACCATGAATTATAAAAATATAATCTTTTCTCACTTCAATGTTAAATATATTTTAATACGAAGTTATATAACTATTAATTTTTAGAGAATATAATAGATTATTAATATTAATAATAAAAACTTTTATTATTATTAGATAATAAGTAGACAGCCTTTAAGATGAATCGAACACCTATAAAAATATTAACAGTATCTCGCTCTACCATTGAGCTATAAAGGCTATATTGAAATTAAAATAGTAACGTGTACAAGAATTGAACTTGTAGTCTTTGTGTCCGTAGCACAATGCTATACCTATTTAGCTAACACGTGTATATGTATATATGAACATTCATATTAATATTATATATAGGAAGAAAAGGAATTGAACCTTCGATAACAATTAATTATTGAGTTTACAGCTCAACCCGATTACCAGCACACGGAACCTTCCTTATATGTAAATCTTTTTTGGAGTTGAACCAAAAAAATTTAAATTTTAAATACCTAATAAAAGAATATATATATATATTATATAATATATATTATTAATATTAATCAAACCCGTGTAATTACCACTAAGAAAATAATGTCTTTAAATATATAATAAATTATAATAATATATTATATATATAAGTACAAATTTTAGAAAGTACTATTGATATTAATAATAATATATATTAAAATATTAATAAAAAAAGTTTTAGATTTAATTCAAACATTTAAACAACGACTAAATAATATATTTAACATATTGCCTAATTTATTATTAGACAGGCAGGCAGGCAGGCAGACAGATATTTTTATAGTCTTTTTTGTATAAAGAACTAGCTAAATAAATATTAAAAATTAGATATATCATTATTATAATTACCCTGATTTAAAATTTTAGACATAACACTAGTACCAGCTTGCACAATAGCCATAGTAGCTAAACCTACCATAAATTTAGTTGGAGGAGGACCACATATATATTGAGCCGTTTTAAGTCCAGCAGTAGCTCCTCATGCAGATGATAATGCCGCAGCTATATTGTTAATACCTTTATCATTAATATTAATATTTAATTTATAATTATAAACATTTATAGTAGAATTTGTACCTATATTAGCTTTAACATCAACATATTTTTTATTTACTTTATTTGAAACAACGTCATTAATATTATCGTAATTAACATCAAACAACGTTAAATTAAAACAAAAAGAAAAAACTTTTAAAAACACTATAAATAGTAATGCACTAATATAAAGATAAGAACTATTTTTAAAAAAGATATATAAACTTTTAATGTATAAACTAAATAGTTTATTTAAAATAAAATAATCTAAGAAAATAACTAAATAAAAAAACTTAAATAAAGATAAATACTATTCATATTTGCATTAACATATATATTCATAATTTTGTTTTTATTAAAAGTTGTATACAACCATACTTAATCTCAAATACTATATTGATAATAATACATATTATTAGCCTAATTAGGCTAATAATATGTAAATATATTATTTATTATAATTTCCCCTATATTTATATTATATTCCCTAGGGCAGGCACATTATTAGAAAAAAGCAAATAAAAAGATAGTACCTTTTAGTACATATTTGAATCATAATAAAATTGTCATTCTGTTAAATATCTTCCTTTATACAATTTTTTATTCTTAGCTTTCAATCTATTGATTATAGTAGAATTACTTGCATTAAGAGCTTCAACTGCTCTTCTAGCAGAAGGATATTCATGAGTTATATTTTCATATGTATCTGTAACTAAAATAGCTTGTGAAGTTTTAGTAGTAGTTAATATTTTCATTCGAGTAGTAAATGAAACTTTGCTATCTTTTAGATAGTTTTATTTTTTAAAATTTTTTATGTAACTAATTATTCTAGATATTGACTCATCTAATCTTTTTTCATTATAATTAATAATAAATTCTCTTAATGTCTTATCTTTAGAATTAGAAAACAATATATTTAACCAAAGATTACGCAATTTTGCCCTAGTCTCTTCTCTAGTTATACGACCTAAACTAGATTCCGCTTTAAGATAAAGATTATACTCTGATTTTAAAAGATCAATAGAATATTGTTCTAAATTAATTATATACTCTTTATTACAATATTCTAGTATTTCTAAACTAAACTTAGAATAACCATATTTCAATAAAGCTCTATATATTATACTATTGTTTCTTAATATCTCTTTATTAAGATATTTAAGAGAAAAATAATAACGCAATATACGACTTAAGTCAACAACACTTCCTATATATGACGTCCCTGTGGTTAAAATATTTCAACGATATATACCGCTTTTACCTTTATTATCTTTAAATATAACTTTAGTTTTTAAAACTAAGTCCGAGTAAATAACGGCAGATTTTAATATAGAGTCTTTTGTATCTAGTGAATTTTTATAAAAAATTTTTGTATTTTTTATAAGCCCATATCCAGATTCGAACTGGAATTAAACACAATATAACATATATATATAGAATACTCCAATAATAGGCTATGTATATATTATATACAAGATTTATTGTTAATTTTAATTAACCCCATGCAAGTTCCCCTACATGAACCATATTTCGACTTAACACTAATTAGAATCATGCATACGAAAAAAATATAATTATATATATTAACCTAATTATTAATATATATATTATTATATAATCAAACTTATTGCACATACTCATTTCAGCGCCTGACGAGTAGTTAGTACCTAACTGATAGTAAATTCACCGTGACGTGATGCTTCACGATTACTAGTAATTCCTTATTCATGCAGTCGAGTTACAGACTACAATCCATGTTATACCCTATTTTAGGGATTAGCTCAAACTTTCGTTTTTGCATCCTTTTGTCTAGGAATATGTAGCACGTCTATAGCCCACAATATTAAGGTCATGATGACTTGTCTTGGTCCCTTTTATCATGTCCAATATAATGGCGATCTACTTTATAATAAATAAAATAAAATAAAGTAAGGGTTTACGTTAATTTATTGGAGCTAACCAAAATCTCACGACATTAACTGAAGACAACCGTGCAACACTTGTGATATTAATTAAAATAACATTCAAATTGTGGTAAGGTTTTTCGCGGAGCATCGAATTAAATAACATACTTCACTACTGATTTCAGAAACGGTCTAATGATTTCAGTTCCTGCGTTGCCACATTACTCTTGAGGTGGAATGCTTACACTTTCATTTATAAACTAAAATAATAAGTTCATTTAACTTAATCTAGTCTATAACATTCATAATTTTCTGCTTGGACTACAAGGGTATCTAATCCTTATTGCTCCCCAAGCCTTCGTCCCTCAACGTCAGTTTTTATCTAGAAAGTTACTTTCGCCGTTATCTGTCCTTATAGTATTGAAAAATTTGATCTTTACTCTATAAGTTCTACCTTTCTCTTATTAAACTCTAGTTAATATGTACTAATTTAGCTAAATTAACCGTCTAGGTACCCTTTAAACCTAATAAAGATGAATAACACTAGTCTTCCACGTATTACCGCGACTGCTGGCACGTGATTTAGTCAAGACATATAGATAAAAAATTGTCATTATCAATAATTTATCTAGAATTTTATTCGACATAATCAATATTATGTTTTTAACATAATTAGTAAATACTATACATTCCCCCAAGTTGCTGGTTCAGCCTTTAGGCTATTGACCAATATACCTCACTGCTGTGCTATACGCATTGGGGTTTTTTCAGACCCAATGTGGTCGATCGATTTTTCAATCACGACTACGGACTTTAAGCTAGTTGAACCATTACCTCAACTACTACTTATCCGAGATATAAATTAACATCTTAGAGCGGAAGGTTCGAATTTTATTATATTCTTTATTTCCTTTATTATTTATCTAATAATATAAAAGTTATAAGGAATATTTTCCTTACTCTAAGGTAGCCAAAATATCATATACTCACCTGTACACCACTTTTAATTTGATTTAAATTAAACGTTCGATTAGCATGTGTCAAGCATTTGGATAGCGTTCATTCAGAGCCATCATCAAACTCATTAATTGTTAAGGATAATTTTTTTATTATCACTAATAATGTATTTATATATTATATTGTATTAACACAGTATATTGGATATTAATAAGCCTAACTATGTAGTATTACAAATTATCTAAATAAAATTATCATTAGGCTTTTAAGTTCGCGACCATAAAAATAAAAACAACTTTTATGATTTTTATTTTCTGTTGAATACCCAGATTTTTATCTTTACATATTTTATATGTACACGTTTATTTAATATAGGACTTTCCCTTACTATATTTATAGTATTGTATTAGTATCACTAATTTTATTTAATATATATTTATATATAATTTTTTCTTCTAATATTTCAATTTAAATTGAAATATTATTCATTACATATAATATGTAATATATATTACATATTATATAATGTTATTATTTATATTTTTAATGTAAATCTAAGGCATCCTTTATATAACTACTACTCAATACAACAAAAACTTGTGCTTGTATGAAAGCTATTCCTAGTTCTAATGCGGAAAATGCTATAATGAATGCTAAAGGTATTATACTTAATAAGAAAAAAAGAAACCCTGAAGTAATAATATTATATGTAAATCCACTTAAAATATTAAGTAGCATGTGCCCACTCAAGATATTAGCTGCTAATCTTAACCCAAGAGAAATATTACGCGCAAGATATGAAATAAATTCTATTAATACCAATAAAGGTAGTAAACTTAAAGGACAACCTGCTGGTACAAATAAAGAGAAAAATGCTAATCCATGTTGTTGAAATCCTAATATTGTAGCTCCTAAAACTACTGTAAAACTTATTGAAAAAGTCAATAAAAAATGAGAAGTTGACGCAAAACTATAAGGAATCATACCTATAAGATTATTTATTAAAATAAAAATAAATAGGACATATATAAAAGGAAAATAAATTTGTCCTTTTACTGCATTTATTTGATTAATTACTATATTATGTATAGTTGCATATATTGATTCTTGACTAATGGATCAGTAATTAGATACTAATTTATTATAATTAGTAGCTATAATATTTAATGTTAAAATAATTAAAGTACTTAATATTAGATAAAACCCTATATTAGTTAAAGATAAGTGTATATTAGCTAATATAGGTATATCTAAACATATAAAATCTCTAATTTCAAATTGTTCTAAAGGACTTCTAATAATTGAAAATGATTGACTATTATTTAAACTGATGATTATGTATATAAATATTGTAGTATTTAATTAGGTATACAACAAAACAAATTGTGATATTTATATTTATATATATATTACCATAAAATTTTTTTTATAATTTACTTATAAATATACGAGTTAAAAATAAACGAACAAATTTAGGTAAAACATTTTTTGAAAAAAAATATATCATTATTATTAAAATTACAAAAGTAAATGTTACTTGATTTACAAAATAAAAAGGTACTAATTGTGGCATACTAAAGGTATTTTATATATATAGATATAATAAACATCATTATCTTATGTAAGACAAAATTTGTTAAATTGTACATTATATAAATAATATATTAAAATATAATATATTATATTATTAAGCATTATATATTAAAGATGAAATAGAATAATGTAAACCATCTAATATATATACTGGGTAAATACCTAGTGAAACAGTAAAAAAAACTAAAATTAACAATATATAAAATTCACGTTTGTTTAAATCAGGTACATTAATGCGAATTAATTTGGCTAAACTACCACCAAAAGCTATACGATTATACATATATATTGTATATGCTGCTGAAAATATTATAGAAGAACTAGCTATTAAACCTAAAAGAGGTAACCGCTCAAAAGCACCATATAAGGACATAAATTCCCCTACAAAATTTAAAGTAAGAGGTACTCCGCAATTAGCTAAAGATAATATAAAAAATAATAAAGAGAATAAGGGCATAATTTGAGTAATACCTCTATAATAAGTAATTAACCTAGTAGAAAATCTATCATAAAGTATACCTCCAACACAAATAAATAAACCAGAAGATACAAAACCATGAGCTAATCCTAAAATAATACCACCTTCTATACCTTGTATAGTATTACTAAAAACACCTAATAAATATACAGCTGCATGAGATACAGAAGAATAAGCTATAAGTTCTTTAATATCTATAGTTCTTAATGTACTAAAACTAGCATATATTATAGTAATAATCCCTATTAAATAGACCAAATATGTATAATCTATTGTAGCTTTAGGTAATAGAGCTAAAATTAATCTAAATATACCATATAAACTTAATTTTAAAACAATAGCAGCTAAAATAATACTACCTGCTAAAGGAGACTCAACATGAGCTTTTAAAAGTCAAGAGTTTAAAAAAATAGTAGGTGTTTTAACAGCAAAAGCTATAAATATACCATAAAATAAAAATAATTGAGTATTATAGTTAATGTTATTTTTAAATAATGCATCAAAATCTGATGTACCCATTATAGAAGAAATGGTAAGAATAGATAATAGTAAAAATAATGATCCTAATAATGTGTATAAAAATAAAAAAAAACTAGCTCTTACTCTATTACTTGAACCATATAACCCTATTAATATAAATAAAGGAGGCAGTATGCTTTCGAAAAAAATATAAAATAATAAAATATCTAATACTAAAAATACTGCTAACAATAATGTTTCTAATAATAATATTATTATTACATAGGACCTTATGTTTTCAGAAATTGATTTTCAATTAGATAATAATGAAATAGGCATTATTAATGTAGTTAATAATATAAAATATATAGATAAACCATCCACACCTAAATAAAAATCATAAAAACTTATTTTATGGTGTTCTTGTACAAATTGAAATTGATTAAGACTATAATCATATAATACATATATACATATGGACAAGATTAAATTTATTATTGTTGTATTTAAGGCAGTAAATTTTATGAGTTTTATATTTTTTTCTGTATTGTTATAAGATATTGTCATAGATATTAATAATATACCTATAATAGGTATAATCAAAAGAAATATTAGCACAAATTATTATATATTCAATTAATATATAATATATATATATTAATACAATATACATTGTTACTATAATTATTATTACTATTTAAATAATATAACTATAAGTACATTACACTATATATATGTATATAGTTAAAATATTAGTATTATTCATATAAATATTTATTTTTTTATAATAAAGATATATTACTACATATTATTTCAAAACTATATAATATACAAGATATTAAAATTATAAATGCTATTACTATAGGTAACAATATTGTCCAACAGTATAACATTAGTTGGTCATATCTTATTCTAGGTAATGAGGCTCTAGCTCATATAAAAACGAAAATCATTATACAAGTTTTAATAGCTAAGGTTATACCATAAAATATACCTTCTATAAAAGGATTTGGAAACATACTTTCTTGATTAATATAAAATTCAAAACCAATATATTGGAATAAATGTATTAAAAACGCAATATTTAATAAATAACCTCCAACAAATAATATACTTATTAATATACAAATTAAAACTATACTAGCATATTCCGCTAAAAAAAAGAACACAAAAATTACTGCTGCATGTTCAGTCATGAAACCACTAACTAATTCTGATTCAGCTTCGGCCAAATCAAAAGGAGCCCTATTAGTTTCTGCTATAGATCCTATAAAAAAAATTATAAATATAGGCAATAAAGGTATTATAAATCAAATTGCTTTTTGTGATTCTATATTTACAGTTAAATTTAAACTACCTGTTAAAAGAATTACTATTAAAATAGCTGAACTTAATATTAATTCGTAACTTATTAATTGAGCAGTACTTCTAAGTGAGCCTAAAAATGCATATTTTGAATTAGCAGACCAACCTGCTAATAATATACCATATGTTGACAAAGAAGATACAGCTAATATATATAATAAACCTAAATTTAAATCATTTAATGTTAAACCAGGGCCAAAAGGTATTACTCCGTAGCCTAACAATGAAAAAATTAAAGTTATTATAGGACCTAAAAAAAATAAAGTTAAATTTGCTTGTGTAGGAGAAATATATTCTTTTAAAAGTAATTTTAAAGCATCAGCAAAAGCCTGTAAAAGACCATAATAACCTACTATATTAGGTCCTAATCTTCTTTGAAAACTAGCCAATGTTTTTCTCTCTGCTACAGTTACAAAAGCTACGCTAAATAAAGCAGGAATAGTAATTAATAATACTTCAAATACAGAAATTAAGGTTGTTATATTAAACATCATTTTTTTAATAAACTATATTTATAGTTTAAATATATATATATTATATATATATCGTATAAATATATAGATTAATTTAATTTAAATTAATATTAATATATACTACTATTTTTTTAATATATATATATAAATAAATATTTACATATTTAGTATTATATATATAATATTATAGACTCTTTACTACTTAATATTTATATATAAATAAATCAAGTAATTATTTAATAAATAATTAAATCAAGTTAAAGTATTTATACTAATAAATTAGAAAATTTTTTCATTGTTAAGCAACGTATAATAAAAGGAAAGCCATAATAAGAGCGTAGCTAAAATTACTAAAATATTATATTATAATAATAGGATAACTAACTAAGTAATAAATACCATGACACAATACAAATATACCTGGTAAAATTATAGTAGGATACACTATAAAAAATAATTTTTAGCTAAGATTATTTGATATCTTATGTATAATTTTACATAATAATATGTAAAATTATATAAAAAAATAATATATATATATATATAGTAAGCATAAGTAAAAAAGGTAAGTATTATGATATCTACTATATATAAATTATAACAGGATAAAAGATATCAATCCTGATAATAATCACTTATTATTAAGTATAAAGAATCATACTAGCTATATAATATTTACCTTTTACTTTATTTACTCAATAATATACCAAATTTTCTATTATTTTTATCTCAGATTAAATTACGTTGATTTAATGGGTTAGTATATATTTTCATAGCATGTTTAAAAATATTCTTATATTTGTTGCTATGAAAATATCATAAAAATAATAACTTGATTTTATAAGCATTATAACTAAATTTAAATTTATATAATTTATTCGTCATTATTAGGCAACATATAATAATAAAAAAGCCATCATTAAAGCAAATACACGAATGATGGAAAACTTGTTATTCTTTCAACAAATTACTTTGTTGGTTAGACTATGTATTGAACTAAATAATTATCTATTTAGTTTTGGGGATTTACAGAAATATATAATAATCATTATATATATATATATTTGATTATTATTTGCTTTCTAGTCGTTGAACGTTTATAACTCTATTATTTTGTAGTAAATTATATTTCGCTGCAAGTTAACTTAATATAATAAATACTTCTTGCAATTAACCCTATTTATACAGAACTATTTGCTTTTATTTAATCCTGTAGCTTCTGCAAAAGCAAAACCTAATATAGCATAAGAAAATAATTGACCTCTTAAAGAAGGATTTCTAGAAACACCTAAAATTAATGCACCAAAAACCACACCTATACCTACACCGGCTCCTATTAAACCTGTAGTTGCTAAACCTGTACCTATTATTTTTGCTGCTTGTATCATTTTAAAATAAAAATATTTTTATAAAAATATAGGATTCCTATATTACTTATATGTTATATATTTAATAATATATTGTTATATATAACATCATATATAAATATACAAAAAGATATGGAGGAATCGAACCTCTAATTTATGATCTGCAATCAAAACATATAACCATATACTGCATATCTCTTTTTATATAAATATAAAAAAATGAAAATTAAAAGTGATTTAATAGTATTTTTTTAAAGTAGCTAAATCAATTAAACTATTTTCAAGCAAACTAATTAAGGGGATTAAGATTAAAAAATATAAAAAATATACAACTGTAGATATTTGACCAAACTCAATAAAAGGAGATTCAACATGTTTAGCACCCAATTGTATTAATATTAAAAAATTACCTATAAAAATAAAAAAGGCTATTTTACTTAAAGGTCTGAATTGAATACCCCTAGACTTAGATAAATCAGTAAAAGGCATAGCTAATAAAATTAAAATAGCAGAAAACATAGCAATTACACCCAATAATTTGTTAGGTATTGATCTTAATATAGCATAAAAAGGTAATAAATATCATTCAGGTACTATAGCAGGAGGTGTCTGCATAGGATTAGCCATAACATAATTTTCACTATCCCCTAGTATATTAGGCATAAAAAATACAAATATACATAATATAAGTATAAATATAAATATAGTAATTAAATCTTTAAATATAAAATAAGGAGCAAAAGGTAATCTGTCATAATTACCAGATATACCTAAAGGATTACTAGATCCTGCTGTATCATGAAGAGCAATCAAATGCATTAATACTAATGCAGCAAGAACAAAAGGTAATACAAAATGTAAAGCAAAAAATCTATTTAAAGTAGCATTATTAACAGAAAAACCACCTCAAATAAATTCAACTATGTCTTGTCCTACTCATGGTATAGCACTCATAAGATTAGTAATAACTGTAGCACCTCATAAAGACATTTGACCATAAGGTAAAACATAACCCAGGAATACAGTAGCTATCATTAATATTAATATAATAGTACCTGTAGTTCATACCAATATTCTAGGAGTTGTATAAGACCCATAATATAAACCTCTACCTATATGTAAATAAACTAAAAAAAAGAATGCTGAAGCTGTATTAGAATGTAAATAACGTATTAATCATCCATTATTTACATCACGCATTATATGTTCTACTGAATTAAACGCTTCTAAAACACTAGGATTATAATGCATCGCTAAAGTAACACCTGTTATTATTTGTACAATTAAACAAAATGCTAATAAAGAACCAAAATTTCATAAATAACTTATGTTTGAAGGTTGTGGAGAATCTATTACATAAGAATTTACCATTCTTAAAAAAGGATGACTTTTTAATATTCTCATCAAAAATGTTTCCATATATTAGTAACATACTTTATTCTAAAGGAATAATAATAATTAATTATTATTAAAATTTAATTACTTTTTATTTAAATAAAGTAAATCTAATATGAAAATAATAAAATAAAAATATATTTTTATTTTATATTAAAATCTTACTGTTTA
>Ga0209265_1000158_pt1 | contig 17099 bp, 13 predicted proteins | sample GraSoiAngelo_103_FD_185872 | JGI IMG/M metagenome (GOLD analysis project Ga0209265, IMG submission 185872) | Grasslands soil microbial communities from the Angelo Coastal Reserve, California, USA - 14_0903_05_20cm (SPAdes) (version 2) | ecosystem: Environmental > Terrestrial > Soil > Grasslands ...
CTTCGTGAGACCCATATCGTAATAAGGGAACGCAAACTACTTGGTAGGGCGCGACCGCCGGGCGCGCCGCGAACGGCGGACGGCCTGGCAGTCCGTCCCTACCTTCACCAGATTGATTCTGATTAGCGATAACCGCTGGAGACGACCAGCGTTTCGCCAGTGATCCAGCCAGCATCTGGTGAAGCAAGAAACACGACGACAGGAGCAACGTCGTCTGGCTTTCCGATTCTTCCAAGCGCGCTTTGTGCCTCAAACAACTTTTGGAAATCGCTTCCAACGAAGCCGCCTGCGTGAAGGCCTTCGGTTTCCACCATGCCCGGATTGATGGCGTTCACGCGGATTTTGCGCGGTCCAAGCTCCTTTGCCAGCGATTTGGTGATCGTATCCACGGCTGCTTTGGTCGCGCTGTAAACTGATGCGGTCGGCGGCGCCGACATGCTGGCGCTAGAGCTGATATTAATTACACTTCCGCCTTCGGGACCGAAGTACTTCGTTGCTTCCTGAATTGCTAAAAGTAAACCGAGAACATTCACGTCGAAGTGTTTGTGGAAATGTTCCTCGGTGACATTCTCCAGCGGAAGAAACTCGTAGACGCCGGCGTTATTAACGAGGATATCAAGCCTGCCCGAAGGCTTTTTTCGCTTCGGAAAAGAGACGTTCAACTTCGGCCTTTTTAGCCATGTTCGCGCGGACAGCGACTGCCTTTCCACCCTGTTTTGTAATTTCGTCCACGACCCGATCGGCTCCTTCCTTGCTAGAGGAGTAGTTAACCACCACGGCGGCGCCTTCGGCAGCGAGATGTTTGGCGATCGCAGTCCCGATTCCTTTTGACGCGCCCGTTACAATTGCAACTTTCCCATCAAGCTTGCCCGCCATAGCCTTGGCGAAGGTGGGTTTTTTCGTATTCGTTTTCATAGCATTTCGTTTTCTTTCTATTGATATCTTAACAGCAAAGGCAACCGATCTGCCTTCGGCGGAGCATCTGGTTAGCGCCAAAGGCGCTATCTCATTGCTAGCCTGGCATCTCGTCCCAGGAATCTGATTACCCGGCCAACCAAGCGCTGAAAGTGCGATTCAAGTGGCTCGCCCAACTCGTGGCGGAAGTGAGTCGCGCTTTCAGCGCTGCCGTTTTCAGGGACTCTAGGAATCCTGGGGCTTTGCCCCAGGCTTGACGTGATTGTCGCGCCTTTGGCGCTAAACAAGTGCAGGGCGGCGGACTCTGAGGACGACGAAAGACCGAGCAATTCAGCAAGACGAGATTCATAGGATTCGCAGGTAAGACAACCTCCGTTGGGCTCAATTCAAATCTGGATGCTGAACACGGAGAGCGTCATGAATTTCCTGTTGGAGTTTGAAGAGGCGCGTCTGACTACCGTTCGTCATCTCATTATTTGCGTTGTCTTCGTCAATCGTCATTTGTTCCAAGCCACCTGTAAATTGTCATTCTGAGCGAAGTGAAGAATCTCAGGGGACTTGTCGATCGATCCCAACGGCAATAAATCCGAGATGTTTCGCTTCGCTCAACATGACAAATCGTTTAAAAAGTGAGTTGTTGTCATGCGTTGGCTAACTCGTTCATGGTAGAATCGTCAAGATTGAGAAGCGCCGCAGCGGTGTTTTCTTCGAGATGTTTTACTTTTGAAGTTCCAGGGATCGGCAGCATTACGGGAGACTTGTTGAGTAACCACGCCAGAGCTACCTGCGCAGGCTGACCGCCGAGCTGCCTGGCGACCCTTGTTAATACTCCGTGCGGTTTCGCGAGATCGCCAGTCGCGAGCGGGAACCAAGGGATGAACCCGATATTGTTGCGCGTGCAGTAGTTTAAGACATCCTCGGAATCGCGGTGCGCGAGATTGTATTGGTTTTGCACGGTGGCAACTGGAACGATGCGACGCGCTGCTTCGATCTCGGTAACGTTCACTTCTGAAAGTCCAACATGCCGGACCTTGCCTTCCTTCTGAAGATCTCGTAGGGCTGCAAATTGATCGTCGGCCGGAACCTTGGGATCGATGCGATGCAACTGAAACAAATCAATACTCTCGACGCCTAGGCGTCGCAGGCTCATCTCGCATTCCTGTCGTAAGTAATCAGGTCTTCCTAGCGGAACCCACTTGCCAGGGCCAGGTCGGGTAAGACCCGCCTTCGTAGCGATAACAAGTCCTCGTGGGTAAGGATGCAATGCTTCGCGAATCAACTCTTCGCTCACATACGGTCCGTAGGAATCCGCCGTATCGATGAGGTTGATGCCGAGCTCGACCGCTCGGCGCAAGACTGCGATCGCTTGCGCTCGATCAGCTGGCTCTCCCCAAACGCCAGGACCTGTCAGCTGCATCGCGCCGTAGCCTAACCGGTGGACCGGAAGGTTACCACCGATTGCAAACGTGCCGCTCCTCGCAGCAGGTCTCGTTTTAACACTTGCCGCAGGAGTTAGTTTAGGAGGTCCCATGTGGTGCTGAATAACGTCGATAGTCTTGCTCATATATGTCCCTGTTATTCTTCTTCTCCCCTCTTTGTCTTAGTCTTACTAGTGCTTGTTCAAGCCGGAGCTTCGTACGTGCCAGGACTCTTAGGAGTAGCACGCCACTCCGGTTTGCGCTCCCTACTCGCTTTCGCCAACGCGTTTCGCACACCATCGGCGTCGAGGTCTGTGGCATAGACCGGCGTGTCGGGTTGTTGCCGCCAGGATTCATCCAGTCCACCAGCATCGACGCTATCAAATCCGAGCTCATCAATTAGACGCAGCACAACCGCCTTCGCTGCGGGATCGTCACCGGCGACGGGTAAGGCAATTCGCCCCGGGCTGCCTGGCGGCCGCCCCAATTCGTAAAGGTGCTCGGCATAAGTGGTGTTGAACGCTTTAACTACGGGACGACCGAGTTGCTGTTCTACCCAGCGACTTTCGGTCATGCCTTTTTCGATTCCATCAATGCGACCGTCACGTTGCTGCGGATAATAGTTGCCTGTGTCCACGACGACCACGTTCTTTGGCGTTTTCGCGAACAAACCGGCTGGCAAGGATGAGATGTTCCTTAACGGGATGGTCACAATAACTACCTCACCAGCCTGAGCCGCTTGCTCGACTGTGACCGGAGTCGCGCCAGTCTCTGCTGCCAACTCGGCCAGTGTTTCAGGTCCTCTCGAATTTGCGACGAAAACCTTGTGCCCAAGCGCACTGAAACGACGAGTCAGTGTTCCGCCAATGTTGCCTGCTCCAATAATCCCGATTTTCATAACCTGTCTTCCTATTCAACTTCGTATCATGTCAAGTCTCTTGACGTTCAAGTTAGATGAAATCTCCCGCCATTGCCCGTGCGAGAGATTTTTCGCTATCCCAAAAGTGACAATCTTCTTGTCACGCTGCATCGCAGGAGATCGGTTTTGCAATTTAGTCGCGCGGGAGAAAAGAAGCCTTTTGATCCGGCGGAGGGTTTGGCTTCATAGTTTTTCCATTTTTGCGGCGCCTGGAAGATTGGATGACCGTTCCGTTGGGACCAACAGCTGCGGTCCGCGGATCGCTCGTGTGGCTTGCTCGAGCAGGTCTATTCTTACGTTAAATTTAATCTGATCAAAGATTAGAATTTCGGTGGCAACAAGCCAGATGGTGAAACAAACCATCACGGTACGGAGCGGGAATGGATTGCGGCGGGAGATCGCTGCTCCAGGCGCACTCGGCAAATCGCCGTTTCCAAAAGTCCGATTAGCTATGGCGCGATCAGCGTCCGTTGCTTCTTCGATTGGGATGTTCATTTTCATGGTTGAGGATACATGGGGACGACAGAGGGCTGCTATTTCGCATTCGCGAGATTTTCCAGTATCACCGGCGAGGTCATTTGTTATCCCTCCTTGGAGATAAAGGTAAAGGCCACCATCTCGCCATGTGAATGATAGCCCGACCTTGTGCCCGTTGGGCTATAGGCCGAAAGAGGGAATCGCAATCCTTTCTTGCGTAGCACGGCAAAATCCAACGCACGCGCCGTGGCAACAGAAGGACGCCCTCCATAGAGTGTGAGTGTGAAAGCAAATATACCAGCGATTATCGCGTTCGTGCTCTGGTTGCTGTTTGTTGCGTCAAACGCATTCGCGGTGTTCAAGCCACCTTACCCGTTGAAGGCGTATCCACCAGATGAGACAATCGTTGTTACTGGTGGTTACGGAGAAGATGCCGTTGGCACTGCAAATCAGCGGAAGTAGTAACAAGATCACGGGAAACACAGCCATTCTAGCTGTGAGACCGGCCGGCACTCTGCCTGTCGTGCAAAACGAGCAGCCATGTGAGACCCGCGTTGCGTGATAGGCAGAATGCCTGTCTGCAATCGCCACGTCTCTACGTTTTGACTGCAGGCTCAGGCTCCCTCTTCGGCTTCATAACTTGCGGCGCTGCCGTTTTTTCTTTACGCCCGGCAAAGAGCCGTTCGATCACGTAAAAGGTTACTGGGATAAGGAAAATTGCGATCCCTGAGGCGGCGATCATACCGCCAATGACGGTCGAGCCCAGCACGCGACGCGCCACTGCGCCGGAGCCGGTTGCGAACCAAAGCGGTAAACATCCAAAGATGAAGGCGAACGATGTCATCAGGATCGGCCGGAGACGCAAGCGTGCGCCTTCGAGTGCGGCGTCGAGGAGTGGTTTGCCTTTCTCGTATTCGTCTTTGGCGAATTCGACGATAAGGATGGCGTTCTTTGCCGCGAGACCGATGAGCATGATCAACCCGATTTGCGCGTAGATGTTGTTTTGCATTCCGCGCAACCAGAGCGTCGCGAACGCGCCGAACACGGCGACCGGTGTTCCGAGCAATACACTGAATGGCAACGACCAACTTTCATACAGTGCAGCCAGAATCAGGAACACGAAAATGAGCGACATTCCGAACACCACCGTCGGCGAAACGCCTTGCTGCGCTTTCTTCTCCTGATACGAGATGCCGAGATAATCGTATCCCATTTCATTAGGCATGGTTTGTCGGAAAACTTCTTCGAGCGCGTTCATCGCCTGATTCGAGCTATAACCCGGCGCAGCCGCCCCGTTGATTTGCGCAGAGCGATATTCGTTATACCTGAGCGTGAATTCCGGACCCGCGATGTCTTTGACTGTCGCGATGGCGTCAAGCGGCACGGGGTCGCCGTGCGCATTGCGAACGAAGAACTGACCCACATTCTTCGCATCGGTACGGTAATCGCCTTCCGCCTCAATGTAAGTTTGCCACGTTCGGCCGAAGCGGTTGAAGTAATTCACGAAAAATCCGCCCATGAACGTCTGCAGCGTTTGATACACCGAGGCGAGATCGATTCCCTGCTTGATCACTTTGTCCCGATCCACATCGACGAAGATCTGCGGGACGTTCGGCAGAAACGTCGGAATAAGGGTGGCTAGCTCCGGCCGTTTACGCGCCGCGTCGAGAAACGTGTTCACGTTTTGAGCGAGAAAGGCGACGTCTTTGCCGGCGCGATCTTCCAATATGAATTGGAATCCGCCGGAAGTGCCCACGCCCGGAATCGCCGGCGGCGGAAACGCGAAGGCCAGACCTTCGGTAAGACCGGCGAGCTGTTTGTTAATGTTGGCCTTGATCGCGGTGTACTGTTCTTCCGGCTTGGTCCGTTCGCTCCAGGGCTTAAACGTGACGAAGAAGAACGCGCTATAAGTATTTTGCACGAGACTGAGCAAACTGAATCCGACCACGCTGGTTGTGTACCGGACGCCCGGAATTTTGCTGAGAATCTCTTCGATTTTGCGAGACGCGGCATCGGTTCGTTCGAGCGATGCGGCGTCCGGTAATTGCAACGCGAGAAATACGTAGCCCTGGTCTTCTTCCGGCAAAAAGCCACTCGGCAGTCGCGATCCAAACAGTCCCGCGCCGAAGGCGAGCAATGCGAGCAACGCGAAGCTGAGCACCGCTTTTCGAATGGCGAGGCGCGACCAGTTTACATATCCGTGCGTCGCGCTGCCGAACACCCGATTGAACTGATCGAAAAACCAAGCGAGGGGGCCGCGCGTCTTTTTTCGCGGCTGCAGCAAGATCGACGAGAGCGCCGGACTCAGTGAAAGCGCATTGAAGGCGGAGAAGATGACGGAGATCGCGATCGTTAGGGCGAACTGTTGATACAAACGTCCGGTGATCCCGGGAAGAAACGCCGTGGGAATGAAGACCGCAGAAAGAACAAGCGCGATGCCGATCACCGGGCCCGACACTTCGCGCATCGCCTGTAGCGTCGCTTCGCGCGGCGTCATTCCTTCTTCAATGTGACGCTCGACTGCTTCGACAACGACGATTGCGTCATCGACCACGAGACCGATCGCGAGCACGAGACCGAAAAGTGAGAGCGTATTGATCGAAAACCCGAACAAGGGAAACAATACGAACGTGCCGATCAATGACACCGGCACAGCGCACAGTGGAATCAATGTCGCGCGCCAGCCTTGCAAGAAAATGAAGACAACCAAGACGACGAGCGCGAGCGCTTCAAACAACGTCTTCAAAATTTCGTGCATGCCTTCGGTGACCGAGAGCGTTTGATCCAGCGAGACGGCGAAATCCATGTCCGCCGGAAAACGTTGCTTCGCTTCCGCCATGACTTGCCGCACACCCTGCGCGGCTTTGACCGCATTGCTGCCCGGCAACTGATAACATGCGAGAATGGCGGCAGGCTGTCCGTTGAGTCGGCCTTTCAAGTTGTAAGTTTGCGCGCCGAGATCGATCCGTGCGATGTCTTTCACTCGCACAAAGGAGCCGTCAGGATTTGCCCTAACGACGATCTCGCCGAATTCTTCCGGGGTTTGCAATCGTCCCTGCGCACGGACGGTGTAGGTAAATTTCTGTCCGCTCGGAATCGGTTCGCCGCCGATCTGCCCAGCGGGATTCACCGTGTTCTGTTTTTGCACTGCGGTGATAATGTCGGGAACGGTGATGCCGAGCTTGGCCAGTTGATCGGGCTTCACCCACAACCGCATTGCGTATTGACCGGCGCCGAACACCTGAACAATGCCAATTCCAGGAACGCGCGTCAGTTGATCGACCAGATTGATGTAGCCGTAGTTGGCGAGAAAAACTCCGTCGTAGCTGCCTTTCGGCGAATAAAGCGAAATGAGCATCAACGGCGCAGTCGTCGATTTTTTAACGGTCACGCCATAGTTGTTCACGTCGGGCGGCAATTGCGATTGTGCTTGCGAGACCCGGAGCTGCGTCAGGACTTGATCGATGTTCGGATCGGTGGCGATGTCGAAATTCACGATCAATCGGATGTCGCCACTGTTCGCGTTGATCGAGTACATGTAGTTCATGTTGTCGACGCCGCTCATCTGCTGCTCGATCGGCGCCGCGACCGATTGCTCGATCGTGAGCGCGTCCGCGCCGGTGTAGTGCGTTTGCACTTGAATCTCCGGCGGGGCGATTTGTGGATATTGCGCGATCGGCAGCGCCAGAATGCACACGCCGCCGATGAGCGTCATCAGAATCGCGATTACGATCGCGACAATAGGCCGCCGGACGAAAAACTCGGACATTTCTTAGGGCTTTTTTTGCTGGTCCGCTTTTGAAACAAACGCGTCGGCGGGAGGAGTCCAGTCTTTTGCGGTGACTGTCGATCCTTCGCGCGCTTTTTGGAGTCCTTCCACAACAACTTTGTCGCCTGGCTTCAAACCTTCCGTGACTTCCCACATCGCGCCGATACGCTCGCCCATTTTCACCGGACGAATGCTGACCTTGTTGTCCTGATCGACAACCGCGATTTGAAAGTTGCCCTGCAACTCGTTCACCGCTTCCTGCGGAATCACCATCGCGCCTTTTTTCATGTCGGCGACGAAACGCACCTTTCCGAACTGTCCGGGTCGCAAAATGTTTCCCGGATTCGGAAACGTCACATAGTAGCGGATCGATCCAGTCTTCGGATCCAGGCTGCGATCGAGCGCATAAAACTTACCTTTATGCGGATACACCTCGCCGTTGCCGAGGAGCAAGTCGAAGTCGAGGGTTTTTATGTAAGCATTGCGCTCAGTTGCATCAGGATGGCGCGAAACGAAATCGGTGAACGGCCCTTCGCCCGCAGTCACGACAGCTTTGATCGGATCGATTTGCGATACGGTTGTGAGCGGTCCCGTACTTGGCCCGACCAGATCGCCAACCTGCGCGATTGCGAACCCAGCAACACCGTCGATCGGCGCGGTGATCTTTGTGTATCCAAGATTGAGCTGCGCTTGTTCCACGGCCGCTTCATCGGCTTCAACGTTTGCTCTGCTTGAACCGGCGGCTGCAATCGCAGTGTCTCGCTCTTGGTCGCTGATCACTTTTTTCTTAAACAAGTCGAGCGCGCGCTTTTCGTCTGCATCACCTTTGACCTGGTTGGCTTGGTCTTTTGCCAAAGTGCCCTTCGCTTGTGCTAATGCAGCCTCGAACGGGCGCGGATCAATCTGAAAAAGGAAGTCACCCTTCTTTACCACGCTACCCTCCTGGTAGTCGCGTGAAATAAGGTAGCCTTGTACCTGTGCGTTGATGTTGGCGTTGATGAAGCCATCCAGCGTGGCCACGCGTTCCAGCACACGCGGCACATCTTGCGGTGTGACGGTTGTAACGAGTACTTCCGGCGCGTTTGGAGGGGCCTGAGCTGGCTTGCGCGAACAACCGGTAACGAAAGACACATAAATCAGCAGCGCGGCGAGAACAGCAAACCGTTTCATCAATTTATTATCGTTGATTGTGAACTGAACTGTCGAGCGCAGACCCCCCTAGGACTGTTCTTTATCTTCGCTGTCGCGCAAATGCCCATCAGTATTTCGACGAACTCGCGCGTAGTCTCATTTTTCGAGCGGCGTTAACAGTTCCTTTTCGTCCGTATCGACCACGAACACCGCCAGCAGCTTCGCGGCTTCGGTCTTGCTCGCGTTCTCATCAACAGTGTGCCGATCACCAGGCATCTCGGAAAAGTTCTGTCCGGCGCGATACGTAACAACCGGCCCGTTATTGACCGAAGTTCGAATGGCTCCTTCCAAAACCGTTGCGTAGATGAAAGCAGACTTGGGATGCGTATGGCCCGGCGACGCATCTCCGGGGCCGTATTCGACAAGCACAGCCTTGATGCTCTTGCCAGGCACATTCGGCAGAGCATGCTCGTAGACGAGCGTGGCCTTTGGATGTTTATCAGCGGCCATGCCTGAGCCCACGCCGAGAATGGCGACGACTGCGCAAACAAGGGGTGCGTAGATGAAGCGAGACAGCTTGTTTGGTTCTGAAGTTTGGATTCGTTTCATTGATATCCTTTCTGCTATGTGAGTTTGGTTGAGGTTTGGGTTGTGATAAACGGTTCAGCGCTGTGCAGCCGAACGGCTAAGCCAGTCTGCGAAATGGCAGGAGCCGAGCAGCGCGTTTTCGCCCGGGACGAGGCTGCGTTTCTCAAGCGTCGTGCCGAAGTAGCGGGCTTGCTCCTCCGTTACGACAGAGCGGGGATCGTGATGCGCCACGAGGTATTCGCGCACCAGCTCATCAAACGGGACAGCATCAGGCCCGGCGATCTCGATGGTTCCATTCAACGGTTTCGCGAGGGCGATTTTGGCAAGGTTAGCGGCGAGATCGTCCGAGAAAATGGGCTGAAACAACACCGAGGGCAGGTGAACAGTCTGCCCGCTGGTCGCCTCATCAGCGATGCGCCCAACGAACTCAAAGAACTGCGTCGCGCGGACAATCGTGTAAGGAATTGGCGAAGCCTTGATCAGTTTTTCCTGAGCCACCTTCGCGCGCAAGTATCCGCTCGCGGGAAGCCGCTCGCTGCCGACGATAGAGAGCGCGACGTGGTGACCCACGCCGGTTTTCGCCTCAGCGGCGAGGACGTTGCGGGTCGAAGTTTCGAAGAATTCAATTGCGGCCCTGTCTTCGAACGAAGGAGAATTCGTAACGTCCACCACTACCTGCGCTCCAGTTAGAGCATCAGTCAAACCTTCTCCGGTAATCGAATTGATGCCGTGCGAAGGAGATGCCGCAACGACTTCGTGGCCGCCTGCACGGAGGAGGTTCACGACTTTGCTTCCGATGAGCCCGGTGCCCCCAAGGACGACTATTTTCATATTTTTGGTTTCAAATGTTTTCTCGTTCATGATGACGACATCATAGTAGCGTTATGGCTGCCGTGTAGTCAGGAGTTGTGTATACGGTCATGCGAGATTTGCATGAGACGCTTTGAAGACCTCACCATGCCGTTTCGAAAAACAGGGATCCACCGATCGGGTGGTTAGGATTACCTTTCTAAGAGGCTTATTTGCCAATCGCGGCCTTCCCAGCGCTGATCGCGTTTCCAAAAGAATGTAAAGGTAAACAGTGAACCGGCCGGCCAATCTGCGGTTCGAAAGTCTGCGAACCAGAGGTTCAATCTGCTTTCGTGAATTGCGTCCAACAAATTGGTGCGCGCGCCGCCATCGATTGACCAGACGACCGTTGCTTGCGCAGCAATGATAATGCGCAAAATTTTTCCGCGAGACATGCGCCGCATGGGATAGCGCAGAGTCCAGATCTCGTAATCGCTCCGCGCCGGGTGCAACACATAGCGCTGATATGCCGGTTCGATGCAGCCAAGGCAGACGCCATCATGGCGGCTCCGTACGAGCGAAATGTATTCGGCATGCGACCAACACAGCGGCATTGCTGCGCCGGTTGGGCAGCCGCGTTTCATATGCGCATCCGGCAAGTCGTGTCCGTCCCATAGCTGTTCGGTAATCATCCCACCCTGATTGGCGAAATTTTCCATTGCTGTGATAAACGGCTTTGGATCGCGTGTGGCCGCCAGTTCGTAATGACCGCGTTCGCCGGTTAGAATCGGCCAGCAACGTCCGACGCCTGTACCGTCGAAAGCACCGCCGTCATCTTTTTGCCCGTAACCGTCGTGATTGTAACGACGCCAACATGGACCCTGTGGCAGATCATATTTGATCACGCGATCTATGACTTCGATCGAATCGCGAATGACCGGATCGTTGGCGTCGCGAATCCCGAATCGCACCAAGTGAAGAAAATCGCCGCCGACCACATTTCGCGCCGGGTGCAGACCGCCGCCGTTGGCGAGCTGAATCATTGCTGTATTCGGATCGGGATGAGGATCAGGCGCCTTAGGATCGGTCGGATTGATGCGAATATAGTGATGAGGGAATCCCTCGACTAGTTCACCCTGCGTTGTGACTGTCCATTCTTCGACGTGCGCCGCCAGCCAGTCGGCGTAAGCAAAAACAAAATCCGCGGCTGCTTTTTCGCCATATTCCGTGGCCCACTGCGCTGCGCAGACCAGAGCGGCAATCACGGTAGCCAGCGTCGAAGGCGAATAACCGGCGTTTTCTTCCCATCGATCCTGGCTGGTAACTGGGCCTTGCAGGATCAAGTGTGCGGCAGCGCGCACAATCATCGTGCGTGGATTAAACAAGCCGAGCGCGTCTTGTTTGTGCAAACGCCATGCCAGTAATATTGGCGCGGCAATCTGGTCGAGTTGCAGGCCAGACCAATAAGCGGTCCCATCGATCCAACTATTCTGAGGAAAAGTTCCATCCGGTCGCTGAATGGCAGCCAGCCAGATCAACGCGCGCAGAGGCGTGCTCGTCTGCCCCGTGGCGAGAAGTGCTGTTGCGCTTTGTACCAGGTCGCGGGTCCACACCAGATGATAACCTCCCAGATCGTTGTCGCCCTTGGTTTCGCCCCAGGGGATACTCATCGATGCAACAATCGCGCCTTGAAAAACTTTGTCTTCATGCGCAGTCAGCACACAGCGGCTCAACCGATACATTCCGCCGCCGTCGGAGGTGTCGGCGCTGAAATCGAATTTTGGATTCACAACCGCGCGCTGCCATTGGCGGACATACGCCTGACGGTGTGACTCGAATGGCTCGGCCAGCGATTGGAACAACTTCGCGGTTGTACTTTGGTAACTGCGGCCGAATGCGACAGCCATTGTGAATTCACCGGTGCCTGGAAGATTGATTTCGCCTGTCAACGCGATGTTGCCCTCCTCGGCTGTGCGAAACTCCCAGTCCATTTGGAAATTGTCCATGAGATCCTGCCAACCATCGCTGAAACCGACGTAACCGACCGAGCGGCGAGAAAAACCGGTGCTGCACGCCATGATCAGGTGAACGTCTTTCCGCTGAGCGCGGATGAGTTTGATACCGCCAACTTCAACACACCACCCGGAGTTGCCGGCGCCAAAGCCGGCAATGTGAGGAGCTAGTAATGCGTAAAGTTGCAACTTCCCAAGTAGTGATTCATCCAGCACTTCTACTTTGGTATGAACGAGCAGCACCGACTGATGCGGATCTGCGAAGACATGTTTTATGACACGATAGCGTCCTTTCGGTTCCGAATTCGTGAGACGGTAAAGAAGGCAATCACGCTCCGGGTAATCGATCGTATGAATCAGGTCGCGTTTTTCCTCGTGGCAAAATGTTTCGCCGTCGCTTATGAGAAACTGAAAGTCGCGCGTGTTGGGTTGATCGACGTGTGGATAATAAATCTCGTTCACGATGCCATGACTCAGTGTGAACCAAACACGGCAGCTCGTATGATAGGCTGTCCCCACGCCTTCTTTGGCGCTCGAAGTCCAGCGCGGCTCGATTCCAGGCGCGCCAAATGCGATTGAATGCTCAGGCGGATTCATCGGTGAGCGTTGCGCTTTACCATGGAAACTGGACTCCCGTCGTGCTTACTCTTCACGTTCCTCGAGCTTCCGCTCAATCCGAGGGTCGGGTATCAACCAGAGAAGCGCGACGAATACATAGATTCCGCTGGCAATCCATGGGCTTACAAACGCGAGTGGAATGGCGGCAAAGTAAAGCACGGGAGAAAGTTTGCCTTTCCAATCCCTGCCAATTGCCTGTGCCAGGAGTGAGTCCCGACCTTCCTTGGCAATGATGGCGCGCTCCAGAACATAGTAAGCGATAGCCGCCATTAGTAGCACAAAGCCATATACGGCAGTCGGGATTGTTGCGAGATGGTTTTCGCCCATCCAAGCTGTCGTGAAAGGAAACAGCGACAACCAGAAGAGCAGATGCAAGTTTGCCCAGAGAATTCCGCCGCTGACCTGCTCTGTGGCTTGGAACAAATGATGATGATTGTTCCAATAGATGCCGAGGTAGATGAAACTCAGTACATAGCTCAACAGCACGGGCAACACCGGTTTCAATGCGGCAAGTTCGATCGCATGTGGCACTTTCAATTCCAGCACCATGATTGTGATGATGATGGCAAGCACTCCATCGCTGAACGCCTCGAGTCGGGTAGTTTTCATCCTGCTTCGCGCTGGGAGGCTTCGCAGGATTGGGGATGATTCGTTGCGCGAAGCAGGATGCCCTCCGAAGCTTCAGCGAAGGAGGGCCAGTGTATTACGTGTACCTTATTGAGAGTCTTTCTGCGCAAGAGGAGCGCTACGTGGGAATGACCAGAGATCTCAAACAGCGTCTCCGAGAACACAATCAAGGGAAATCTTCTCATACTGCAAAGTTCAAGCCATGGAAGCTAATCAGTTACATCGCGTTCACTAACCGCGCCAAGGCAGAAGCTTTCGAGCGTTATCTCAAATCCGGTTCAGGTCACGCATTCGCTAGAAAGCGCCTATGGTAATTCACTACTCAAGTTTCTCGAGCCAATCTCGTGCTGTTGTGACGTCATCACTGGTCAGGCCGTGCGCTGCCTTTGCGAAACGAATTGTGACGTCGGCCCCTGCGCTACGAAGGAGTTCTGCGAGGCGCTTTGCCTCGGATGCCGGAATGATTGGATCCTGATCACCCGCGCTGATCCAAACACGCACAGACGAAAGGTCGGGCAATGTCTCCGGAATAAGCGGCACCATGGCGCGAAATAGAATCGCTGCGTGCATGATTTCCGGACGAAGTAGTAACATGCTTGCGGCGATATTGGCGCCGTTAGAGTAACCAACGCCAACGATGTGGTTCGCTGCTAGTTTGTAATGCCGCACTGAGGCGGTGACGAAATCTGCAAGTTCGTGCGTGCGTGTTTTCAAATCTTCTAAATCGAATACACCTTCCGCCAGGCGCCGAAAGAATCGCGGCATTCCGTTCTCCAGAATTTTTCCGCGCGGGCTAAGCAACGACGCATTCGGATCGAGTTCGCGTCCGAGCGGTATGAGATCGCGCTCATTTCCACCGGTGCCGTGCAAGAGCAAAAGCGTTCGGTTCGAGTTACCCGGAACGAATTCATGAAGAAAATCTGGCTGCAGTTTCATTGTTTGTGTGGCACGTGGATCGCCGGAAGAATTTTCTCGATCTGCGAGCGTGCGGAGTCTAGCCACGGCGGCAACTGCAAATGAGTGCCAAGCTCCTCCAGTTTTTCGTCCCAAGTAAAACCGGGCGGCTCAGTTGCGATCTCGAAGAGCACGCCACCCGGTTCGCGGAAATAGATCGAATGAAAATAAATTCGATCGATTACCGGCGTAACGTTGAAATCGAGATCGACCAGTTGTTCGCGCCACTGAAGTTGCTCTTGTTCGTCACGCGCGCGAAAGGCGATGTGATGCACAGACCCGGCAGCGACACGTCCGGCGCCGGAATCAGGCAGACAAAGCAGATCGACGATTCGACCTGGCGCAGTGTCGTCATGCGATGCGAACCGAAACCGGTTTCCCGATTCCTCGATCAAACGGTAACCAAACGTGTCGGTGAGTAAACGCGCCGTCTTTTCGTACCCTTCTAAAGCACCCGACACACTGTGAAACCCCTGAAGTGCATGTTCAGGAGGAACCGAGCTGTCCGGCCACTGCTCAACTGATACGAGCGAATTTGAAGCGATGAGTTCGAGCAGGAGCCCGTCAGGATCGACAAAGCGAATCACTTCTTCTCCGAAACGCGATGGTATTCTTTCCGCCGCAACGTGCTGTTGTTTCAAACGCTCCAGCCAGTATTCGACCGAGTTAGGTGAAATCGAGAATGCCGTTGCTTCGATTTGGCCGGTGCCGCGAATTCCGCGCCGCGCGCCCGGCCATGGAAAGAATGTCAGGATCGTTCCAGGCGTTCCTCGCTGATCGCCAAAATAGAAATGGTAGGTACCCGGATCATCGAAGTTGATGGTCCGTTTTACGAAACGGAGACCGAGAAGTCCCACATAGAAGTCCAGGTTTCGCTGCGGATCGCTCGCGATCGCAGTCACATGATGAAGTCCGTGAATTGTTTTCGCCACAGCCATCACATCGTAAGCAAATGGATTCAATCCGCGAAAGCTTTCGGACGACGCGAATTTTCTTTTTGTCCAGCTGTTCCAATGAGGACCCACGCAACCATCGCACTCACCGCAGCCAGCATCCCTCCAATCGCCATGGTTAGCCTGAAGGCATGCACGAAAGATTCGGCGATCGTTTGTCCAATCAATTGTTTGGTCATGTGGTCCATCTCGTCAGGGAGAGAGGCAGCCGCGAGTTTCGTGCGCTGAGCTTGCAATGATTGCCACGCCCCAGGCGGCAGATTCTCGCCAGCCAATCGCCGATCCATTGCATGATTAAAGGCCTGAAGCATAATGATTCCAAGAACGGCGATCGCAAGCAGTCCGGCTCCTCTGGCAACTGCGTTGTTAATTCCCGATGCAACGCCAACCCGATTTTGCACGATCGAATTCATAACAGTCGTGGTAAGAGGCGCGACGCTTATGGCCATTCCTATGCCGAGTACAACAACTGCCGGGAAAAAGGTTTGCCAATAACCGGCGTTTACGCCGGGCAACATGAAAAGCCCGAAGCCGCAAGCTGCGATTAACGGGCCGATAACCAGCGGGATTTTCGATCCATACCTTTCGACGAGTCCACCCGCCCAACGCGAAAGAAGAAACATAATCAGGATAAATGGCAGGAAAGCTGCACCAGCTGCGGTGGCCGTGTAATGCTGGACTTGAATCAGATTCAGCGGGAGGAAGAACAGGGTGCCGCCGAGCGCGCCGTAAAGCAAAAACGTCAGTAGGTTCGCTCCGGTAAACGTTCGTGACCGGAACAGAACCAGCGGGAGCATTGGATTAGAAATCCGTTTCTCGATTATTAGGAAAAAGGCGAGCAGTACGGCTGCTGTAACGAGCGCTGCAAGCACTGATCGATCGCCGAAGCCAAGCCGTGAAGATTCGATCAGGCCATAAACTAAAGCAGCCAGGCCGAACGTTACTAAAATGGCGCCTAACCAATCTAGCCCCTTGCTCTCCTTATCGGAACTCTCCGGAACGCGCCACAGCGAGATAAACATTATCAGAAGGGCGATTGGAACATTAATAAAGAATATGGCACGCCAGGAAAGATGCTCGATCAACCACCCGCCGATCACCGGCCCTATAGCAGTCGTGATCGCGCTGAAACCCGACCATGTGCCGATCGCGCGTCCGCGTTCGTTTTCCGCAAACGAACTGCTAATGATTGCGAGACTGCCTGGAACGAGCAGGGCCGCGCCGAGTCCCTGTGCTGCACGTGCGACAATCAGTTGATGTATGTCGGGAGCGAGGCCGCACCACGTGGACGCCACAGCGAACAGAGCGACACCAATCAAGAAAACTCGGCGCCGTCCGTAATGATCTCCGAGAGATCCGCCGACGAGTAGAAGCGCCGAAAGCAATAACGAGTAAGCCTCGATGACCCATTGCACGTCGACGATGCTGGCGTTCAGGTTCGTTTGCAGCGCGGGCAACGCCACGTTCACAACCGTGCTGTCGATAAAGGCCATGCTGGAAGCGAGAGTTGTGGCCACAAGTACCCAGCGCCCGGCAAGTTTCGAACAAGGCGCACTGGCAAAACGCGAGCGAATTACGCTCTCGTTACAAGGCTCCTGGATAGATGTAAGCATGACGGCGATCTTTCATTTTTCGGGCGGTCGTAGCAGAGAGCAGTGTGCGTTCCGGTTTCTACGGCTTCAAGCGAACGTTTAATATTTCATTTGCGCTGCAATCAGATCGATCCTATTAGTTAACCAGATGGTTAAATATTCTAGCGCCTTGAATCGCACGTTCGCCGCCCTGGCCGATCCCACCCGCCGTCGTATCCTGGCTCATCTCGCGCGGGGCGATAAATGTGTGACGCATTTGGCGAAGCCTCACGCCATGTCACTCCCCGCTGTGTCGAAACACTTGCGCGTACTGGAGAAGGCCGGGCTGCTTCGGCGC
>Ga0209265_1000161_pt1 | contig 16953 bp, 18 predicted proteins | sample GraSoiAngelo_103_FD_185872 | JGI IMG/M metagenome (GOLD analysis project Ga0209265, IMG submission 185872) | Grasslands soil microbial communities from the Angelo Coastal Reserve, California, USA - 14_0903_05_20cm (SPAdes) (version 2) | ecosystem: Environmental > Terrestrial > Soil > Grasslands ...
CAACCTCGGCCAGGATCGCCTCAGTGATCGCCCGAAAGTCCTCGACCTCGTAGGAAGGAGTGCCATCCGGTTTGCGGGCGTGGATGTGGAGCTGCGAGGCGCCCTCGTCGACCGCGCGCCGCGCCTCCGCCGCGTACTCCTCCGGCGTGTAGGGGATCGCCGGGCACTGGTCGCGGTTGGCGATCACACCGCTGATCGAGCAGCTGATCACCACCGGGTCTTCGAACGAGCTCACTTCCCGCACCCCCTTGGCGAGTTATCCGTGTATTTGACGGAAAAGTCGCCAAGCCCCCCCGTCATACCGGCATCACCCCGTGGCGCTTGCGCGGCTTCTGAACTTTCTTGTTCCTCGCCATCTTCAGGGCGTTGGCGATCGTCGGGCGGGTCTCGCGGGGGTCGATCACGTCGTCGATCACAGCGTTGCCGGCGGCGATGTAGGGGTCGATCTGCTCGCGGACCGCGTTCAGCATCGCCTCTTTGGTCGCCTCGGGGTCGTCGGAGGCCTCGATCATCGAGCGGCCGATGATGTTGACCGCGCCCTCTGCCCCCATCACCGAGATCTCGGCGCCGGGCCAGGCGACGATCAGCTCAGGCTCATAAGCCTTGCCGCACATCACGTAGTAGCCGGCGCCGTAGGCCTTGCGCACGATCACTGTCACCTTGGGCACGGTGGCGCGGCTGACCGCGTAGAGCATCTTCGCTCCGTGGCGAATGATCCCGGCGTGCTCGACCTTGGCGCCGACCATGAAGCCTGGCACGTCCTGGAGGAAGACGAGCGGGATGTTGAAGGCGTCGCAGAGGTTGATGAAGCGCGCCGCCTTGTCGGCCGAGTCGTTGTCGAGGATCCCGGCCAACTGCTTGGGCTGGTTGGCGACGATCCCGACCGGCTGGCCGCCGAAGCGGGCGAAGCAGGTGATCAGCGTCCTGGCGAACTTCGGCTTGAGGTCGAACCATTCGCCGTCGTCGACGATCTCGCCGATCACGTCGTACATGTCGTAGGGCTGGCGCGAGGAGTCGGGGACGATCTCCATCAGCTTCTCCGACTGGCGGTCGATCGGATCAGAGACCGCGCGGATCGGCGGCTTCTCTTCCCAGTTGGGCGGGAAGAAGGAGAGGTAGGTCTTGATCGCCTCGATGCACTCCTCGTCATCCTTCACCTCGAGGTCCCCAACGCCCGATTTGCGGCAATGGACCTTGGCGCCGCCGAGCTCCTCCATCGTGATGTCCTCGCCGGTGACGGCCTTGGTCAGGTGCGGCCCGGCCAGCGCCATCGCGCCCTGGCCGGAGACCATCGGCACGAAGTCGGCGAGCGCCGGGATGTAGGCGGTGCCGGCGGCGCAGGGGCCCATCATCGCCGCCACCATCGGGATCACTCCCGACATCTCGACCTCCTCGCGGAAGAGGTGGCCGGAGCCGGCGAAGAGCGAGCCCGCCGCCTCCTGGATGCGGGCGCCGGCCGAGTCGAGCAGCCAGATGAACGGCATCCGCTTGGAGAGCGCCATCTCACGCAGGCGGGTGACCTTGAGCTCGCCGGTCATCCCCATCGAGCCGGCCATCACGGTGAAGTCGTAGGCGGCGATGCAGCAGGGACGACCGTCGACGTCTCCCCAGCCGGTGATCACGCCGTCGGCGGCTGCCTCCTTGCCGTCCATCGCCCGCTGGGCGAAGTGGGGGCGGCCGTGAATGCCGATCTCGACGAAGGTGCCCTCGTCGACCAGCAGATCGATCCGCTCGCGGGCGGTCAGCTTGCCGCGCTCGTGCTGCTTGGCGATCTTCTCCTCGCCGCCGCCCAGCATCGCCTTCTCGCGCCGCTCGTGCAGCTGCTCGGTGAGGTCGCTAAGTGGGGCCGTGCCCGGCAGCAGGTTGCGGTCCTCCGCGTCGTCGTGGGCAGCCGGGCGCTCCTCGGTGCTGGCCATCCCTACCTCCCCTTCCACTGCGGGTCGCGTTTCTCGAAGAATGCGGTGACGCCCTCGACGATGTCCTCGGTGGTGAAGGTGAGCGAGAGCTGCGAGCGCAGGTAGTCGAGTGCGTCGTCCACCGCCATGTCCTGCTGGCGGTACATCGCGTCGTGGCCGAGCCGCATCAGCACCGGGCTCTTCGAGGTCAGCTTCGTCGCCCAATCGGCGACCGCGGCGTCGAACTCTCCGGCCGGGACGACCTTGTTGGCGAGCCCGTACTCGACCGCCTGCTCGGCGCTGAGCCGCTCGCCCAGCAGCATCATCTCGTTGACCTTCTTGCGCGGGACGTTGCGGTAGATGATCGCCATGATCATGTAAGGGAAGGCGCCGACGTTGATCTCCGGCGTGCCGAAGGTGGCGCCCTCTTTAGCGATCAGCAGGTCACAGGAGAGAGCGAGGCCCATCCCCCCCGCCAGCACGTGGCCATTGGCGGCGCAAAGGCTCGGCTTGCCGAGCCGCGGCATCAGCCTAAAGAACTCGAGGAAGAGGTCAGAGGCGAAGTGTTTGGCTACGAGCGGAACGTCAGCAGCGAAGCCGCCTAGATCTGCGCCCGCGCAAAAGACCTTATCTCCGGCGCCGGTAAGGACGACCGCCCGCACATCCTCTGAGTCGCGCGCCGTCTTCATCGCGTCGACCAGCTCGGTCAGCATCTGACCCGAGAGCATGTTGCGCTTCTCCGGGTTGTTCAGCGTCACCGTGGCAACGCCCTCAGCGACCTCGTAGGCGACCAGCTCGTATTCGGCCATCAGCTTGCTCGCTCCGCTCTCTTGACTCTCATCGAGGCGGGACCATAGCCGAACTGTGCTGAAAGTAGGAAGTGCTACTGTCCACGGCGGATTTCCGGCGGCCGCGCCGCCGCCCATCACGAACTGCGAATGAGGAGAGAGACAGTGGCGACCGCGACGACCAACGGCTCCAAAGTCATCAAGCCCGACCACGAGGCCGGGCGCAAGCACTTCATCTTCAGCCAGGAGCACGAAGACCTGCGCGAGTCGATGCAGTCGTGGGTGAAGAAGGAGCTGTGGCCGCACCGCAACGAGTGGGAGGACACCTACTGGGATTCGGCGGCGATGAAGCGCGCCGGCGAGCTCGGCTTCCTCGGCCTCTGCTTCCCCGAGGAGTACGGCGGACAGGGCGGCGACTACTTCTACTCGCTGGTCCGCGCCGAGTGCATGAGCTACTCCGGCTCCGGTGGCACCAACATGGGCTTCGCCGTCCAGAGCGACATGGTCCTGCCCCCGATCCACCTGCTCGGCACCGAGGAGCAGAAGCGTCGCTACCTCGAACCCGGCCTCAAGGGCGAGAAGATCGGCTGCATCGCGATTACCGAGCCGGGCGCCGGATCCGACGTCGCCGGCATCCGCACCACGGCGATCCTCGACGGCGACGAATACGTGATCAACGGCTCCAAGACCTTCATCACCAACGGTCCCCGCGCCGACTTCATCGTCCTCGTCACCAAGACCGACCCCAGCGCCCGCCACGAGGGGATCACGCTTTTCGTGCTGCCCCTGCGCGACGAGGAGGGCAACCACGTGCCCGGCTTCACCGTCTCGGCCGAGCTGGAGAAGATGGGCATGCACGCCTCCGACACCGGCGAGCTCTCCTTCGAAGACGTCCGCGTGCCGGCCGACGCCGTGCTTGGCGAAGTCGGCAAGGGCTTTTACCACATCGCCTGGGAGCTCCAGGGCGAGCGGCTGGTCGCCGCCGCCGGCTGCCACGCGGGTGCGGAGCGGATGATCGAGAAGACGATCGAGTACGCCAAGGAGCGCGAAGCCTTCGGCCGCCCAATCGGCAAATTCCAGGCCCTGCGCCACAAGATCGCCGAGATGGCGACTAAGACCGAGGCCGCCAAGCAGTTCACCTACGCCACCGCCTGGCGCTTTGCCAACGGCGAGTACCCGGTGCGCGAGATCACGATGGCCAAGCTGTATGCCTCCCGCATCTGCTGCGAGGTCGCCGACGACGCCGTGCAGATCCTCGGCGGCTACGGCTACATGAAGGAGTACGAGATCGAGCGCGCCTACCGCGACGTCCGTCTCAACCGGATCGGTGCCGGCACCGACGAGGTGATGCTTGACGTGATCGGACGCTCGTACGGGCTCTAAGGCTTACCGGGCGAGAAGATCGGCAATGACACCCAGCTCCGCGAGCCAGGTCAGCGCTATCAATCGATGGGTCCAGCGGCGGAATTCCTGACTGTCGCCGCAGATCTCGTCGAGTCTTTGGCGACGATGGCTCCTCAATCCCATGACTCAAGAGTAATTCTGGATTTCTTGAAACCGGTGAAACAAAAATGAGCGAGACCAGCGTCATCCGGGACACGGGTCAGCGCGCCACCCTGCCGCCCTTCGGCGAGGAGCACGAGGAGCTGCGCGAGACGGTCCGCCGCTTCGTCACCAGCGAAATCGCCCCCAACGTCGACGAGTGGGAGGCCGCGCGCGAATTCCCCCGTGAGCTCTACGGCCGCTGCGCCGAGCTTGGCTTCCTCGGCCTCAAGTTCCCCGAGGAGCTCGGCGGCCAGGGCGGCACCCACCTGCACGACGCGATCTGGGTCGAGGAGCTGGCCCGCTCCGGAGGATCCGGCGGCGTCGCCGCCGGGCTCAATGCTCACACCTCGATCGCGATGCCGCCGATCTTCAACTTCGGCACCGAGCAGCAGAAGCAGCGCTGGCTGGTGCCGGGGATTGCCGGCGAGAAGATCGGCGCGCTCGGGATCACCGAGCCCGGCGCCGGCTCCGACGTCGCCGGTATCTCCACCTTCGCCGAAAAGGTCGACGGCGGCTATATCGTCAACGGCTCGAAGACCTTCATCACCAACGGCGTCCGCGCCGACTTCCTCGTCTGTGCCGTGAAGACGACGAAAGAGGGCGGCCACGGCGGCATCTCCTTCCTCGTGCTCGAGCGCGAGATGCCCGGCTATGAAGTGTCACAGAAGCTGGAGAAGATGGGCTGGCACTCCTCCGACACCGGCGAGCTGGCCTTCACCGACGTCGAGGTGCCCGAGGAGAACCTGCTCGGCGGCGAGAACGAAGGCTTCAAGCTGATCATGGCCAACTTCGCCTGGGAGCGGCTGCTAATGGCGATCGGCGCCGTCGGCGCAATGCAACGACTTATAGAGACCACCGTCTCCTACGCCCTCGAGCGCGAAGCCTTCAACCGCCCGATCGGCAAGTTCCAGGCGATCCGCCACCAGGTCGCCGAGATGGCAACCAAGGCCGAGGCCTCCCGCGCCATCACCTACAACGCCCTGCGCCTCTTTCACGAAGGCCAAAACTGCATTCAGGACGTGACCATGGCCAAGCTCGTCACCCAGCGCGCCGTGCTCGAGATCGCCGACCAATCGCTGCAGATCCACGGCGGCTACGGCTACATGCGCGAGTACGGCATCGAGCGCGCAGTTCGTGACGCGCGACTGGGACCGATCGGCGGCGGGACGGATGAGGTCATGAAGGAGATCCTGGGGAAGTTGATGGGGTTGTGAGAGCAATGCGTCGTGCGCTCGGAGTAACACTCATCGGCCTCGTCGCCCTGGGAGCTTTCGCCGGTCAGTCCCCGGCGAGGAGCGGCGCATCGGGTGGCTGCTCGAGGACGGTCGCTAAGAACCTGATCCACGAATATCCCCACCTGGATCCCTGGACACCTATTTATGAAGCTCCTGGCGCGGTTCTCTGCGGACACTTTCTTGGTAAGGGGAGCAACGTTCTGGTGATGTCATTTGCCGCCGCGACCTGTGGCGGCAGCTCGGGCTGGGCGGCGTTTCGCCATCAGAACGGCAAGTGGAAGCTGGCCTGGAGACACCGTGACGGCCAGCGGAGCATCAAGGCGGTCGGCGCGGACATCGAGGAAACGCTGAACATCCTCCGGCCCAGCGACCCTCGCTGCCTTCCAACCGGCGGAACTAAATCTCGTACCTGGCACTGGGTCGGCCGGCGCTTTGTCCCTAGTAGCTGGGAATACCACTACGTCAACCCCGCTGAATTCCTCTCTCCAGACCACAAGGTCTGGTGCGCGCTGAGCGAAGTTGTAAACACGTTTTGCGTCAGCGGCGGGCTCGACCCTAAAAACGAACCGCAGAGCTCGGCCACCTTCGACCGCAACGGCAAGGTCACGACCTGCACCGCGGCGCATGCGTCCCTCACTGAAGGCTGCAGCCAGAACTGGAACCTGAAAGCCCCGGTGCTGGGCTACGGCAAAAAGAGTGAAGTCGGAGGCATTCGCTGCACCTCGGCAGAAGACGGAATCACCTGCGTCAGGGTCACCGGGCCGGGCAAGGGGAACGGCTTCAGGATAAACGCGACTGAAGTCGTTTCCCTGCCGAGTTGAGGCGCCGATTGCGGGCCGTTGGCCTCTGCAGCTTGCTCCTCATCGGCGTCGTGGCGCTGACCGGTCGTGAGGCGCCGGCAAATCAGCACGGTCGCGGAGCTCCAACTGATGCCACACGAGCCCCACGTCCGCACATCATCCGTCATCTCATCCCCTTCGGCCCGAAGCGCAAGCGGCAGATGGCGGCCTATTCTGAGCGCCACTACGGGGAACACACCTGGCGTTTGAAGCACCCGCACGTGATCGTCGAGCACTGGGCCGAAGCCGGGACAGCCGCCTCCGTCTACAACACCTTCGCGCCCGACCGTCCCGATCCAGAGCTGCACGAGCTGCCCAACGTCTGCTCGCATTTCGTCGTCTCGGGATCGGGGCGGATCTACCAGCTGGTCTCGACACGGGTGCGCTGCCGGCACACGGTCGGGCTCAACTGGACCGCGATCGGGATCGAGCACACCGGCTTCAGCGACGCGGAAGTGCTTGACAACCCGCGCGAGATGCGCGCCTCACTGGCGCTGACCCGCTACCTGCGATGTCGCTTCCACATAAAGCTGCGCAACGTGATCGGCCATGCCGAGAGCCTCTCCTCGCCCTACCACCGGGAGCGGGTCGCTAGCTTGCGGCGGCAGACCCACGGGGACTGGCGGCACACCTCGATGCAGGTCTACCGCCGCCGGCTGCACCATCTGGGCGGCTGCTGAGCCACGCTCAGCGTGCGCGCCAGCGCTGCTCGACCCAAGCGACGATCTGCGGCCAATAACGCAGCAGGACCACTACGGCGACAAGAGCAACGACGACAACCCAGTTGCCCTTCGAGATCTCGCGATAGAGAAAGTGGCCGCCGAGCGCGAAGGGCATCGAGGAGCGATGGTACGACGGTGCGCCGAGCGGGTAGGTGCCCCGCCATGGAAGAGATCATCAAGGGCATCTTTCGCTGGAAGGCGATCCATCCCAACACCGGCTCTGAGGTCGGCTGCCACTTCGTCGCCGGCTCGGGAACGGCAATCGACCCGCTGCTGCCTGACGAGGGGATCGAGTGGTTCGACGGGCCCGGGGTCGAGCGAGTAGTGCTCTCGGCCCGGCACCACCTGCGCCACGCGCCCCAGATCGCGGAGCGCTTCGACTGCCCGATCCTCTGCCACGAGTCCGGCCTCGACGAGTTCGAGGACGGCCCTGCGGTCGAGGCATTCGCCTTCGGGGACCGGCTTGCCGGCGACGTCACCGCACTCGAGATGGACGCGATCTCGCCCGACGACACGGTGCTCCGCATCGAGGCAAACGGCTCCGCGCTGCTCTTCGCAGACAGCGTCGTCAACCGCGGCTCGCTCGGCTTCGTCTCCGACCACTTGATCGGCGACGAACCAGAGGCGGTCAAGGCAAAGATCCGCGAGCGCTGCACGGCGCTCCTCGACGAGCGCTTCGAGCACCTGCTCTTCGCCCATGGAGACCCGCTGGTCGGTGGCGGCCGCCCGGCGCTGCAGGCGTTCGCCGCCGGCGTGCCGGCGCGCTAGCTGCCGACGGGGCCCGGGCACGTTCGCCAAGGCTGGGCGAAGAGGTCGTATGACTTGCCAATCGCGCTGAAGTCGAGGCTTGCTGCAGCAGGGCAATACGCCGACGGTTCGAGTTCGTACTCGGCCTCGAAAACCGCCTTGCCGGCCTTGACGAAGGGCTCGTAGGTGCCGCATTCGTCGTACTGGAAGCACTCCTCGACGATCGCGAAGTCGAAGCCGCCAAGCAGCTGCTTCACTTGAGCGCCGTCGTTCTTCAGTGCCACCGCCATCCTGCGGGCGTGGACTTGTCGCGCCACCCAGCGGTTGAAGCGCAGCTGGGCGGCGGCGCTGATCGGGAAGCCCGTCTTGTTTTCCCAGCCGGCGATGTTGTCAGGCTCGACCGCGTCGAACCCCTTGCGGGCGCAAATGTCAAAGCGCCGCTCGAGCGGCTTGGCGAAGCGATGAAAGCGTCGGATATCGAGCCAGCGCTCATCTGGGAAGCCTTCGTAGACGCGACCGATCACCGAGCGAGGAAATGAGTCGGCATCTGGCCGGTAACTCTCCCAGCTGCCGACGTCGAGGTAACAGATGACGCGGCGGCCCTCTCGGTGCAGCTTCCGCACGACGCTCGCCGGCGTTTCGAAGCCATCGACGTCATAGATACCAGCGCTGACGCCGGTGTTGATCTTGCCCTGCAGCTGCCACTGCCAGGGCTGCGTGGTTGGAGCCGGGTGCCAGCGCCCGAGCGCCGAGTCGCAAAAGAGCAGGACCAGGCAGGCGACGAGTACGGCGGTGGCTGCGCGAAGAAGGGTCAGGACTTGAGCATAGGCAGCGCACTCGGTGGACTCGACTTCGTAGCATCGGGATGATGATCTACCTGCTCAGGCACGGCGATGCCGAGGAAGGCGTCGGCGACGACGCGGCCCGCCGACTAACGCTCAAGGGCGAGCGCCAGGCCGAGGCAGCAGGACGGGCGCTGGCAGCGCTCGCGGCCACGCCCGCCGTCTGCCTGACTAGTCCGAAAGTGCGGGCAGCCGACACCGCCAAGCTTGCCTGCGAGGCACTCGAGCTCGAGCCGGAGGTCGCCGAGGAGCTGCGGGGCGGCCCCTTCGACTCCACGGCTTTGGCCGCAGGCCGCGGTGACGTCCTCCTCGTCGGTCACGAGCCCGACTTCTCCTCCGAGGTTGCGCGCCTCACCGGCGCCAACGTAAAGCTGCGCAAGGCAGGCCTCGCCATCGTCGACGGCAGCACTTTGGTCGCCCTGCTCAGGCCCAGTGACCTGGCGGCGATCGCCGGCACCTGAACCTTCCCACGGCCGGTGTGTGCTCATCGGTCCACGGAGGGATGAATTTCGCGCGAAACGTCGAGTAGGGTCTTTGCGACCTATTCGACGCGGGGAGAAACGAGGGTTACATGGCTTACGAAATGCAGCTCAGGGAGAGCCAGGACAAAGTGAAGATCCGCAGCCCGTGGGCCGCGGCGCTGCTGCCGTTCGTCACGTTCGGCATCTATCACCTGGTCTGGTGGTACAAGATCAATCGCGAGCTGCGCGACCACGGCAAGGCCAAGGGCTACGACCTCGGTCAGAACCCGACCAACTCCGTGCTCGCCCTCTTTCCCGGCGGCCTGATCATCGTGCCGGCGCTGATCACCTACTGGCGCGGAACCAAGCGCGTCATGGGCGCCTCGAAGGTCGCGGGGCAGACGCCGCTCAACGGCTGGATCGCAATCATCCTCTACCTGATCATCTCGCCCGCGCTGTGGTTCTACGTCCAGTCCGAGCTGAACAAGGTCTGGCAGGCCGAGGCCGATCCAGCCGAGGGCGAACTGGCGCCCCCGGCGCCCGCCGATCCACTCCCCCCGCCCCTGCCCACGCAGCCGCAGGCGACCGAGCCGCCCGCCGGCGACCCACCGCTCGCAGGGCCAACCGCCTGAACCGCCCGTGAAGCAGCGCGTCAACCTGATCACCCTCGGCGTGGGTGACCTCGGGCGGGCGCGCCGCTTCTACGAGGCACTCGGCTGGAGCACCGGCGCGGCCCCGGACGACGACGTCGTCTTCTTCCAAACCGGCGGGATGGTCCTCGCCCTCTGGGACCGGGCGCGCTTGGCTGAGGACAGCGCGGTCAGCGACGGTGGTGGCTGGGGCGGCGTCACCCTGGCGCTCAACTTCGGCTCGCCGGCGGAGGTCGACGCGACGATCGAGGAAGCGCGAAGCGCCGGGGCGACGATCGGCCGCGAGCCAGCCGAGACCTTCTGGGGCGGCTACAGCGGAATCTTCATCGACCCCGACGGCCATCCCTGGGAGGTCGCCCACAACCCGCACTGGACGGTTACCGAGAGCGGCGGCGTCGAGCTTGGCCGCTGATCAACTGCAACGCTCCCACCTCAACTTGGTTGACAGCTCGCGCCAGTTCTTCGAACTCGACCCGGGTGCCGCGATCGAGGCCGAGCCAGGCTGGCTCTTCGGCGCCGGCAGCTCCACCCACCCGGTGATCTCCAACGGCGCCTTCCGCCGCGACGATGGCGTCGACGCGGGCGAGTTCGTCACCCGGGCGACAGAGTTCTTCGTCGCTCGCGGGCGCGGCTTCACCATCTGGGTGCGGGGCGGTCAGGCAGAAGACCGCGATCTCGTCGTCGCCGCCGAAGCGGCCGGTTTCCAGGTCGTCTACGAAATGCCCGAGATGACCCTGGCAGCGAAACCGGCGCCCCCCGAGCTTCCGCCCGGAACCGAGCTGCGCAGGCTGATCAAGGTCGAGCAGGCAACCGACTTCTGGCGCGTGGCGATCGCCTCCTACGAGACCATCGGCTTCCCTCCTGAGGTCTTTGCCGGCTACACCAACGACGCCGGCCTGCTCGCCGAGAACGTCGTCGCCTTCCTCGTCCTGCTCGACGGCGAACCGGTCGGCATCGCAATGACTATGGTCAGCCACGGCGTCGCCGGCATCTACTGGGTCGGCAGCCTCGAGCAGGCACGCGGCAAGGGCCTCGGCCGAGCGGTGACCGTGGCGGCGACCAATGCCGGCTTCGACCTCGGCGCCGACGTCGCATCGCTGCAGGCATCGTCGATGGGCAAGCCGATCTACGAGGCGATGGGCTACGAAACCGCTTTCCAGTACCAGATGCTGATGTCCCCGGCGCCCTAAGAGCACCTCCGGACCCACCGCCCGACTGGCCAGTCAACCAGGGCGGTTTGGTTCCTTGTAGCCTCCCGAGCCGAATTTCACTGAATCCATAAGGAGAGAGCAACTGATGGGACTTCTTGACGGAAAGGCGGCGATCGTCACCGGATCGGCGCGCGGAATCGGCCGGGCAACCGCCGAACTATTTGCCGGCGAGGGCGCCAAGGTGCTGATTAACGACCTAGACGCCGACGTCGCCGAACAGGCCGCAGGCGAGATCAACGGCGAAACCGCCGTCCACGCTGGTGACCTGACCCAGCCCGAGGCCGCCGACAAGCTCGTCGCCGCCGGCATCGACACCTTCGGCGCCGTCGACATCGTCGTCAACAACGCCGGCTACACCTGGGACGGCGTCGCCCACAAGATGACCGACGAGCAGTTCCAGGCGATGATCGACATCCACACGGTCGTGCCCTTCCGCGTCGCCCGAGCGCTGGCGCCCCACTGGCGCGAGGCGGCCAAGGCCGAGCGCGGCGAAGACAAAGAGGTCTTCCGCAAGCTGATCAACATCTCCTCCACCTCCGGCACGATGGGCAACGCTGGCCAGGTCAACTACTCGGCGGCGAAGATGGCCGTCGTCGGCCTGACCAAAACCCTCGCCAAGGAGTGGGGCCAGTTCAAGATCAACGTCAACGCGGTCGCCTTCGGCTTCGTCGAAACCCGCCTCACCGCAGCCAAGGAGGAGGGCGAAGAGATGACTGCCCCCGGTGGCGAGAAGATCGAGCTCGGCGTCCCCGAGCAGATGCGGGCGATGGCCTCGGCGATCATCCCGCTCGGCCGTCCGGCCACGCCGGAGGAGGCCTCCGGCCCGGTGCTCTTCCTCGCCTCACCCCTCGCCAACTACGTGCACGGCCAGGTGCTCAACGTCACCGGCGGCATGTTCGGGGGGATGTACACCTGAGCTCCGAAGCGACAGGTGGCAGGCGTCCTCCGCGCTATCTCGATATCGCGGACAGGATTTGGCCTGCCACCCGCCGCTTCATGGGCCTGCACACGGCCCTATACCGGGCGAGCGGCGGGCGCCTAGGCCACAAGATCCCGGGCATCCCGGGCAAGATGTTGCTGCTCGACCACAAGGGCGCGAAGAGCGGCACCGAGCGTACTTCGCCGCTGCTCTACTTCAGAGACGGCGAAGACCTGGTCATCGTCGCCTCCAAGGGGGGCTTCCCCAAACACCCCGCCTGGTACCACAACCTCAAGGCCAATCCGGACACCACGGTCCAGGTCGCCTCACACCACCTTCCGGTCCGCGCCCGCGTCGCCACCCCAGAGGAGCGCAAGCGCCTCTGGCCGCTGGCGGTCAAGTCCTACCACGGCTACGAGGACTACGCAGCCCGCAGCAAGGGCCGCGAAATCCCGCTAGTCGTGCTAGAGCCGCGCTGAGAGTAGAGATACGCGCCCCTCTCCCAGAGGCTTGGCGACCACACTCGAACTCGGCCTGACGATCTGCTGCGCAACGGTCTCTGGGAGAGGGGCGCGTATCTCTACTTCCGCCGCCGCTCCTCGGCGACCGGCTCGCCCGATTCGCCGACGATCGCCTCAGGCGGCCAGGGGCCGGCCCAGTTGTCGCGGGCGCCATCGATCGTGATCGTCGTGCCGGAGACGAAGTCGCCGGCAGGCGAGGCGAGGTAGGCGACCAGCCAGGCCATCTCCTCGGCGCGACCGGCGCGGCCGATCGGGATCGAGCGCTCGAGGTTTTCGACGACGACCTGCGGATACTTGGTCAGCAGGGTCTCGGTGGCGAACTGGCCGGCGGCGAGGGCGCAGGTCCTGATCCCGAAGCGGGCCCACTCGACCGCCAGCGTGCGCATCATGTTCTCGACAGCGGCGCGGGCGGCGCCGGAGTGAACCATCCCCGGCATGCCGTTGTGGGGCGAGAGGGTGACGCTGAGCACCTTGCCGCCGCCTTGCGGGATGAAGGCCTTGGTTGCCGCCGCGTGGGTCATCAGCCAGGTGCCCTCGACGTTGAGCTCGATCACCGTGCGAAAGCCTTTCGGCGTGATCGACTCCGCCGGTGCGAGGAACTGGCCGCCGGCGTTGTTGACGAGCACGTCGACTCGGCCGTGATCGGCCAGTACGCGGTCGAAGAAACCGATGGCCTCCTCGTCGCGGATGTCCATCGCCGCATGGACAAACGATCCGGCCAAGCCGGCGGCCAGCTCGGCCGTCTCCACCAGCGGCTCCTCGCGCCGGCCGCAGCCGACGACGATCGCGCCGAGGCGGGCCAGCTCAAGCGCGGTCTCGCGGCCCAGGCCGCTGCCGGCTCCGGAGACCACGCAGACCTCCCCGTCGAGCAAACCGTCCCTGAAGATGCGCGAATGCGGGCTTTCACTCATTGGCGCACAAGCCTATAGACGGCCGCTCACCGTAACCTCAGCGGCAATGAAGGTCAGCGTAGAGCCAAAACCACTGCACGAGCCGCTCGCGGGCGGCACCCCTGGCGCCACTGTGACGGTCGAGCCCATCGTCGCCGGCCACGTCACCTGGCCGCGGACGATGATGGAACGGCCGGGCGGGCGGCTCGAGACCCTGAAGCTACTGCGGGCGCTCCTAAGCGGGAATCCGGCCTCCACAGTCCCCTGTCCAGCCTTCCTGATCCGCCACCCCAGCGCCGGCGCGATCCTGATCGACACCGGCCTGCACCCCTCGGTCGCCACCGACGGCAAGGAGAACTTTGGCGGCGTCGGCAACCGCTTCGGCAATCCCTCGCTCGAGCCCGGCGAAGATGTCCCGGCGCAGCTGCGCAAACGCGGACTCGACCCCGGCGAGATTCCGATCGTGTTGATGACCCACATGCACATCGACCACACCTCGGCGATCTCCGAGTTCCCCAACTCGACCTTCGTCCTCAGCGACAAGGAGTGGCATGCCGCCGCGAGCGGTCCGCGGCCGCTGCTCAACGGCTACCGCCCCAGCCACTACGACTACGCCTTTGACTACCGCACGGTCGACTTCGACCGCACCGGCATCGACTCTTATGCCACCTTCGGCCGCTGCTTCGACCTCTTTGGCGACGGCTCGCTGCGACTCGCCTACACACCGGGCCACAGCGCCGGCCACGTGTCCGTAATCGCCCGCCTCAGCAAGCGCGACTTCGTGATCGGCGGCGATGCCACCTACATGCAGGCGCAGCTCGACGGCGACGCGCCGCTGGCCCCGCGTCCCTTCGACGAGCACAACTACCGCCGCTCGCTGCAGGAGCTGAAGCTGTTCAAGCGCGAGTACCCCGACGCGATCGTCACCCCCGGCCACGACCCAGAGTTCTACGCCGGTCTCGACGCCCGCTACGAGTAAATGGCTAGCGAGATCCGCTGAGCTCGTTGTACATCGCCCGCACCGGGGCGAAGATCTGCTGCGCAACCTCGAGCTGGCGCTCGCGGTCCGGCTCCACCTCGGTCGGGAAGCGCAGCGGTTCGCCAAACTGCACGGTCACCCGGGGGAAGTTGAGTCGCTTCCAGCGGCGCACCTTCTCCGAGCCCTGGATCGCAACCGGCACCACGGGCGCGCCGGACTCAAGCGCGATACGACCGATCCCCGGCTTGACCTCTTTCAGCTTGCCGCTGCGCGAGCGCCCGCCCTCGGCGTAGACGAGCAGCATCTCCTCCTGGGAAAGGATGATGCGTGCCGTTTCAATCGCCTTCTCGTCGTGGTGCCCGCGGCGGACTGGAAAGACGCCGCCGTGCTTGAAGATGTAGGTGAGCACGGGTGGACCGAACATCTGCGACTTGGCCATGAAGCGCACCTTGCGGCGCAGGTAGAGACCAATGAAAAAGTGGTCCATCTGGCTGAAGTGGTTTGGGGCGAGGATCAGCGCCCCCTTCTTCGGCACGTTCTCGACCCCGATCGCCCGCACCCGGTAGATCAGCAGCGTCGGCAAGGAGACGAGGGCGCGGACGAAGGTGTAGGTCCAGCCGACCCCCTTGCGGGCCGAGGCGTGGAACTGGTCGAAGTACTCTGCCGGGCGGTCGTCCTTGTAGATCTGTGGCTTCATGTCGGCCATGGGCGGGCGACGGCCTGCGGCCGTCGCTACGCGGTACCCCCGCCGGCGGCGGGGGTTACGGCTCCTCTTTGCCAAGCTTGGGCGCGGCCCAACCCTTGGCGCGGTCGAGCGCCCGGTGCCACTCGGAGAGGAGCGCCTCGCGCTCGTCCTCTCCCATCGCCGGCTCGTAGCGGGCCGCCTCGCGCCACATTTCGCCGACCTGGTCAAGGCTCCAGCGGCCGGTCGCGACGCCCGCCAGGTAGGCGGCGCCGAGCGCGGTCGTCTCGGCGATCTCGGGGACGACCACCGGACAGCCCAACACGTCGGCCTGGAACTGCATCAGCCAGCAGTTGGCGACCGCGCCGCCGTCGGCCTTGAGTGCGGCCAGCCGCTCGCCGGCCGCGGCCTCCTGCGCCCGCACTGCATCGACTGTCTGGAAGGCGATCGCCTCAAGGGCGGCGCGGGCGAGATGGGCACGGCTGCTTCCCCGGGTGAGGCCGACGATCGTGCCGCGCGCGTAGGGGTCCCAGTGCGGCGAGCCGAGCCCGGTCAGCGCCGGCACGAAGTAGACGCCGTCGTTGGCCTCGAGCGAAGCGGCGAGCGCCTCGCTCTCCTCCGCCCGCTCGATCAGGCCGAGGCCGTCGCGCAGCCATTGCACGGCGGCGCCGGTGACGAAGATCGAGGCCTCGAGCGCGTAAGCGGGAGCCTCGTCCATCCCGCAGGCAACGGTCGCCAGCAATCCCTCTACTGGCTCGGGCGCCGAGGGGCCGGTGTTGAGCAGGACGAAGCTGCCGGTGCCGTAGGTGTTCTTGGCGTCACCGGCGTGGTGGCAGGCCTGGCCGAAGAGGGCCGCCTGCTGGTCGCCGCCAATCCCCGCCACCGGCACCTCGCCGCCGAACTCGCTGGTTGTGCCGTAAACGTGGGCCGAGGGCAGAGTCTCGGGGAGGCTCGCCGGGTCGATGCCGAGCAGGTCGCAGAGCTCCTCGTCCCAGGCGCGGCGGCGGATGTCGAAGAGCATCGTCCGCGAAGCGTTGGTCTGATCGGTCGCGTGGCGGCCGGTGAGCTTGAAGAGCAGCCAGGAGTCGATCGTGCCGAAGGCCGCCCGCTCCATCCCCTCGGCGTTGCGCAACAGCCACTCGATCTTGGTCGCTGAAAAGTAAGCATCGATGACCAGCCCGGTGCGCTCCCGAACCAGCTCCTCGTGACCGGCGGCGCGCAGCTCCTCGCAGCGCTCGGCCGTGCGGCGGTCCTGCCAGACCAGCGCTCGGTACAGCGGCTCGCCACTCGCCGGGTCCCAGGCGACCACGGTCTCGCGCTGGTTGGTGATTCCTATCGCCTCGAGCTCCGCGCCCTGGATGCCGGCCTCGACGATCGCCTCGACCGCGACCCGGCGGCTCACCTGCCAGATTTCAGCCGCATCGTGCTCGACCCAGCCGGGCCGCGGGAAATGCTGCTCGAACTCTGAGTAGGCCCGGCCGGCGATCCGTCCCTCGGCGTCGAAGACGAGGCAGGTCGTCCCCGTCGTGCCCTGGTCGATCGCCAGGATCAGGGAGTGACTCCGCGGACGATCGTGAGCAGGCTCGCGGCGACGCCAGAAGCGTCCTCTCCCGTGGCCAACCGGCGCAGCCCCATCCCATACATCAGCGCCACGATCGTGCGCGCGTGGCGTCCCGGCTCGGGCACCTCGAGCATCTCCAGCGCCGCCGCCGCCACCCCTTCGTAGGCCTCGAAGCAGCGCAGCGAAGCCTCGCGCAGAGCGGAGTCGCGGGCCGCCTGCAGGTGCAGCTCGATCTCTGCCAGCTCCTGGATCCGGTTGCCGGACTCCTCGACCACCCGCTGGACTTCGGCCGCGATCTGCTCGACGCTCGGTTCTCTGCGGCGCAGCTCCGCCGCGATCTCCTCCTGGCGCGCGACCTCTTCGCCGACGAAGAGCAAGAGGCTCTCGCGCAGCAGATCCACCTGGCTGGGGAAGTGGTAGGTGAGCGAGCCGAGGGCAACGCCGGCGGCGCCGGCGACGCGGCGGT